>Ga0073934_10004211_pt1 | contig 24458 bp, 27 predicted proteins | sample LarsenN4metaG_FD_76834 | JGI IMG/M metagenome (GOLD analysis project Ga0073934, IMG submission 76834) | Hot spring sediment bacterial and archeal communities from British Columbia, Canada, to study Microbial Dark Matter (Phase II) - Larsen... ... | reverse complement strand
CTGAAAACATACGCTTTCTGATCCATCATATCGGTAAGCGTTTTCTTAATTTCATATGGGTTTTCATTTCCCGCTCCATGGAATATACCATCGTAGATTCTCTTCTCCTCCTGATTTACCATATCATGATTGATTTCGCCAGCGTTATGTTCCAATGCATACTTGGCAGCAAATGTTCCCGTATATTTGCCCCACGCCAAACACTCTGCGGTTGAATTAGCACCCAATCTATTGGATCCATGAACACTAACACATGCAGCTTCGCCTGCAGCCCACAATCCCTGCATTTCCGTAGCACCATCGATGTTAACATGTATACCTCCCATCATGTAGTGGCATACGGGTCTAATGGGTATAGGCTCATCTATTGGATCTATTCCAGAGAATTTGATGGTTATCTCCCTTATACCTGCAAGCCTCTCCTTGATCTTCTCGCCTCCCAGATGCCTTAAATCGAGAAGTACATAATCCATGCCTATCGCCTCATCCCTGAAACCCCTCCCTGCAAGGATCTCTTTTGTTATTGCTCTTGAGACAACATCTCTGGACGCCAATTCCAATTTATTTGGGGCATAATTTTTCATGAATCTATCTCCCTCTTTATTGATCAGATAACCTCCCTCCCCCCTCGCCCCTTCAGTTATCAATATGCCTGAAGGCATGATGCCTGTTGGATGGAACTGAACAAACTCCATATCCTTCAACGCCAGACCCGCACGGTAAGCCATGTCAAGACCATCTGGTGTCGAAGATAATGCATAAGTTGCGAAAGAGTATATTCTACCGGCACCACCGGTTGCTATTATACATGTTTTACCCTTGAAGATGTTAAAATTACCTGTCGGGATTTCTATTGCTGTTAATCCTCTGAATTGATGCTCATCATGAATTATGGAGGTAACATACCATTCATTGTAAAAGTGAATATTATCATACTTCAATGCTGTATCATACAATGTTTGCATTAGATAGAATCCAACTTTATCCTGTGCAAATGTTGCTCTTGGGAAACTATAACCTCCAAACCACCTCTGTGCAATCCTTCCATTCTCTCTTCTTGACCAAGGCATTCCCCAATGTTCCAACTGATAAATTTCGCTTGGCATTGTATGCACAAGGCGTTCAACAGTATCCTGATCGGCAAGGAAATCACTTCCCTTTACTGTATCATAAACATGTGATTCTAGATTATCTCCCTCTTCTTCATAAAGAACGGCAGCAGTGCCTCCTTCCGCAGAAACAGAGTGTGAACGCATAACCTGCACTTTGGATATCACAGCAATGCTCAACTTATTGCTGGTTCTGGCAGCCTCAATTGCTGCCCTCAAACCCGCAAGACCAGAACCAACTATGATAACGTCATGCTCTATAGTATCTACCAAATCTGTCCACGTATCCAAATACACCATTTAATAGTTAATCTATTATTCTAACGTGAAATTCTGATTTTTCCGCATTGATTGATACAATCATTATATGTAAAATCAAGAAAGCTTAAATATATCTCTAGTGATATTACTTACGATACAGAATGATAGCAAGTTGGCTTCAAAGAGTAGGAAGTTCTGTTCCGAGAGGATTTTCCCGCTTCTATGTGTTGAGTTTGCTAAAGGAACAGTCAATGACTGGCAAGGAGATCATGGAGAATGCATCTAAAGAAAGCAATGGAATGTGGAAACCATCTCCCGGTCTGGTTTATCCGTTACTTGGCAGGCTCTTGCAGGAAGGTTTGATCGACGAAGGTGCTAATGGCAAATACACAATAACGAAGAAAGGAAAGGAGATGCTGAACGACCTTGCTTCCATACAGGATGTAATAAAGAAGCAATTGGACGTTCTGATGAAGATAGGTAACATTGGCAAGTTCCTGGCGCTTGATGTTCTAGATAGGGTAACATCAATGGGAGTTATGCTAAGCGACAACCTCGATAAGATGGGAAAGGAGGAGAAGGAAAAGTACAAGAAGTTCCTGCTTTCCGAGTTGAAGAAACTGGAAGAGGCGGAGAAGGGAAAAGAAAAGGTACAGGTCGAATAACCTTTCCTTTTTGTTTGAATAGATTTTTATCTTATTAATTTAACATTTTTCTAATTGGCAGACCATGTATTAGAACTACCAATAGTAAGAGAAGATGAGGATAATATTTGCTTGCCTTTAGTGATAAATGTAGTTTCCAGATACTGGAATGAGGAGATCCCTATAGATGAAACTAAAGAGATTGCGAAGATGTATCCAAAGGTTAAAGGTACAATAATGATGGAAGGTATAGAACTTGCGGAAAAACATGGTTTCAAATCTTATATTTATCGTGGCTCGTTGCAGGATCTGCAGAAGAGGATAGATCAAGGCCTACCCCCAATTGTAATCTTGCCTGGAATACAGGAGACTGTTCAACATGCTACTGTGATATCAGGGTATGATGATAGCACAAATAGAGTATTAACATATTTTCCTGAGCCTGATAAGATAGGCGCTATTACATACAAGCAATTCAATGAGTTATGGAAGCAAGATGATAATATCACGATGTTAATAGTTCCTAATGATATGAGTAAGGTTGTAGAGAAGGATCAGCTGGTATTCACACAATCAAATAGGCTATGTTTTGTAGCAGAGAAGTTACACTTACGTGGAAAATATGAGGAATCAGTATCTACGCTTTTGAAGGCCAAAGAGATTGACCCTCAAAACCCAAGACCATGGAGTCAATTGGGCACGCTTCACAATGAGAAGAATAATGATGAAGCAATAAATTGCTATTTGCAAGCAATAAAGCTCAATTCAAAATATTATCTAGCTTATAGAGGTCTCGGTAATTACTATCTCAAAAAGAAAGACTATGCGAGCGCAGAAAAGTACTATTCCCAAGCGATTGCAATTAATCAATTTAGATTTGGGCCAATATACAAGAATCGTGCTATTGCTAGAATTGAATTGGGTGATAAGAAAGGCGCTGTTGAAGATTTTGGTAAGTATTTGGAACGATGCCCAAATGCTCCAGACAAAAGCGATCTATTGGAAATCATCAGACAGCTCTCATAGCAAATCTCCTCTACACATTGTCTCATAATTAATGAGTTTTGAATACTGGGTCTTTATTTGGCGTTGCTATTATTACTCCGATATAATTTGTCTAACCGTAAAAATATAAACATGCAACATACTTGTCTAAACGATGGATTGCGTTTTTTGCTCTATAATTAGTAAGAAAAGTCAGGCAGCCCATGTTTTTGAAAATGATAGATTCATCGCATTCATGGACAAATTTCCTATCAATACTGGTCATACACTGGTTTTGCCTAAGGCTCATTATCAGATCATACTTGATATGCCAGCTGAGGAAACAGGCAAGTTATTCAGTTTATCATCCCATCTAGCCAGGGCAGTGATAAAGGCAATGAATGCAGATGGATTCACCCTTGGACAAAATAATGGAGAGGCTGCAAACCAGATCGTGCCACATGTTCATGTTCACATTGTTCCACGTTTTAGCAATGATAGTGAAGCGGGTAGATGGCCTTCTAGGAAAACTGCATCAGTAGAGGAATTAAACGATATTGCTGCAAAAATACGAAAGTGTATTGAACCTATGCACTTTTAATTCTGCAATTCCTTCACAACGGATTCCATATCTGCAGCAGTCAGGCCAACACCTCTAGCCGCATCTCTACGTGTAACAATCTCACCATTATCAAATGCTATCATGGTTGGTATAGATTCTATCTTGAACATATCCCACAATGGATTTTCATCCTCATTCACTTTAGCACCAATTATCTTGTATAGTAACTTTCCCTCATACTTTTCAAAGATGGGCTTGAACCTAGAACAATAGGGGCACCAATCTGCAAAAAATAACACAAGATATTTGCCCTTACTCTCAATTATTTTCGGTACGAAATCTTCATTATCCTCCATAACTTCCATGCACACATCTCATTATTGTCTATATTTAGCAATTTCGAAAAAAAGGTTAGAGTTTTCGGAACTTTTGGGTTCCTGTATCCACTACTCCATGTTCAACAACTGGCCGTTCATGCAAAGCATGCTCGATAGCTTTGTTGCTTAACTGCACTGCCTGATCGATGTTCATGTCAGCACTATATTCACGTTCAATGATCTCCAATGCTCTATCAGACTCCTGTCCTATTGCAAACCCTCTACCTTTGAAGAATGTCCCACTTGGATCTACCTGATAGAGTTGCACACCAGTAGGGTCCATACCCGTAAGCAGGATTGATGCCGCCTGAGGTCTCACTGTGTATATCGTGTAACTATGCAAGAAGGTTCCAATGTGTTTAGCTAATGAACCAACATCTATCGGCGTTTCATACGTGAAACGATGTCTCTGTGCTTCCACACGCAACTCATCTATCAAACGCAGGATATCTCCAATATGTCCTGAGCCAGTTGCACCAACATGCTCGTCTATTGGGAACACTTTCTCTGCCGGTTCAACTAATGGACGTATGGGTTTGATATGACTTGATAGCAATGCAAACTTTTCTGTTCTGATTCCTATTGTTGTAGATCCCCTGCTTACTGCTTCTAATGCGCTATCAACAAGTATCAGTCTTCCCTGAGGGCCGTAGAAGTATGGATATCTATTCATGTTTGGATCGGACATTTACCCTACCTCCTTTACTAAGAGAGATGGTATCTCTAACACATCAACACCATTGCCAGATCCGGGATCGCGTTCTATTGCTGCGGCAACAGCTTTTGATGCAAGTATCTTTGCTTGTTCCATTGTCATCTCTTTGTCATAACCACTTTCAAGAACTCCATATGCAATTGGGGAGCCAGAGCCTGAGGATGCAAACTCTTCTTCTATTATTGCACCGCTCATGTCAGCAGTGTACACATGTGCATCATGTGCATCAACACCAGCAACCAGTAACTCAACAAAATATGGCGTGTAACTCTTCAATCCAGAGTATGCAAGGTTTGCTATCAGCCTGGTAGATTCTCTTACTGTCAATGGATAGCCTCTTCTTAATTCAATCAACTTTCCTTCAGCCCTTGCCATCTTTACCATGTATTCAGCATCTGATAATTGACCAGCAATTGCAATCGCTAACCTATCATCTACCTTGTAGATCTTCTGTGTTATCTTCGATCCTATGAAGAAGCCTTTGCTTGCTCTTCTATCGGATGCGAGTACTACTCCATCCTTACTCTTTATTCCTACTATTGTAGTCATTGCTATTATTATAGAATACATGCTATTTGTTGACTAGCAATCGAAGAAACTGGTCACGTTAGTTGTTAGTTTCTTTCGAAGTAAATGTGGAATAAAATGATACATTTTCGTATCGGTTATAATGCTTCATAACGCGTTCGAATATCCTATACGCAGAGACCATTGCTTCCAACTTGTTGCTATCATCTGCGTTTGACTCTATGATAACATAGCTGTTTACAATCCTGAGATTGATCTGAAATGAGTTATTTTCATTAGCCCATTGCAACGTATAACCACCTTCCCCTTCAATCATGCCTAACCATCGCAATCCTTTGAACCACTTACCTACCAATACCTGCACAACTTCATTGATATCTACATTAGGAGGAATGTATGTTTGGAATAGTGGGACAAATGCAATTCTTGACTTTGGCCTCTCACCAGCAAAGACCTTACCTTTTTCACTTATTCTATAACCAATATCAGACTTCTCTATCAATCCGAGATCGTCTAATCTGTGTAGTGATCGAGAGAGTGTTTCCTGATGAATGCCAAGTTTGCGCATCAAGCCCTTGAACGTATACTTGGATTTTCCATCACCAAGCACATTTAGAATTTTATGATCATTTTCTCTAACATCATCAAGTATCACGCTCTCCTGCTTTGTATTTGATTTGATCACAGTTTCATCTGGGTAAGTATTATCCACCTCATTTCCTACAGTATTATCAGTTTTATCTATCACAGTCTTACTATCTGTGAAATAGGATATAAATTATCAAGTAACTATGTGGTAAGTTCTCATTGTAGTCTGTAACGTAAAAGTGCGGCGACTTTGCCCAGATTCTCTAGCATCTTTCCGTCCTCCGTTTTCGAGGATATTATCTCTATCTTTGCACCCGTCTTGAACGCAAATTCCTCCAGATGATCAACAATATCCTGCTCTATGGCATCAAAATCTAACGATGAGCAACCGGAGCACGCAGTGCTAATCATCTCCTGCTTCGTTTGTATCAGTTTATCCCTATCGACAATCTTTTCACTCTTTGTCTTGCATCGTTTACATCTTACCTCAAGCCTAACCTTGCGCATATTATCTGTAACAAGAACCATATCAACCGCACCAGCCTTTAGAGCATTGATAACATCATTCAGTCCGTATGTAACCAAACCTTTCTCTGAATGCACCTCTGCCAGCAATCTTTGCACCAACTTCCTCTCCTCAACCAATCTATACTCCTGAAGAATATCTTGCGCTTTATCAACAGCCTCCCTAACACCTTCACTTCCAGCGTAAGACGTATCGATAACAGCAAGAACGTTATTCTGCAATCTATAGTCAAGATAACCATTTTTCAGAAAATCATCTTTCGTTGGGCCTGGGCCAGCAACTATCAGTCCTTCCACCTTATACTCATCAATGAAAACCGATTTAGCATGCTCGGCAATTCTATCAAAGTAAAAACCAAGCTCCATTTCCCTCAGCCTTTCATACCTTCTTGCAGACTGTCCTCCCGCTCTATGCTTCCCAGCAACACCAGATGTCATGTGCTCCACTATTTCCAACCTATCGCCTAGCAAAACACCAAGGCCTGCTTCTGTAGTGTCAATGGTCAATATTCCAACAACTTTCTCCTCCTTCAGCATATCCTTCAGTATGTCAGTGTGAAAATGATCATCGCATCTATACAGAAATGTCTGCAATGGTTTTGGAGGTACAACTTCATGCAACGTAATAACTTCGCTTCCAATGCCGTTGGTCGGCAATGCACCACAGAACATTACCAGTCCATTTTCTGGGGTCTCGCTGTATAACTTGAGTCTCTGCATTGTTCTGGTTAAAGCATCCAAAACATGGTTTCGTGTTGTATCAGATTTTATGTTTGATGCAGTTCCATACTCTTCCCTAAGCGTTGCAATTACTTCATGCAGTGCCTTCCTTGGAGGAATGTACAGTGAAACCAGTTCTGTACCCCTTCCAGTTTTGTTGGAGAGTTCCTCAAGAATCCGCTTTAATTTGTAAAGCCTTACGGAATCGTATTTACCCATTATACACGCACTTCGAATGCGCATAATATTAAGGTTGTATGTGAAAGAATGCTCTAAACATTATGATTATCCATCAACGCAACAATGACTGCAGTTGCAGATCAGTTCAAATGATTTGCGCCTAACAGTATCATGTGTTATTAGCATCTGCTGCGGCAGAGACAATTGCATTCTTACCCATTCTTGATCTTTCTCTTTCTCTTGTTTACCACATCGAGTACCGTGTATGTTCCAAACATTCCTATCACAAATGATATTACTGCTACCAATTTTTCATCACCACGCAATATAATGTAGGAATTTGAATATTAACCTGATTAGGAGACATTTATTATCAATCAGAATCAAAGTGTATTAATAATGTTCGTTGTTGATTGATCAACACTCTTTTTGAGATATTGATAATTAACTTGCTACTATAATTATTCGCAGTCCAGCAGTCCTCACAGACCGTAGTCCTGTCGCATTGGTGGAGAGGTAAAAAGAAGCCTTTCCATCTTCGCAGCGCATCAAAAATCAAGATTATATGCGAGATCCTCCTTTCATACTATAGATTGCTGCCAAGACTTGATTATATTAAACAGGCAAGGCTTAGGCTGGGAATAACCCAGAGAAAGCTAGCATCGTTAACTGGAATAAGTACCTCCATGATCAACCAGATAGAGTCAGGAAGGTGCAAGCCTAGCTACGATACTGCACGAAAGATCTTTGAAGTTTTGAATACATTGGAAGAGCAACCATCGATGCATGCTGGTGATATATGCAGCAGGAACCTTATCTCAGTATCCAAATCAGACTCCTTGCATAAAGCAATAGAACTTATGCACAAACATTCGGTGAGCCAGATCCCTGTTTTTGATCTAACCAAACCCGTTGGTCTGGTAACTGAGGATGGTCTGCTGAAGCATATGGTGGAGAAGGAGGAGCATGAGGTGAAGAAGATGAAGGTAGAGGATGTGATGGATCCTCCACCACCAATAGTAGATGTAAAGACACCCGCAAGAGCACTGATCCCATTGGTACGATTCTCCAAGTGCGCACTTGTAAGTGAAAAGGGAAATGTGGTAGGAATAATTACAACATCAGATACTCTGAAGATGGTTGAATGATTATTTTATGTCAAGAACTTTAATCTGCTTGGCAACATTATACGCTTTTGTCTTTCCGATCATGATCTCCTTGCCACCCTGCTCATGTATATGTCCACAGAACAGGTGGAGAGGCTGCATCGTATTCACAAAATCTGCTATTACCGGAGAACCTACATGCGAGCCTGAGTTTGTTCTATCAAGAAAACCTCTAGGGGGGCAATGGCTCAGAAAAACAAACCTATCCTTCTTGCTAAATTTTTGCAGTATTGCACTGAATTGATCTTCGGTCAATTCATACGGTGTGTTGAATGGCCCAACATTGCCTCCTCCACAACCAAAGAATATCATTCCATTGTCCTCCACACTTTTGCCATGCAAGTTTATCCATCCTAACTCTTCGCTTATTTTATCCATTGCATCGGGCATTTCAAAATTCCCCGGGATGGCAAGAACAGTCACATCAAACTTTCCTATCTTTCTGGCAATATCAACAGTGTTGCCATGCACTGGAGTGATATCTCCACAGCAGAGAATTAGATCACAATTCTTTGCTTCCTGCTTTATTCTTGCAATGATTGATTGATCGCCATGCACATCCGAAAAAACAAGCGCTCGCATCTTCACTCTTCATGCGGTTCGCAGAGTTCCATGAGAACGCCATGCAATGATTTTGGATGAATGAACGTTATCTTTCTCCCATAACTTCCAGGTCTTATGCCTCCCAATAACCTGAGTCCATTGTTTGAGGCCTTCTCAGCATCTTTCTCTATATCGTCAGCACATATTGATATATGGTGAATACCCTCTCCCTTCTCCACAAGAAACTTTTTGATCGGACTATTATCATTCAACGGTTCCATCACTTCTATTGTAGTATCTTCCAGTTTCAGCATCGCCATCTTCACGCCTTCATGCTCAACGGTCATGAACTTTTTTTCATCAAACTTCAAAACTTTTTCAAATTGCTTCACCGCTTCCTCCACATTGTTTACAGCGATGGCAACATGATCTATTCGCATAAAATCACCTAGAAACTAATCTTCGGCTGATATACGCCAAAGACCTCCCTAAATGTATTGCTTATCTCTCCCAATGTAACATAATTCTTTACCGCATCAATGATGTATGGCATCAGATTTTCATCACTTTGCGCTGCTTTCTCCAATCTGGATAATGCGTACTCTACCTTCGCCTTATCTCTTGTCATCTTTAACTCCTGCAACCTCTGTACCTGTCTTCTCTCAATCTCTGGATCTATGACATGAATCTTTGGCTCAGCAGATCTATCATCAACAAATTTATTCACTCCAACAATGATCCTCTTACCATCATCAACCTCTTTCTTTATGCGATAGGCATTCTTCCTTATCTCATCCTGGAAGTATCCCTTTTCAATTGCTACCAACGAGCCTCCCATCCTTTCAATACGTTTCAGATACTTGAAAACCTCTTCCTCTATCTTGCCGGTAAGATATTCGATGGAGTAGGAACCACCAACAGGATCAACTGTCTTGGTAACACCGCTCTCATACGCAATTATCTGCTGCGTTCTTAAGGCTATCTTCACCGCTTCTTCAGTTGGTAATGCAAGTGCTTCATCCTTTGAGTTTGTATGCAATGATTGACATCCTCCAAGCACTGCAGCAAGTGCCTGCAGTGCAACCCTGATTATGTTGTTATCAGGCTGCTGTGCAGTAAGCGATTCCCCACTGGTTTGCACATGGAAGCGCAAATGCATGGACTTGGAATTTCTTGCATGGTATCTTTCCTTCATTATCTTTGCCCAGATCTTCCTCGCTGCCCTGAACTTTGCAACCTCCTCAAGGAACTCTATTGTGCAGCAGAAGAAGAATGATAATCGCGGAGCAAAATTATCAACCTTCAAGCCTCTTTCGAGACATGCATCAACATATGCAATAGCATTTGAAAATGTGAATGCCAGCTCTTGAATTGCATTGCATCCAGCTTCCCTCATATGATATCCTGATATGCTTATTGGATACCATTGAGGGACATATTTGGAGCAATATTCAACCGAGTCAACGAATAATCGCATTGATGGCCTTGGAGGATAGATGTAAGTGTTCCTTGCAATGTATTCTTTGAGTATATCGTTCTGCAGGGTACCACGCAAGTCTTTGGCTGAAACACCCTGCGACTCTGCCACACCAATGTATAACGATAGCAGTGTTGTGGCTGTAGAGTTTATTGTCATCGACGTGCTGACCTTATTCAACGGTATGCCGTCGAAACAAGTCATCATATCTTTCAATGAACTTATTGCAACTCCCGTCCTCCCAACCTCTCCCTCTGCATGAGGATCATCAGAATCGTAACCAATTTGCGTTGGAAGATCAAATGCCAAGCTTAATCCAGTCTGCCCATGCTCAAGCAAGAACTTGAACCTCTTGTTCGTTTCTTCCGCACTCCCAAAACCAGTATATTGGCGCATTGTCCATAATCTTTCTCTATACATGTTTGGATAGACGCTTCTCATGTACGGATATTTTCCTGGCTCAACATCCTTGCTATCATACTTGGCATCTTTTTTTGTATAGAACCTCTTTACTGGTATGTTGGAGTCAGTTTTGTATGAATCTGTCATACCATCACCTTAGGATCTTTTTTGCCAGTTCCTCAGCAGCCTCATAAGGATCTATCTCTTTTTTCAATACTCCATCAATACATTCCTGATATTTTTTACTCTTGCCCAAAGTATCATACACCTTCTGCCCCACCAAGTTTAAAACCATATCCATCAGCTCAGCCTCAACTCTCTTCCTTTCCAATTCTTTATAACTGCTACTTCTTGCCTTGATTAATTCCTCTACACTCTTCACCAGTTCCTTCACTCCCTTTCCTGTCTGTGCCACTGTCTTGAAGACCATTGGATTCCTTGTGGTGCTTCCAATCAGATCGCGAACATCATTGAACAGTTTGTTTGCACCCTCCAGATCTGCTTTGTTAATAACGTAAACATCACCAATCTCCGTTAATCCAGCTTTAATTGCCTGTATGCTATCTCCTGTTTGTGGGTTGAAGACTACAACAGTTATGTCAGCAATCTTAGCAACTTCAATATCTAACTGACCAGCGCCAACACTTTCAATTATTATTTTATCAAATCCAGCAACATCTAGAATGCGAATAGCATCCCTTACCGCTTTTGACATACCTCCCATTGCACCACGTGAACCCATGCTGCGTATGAAGGTGCCTTCATCAAGCGCATGTTTCTGCATTCTAACCCTATCGCCAAGTATTGCACCACCAGATATCGAGCTTGTTGGATCAACCGCCAGAACTGCAACCTTGTATCCTGACGCTCTATATTCTTCGATAAGTTTATCGATCAGCGTACTCTTGCCAGCTCCTGCAGGTCCAGTTATTCCTATAACACGGGCATGACCAGTCTTCTTGAAGATCTTCTTTACAAGTAACCTCCCGTCCTTCTGGTCATTCTCTATGAGAGAGATTGCCTTGGCAATGGCAGCCCTCTCACCCTTTAACAATTGTTCTACTAACTGCTTCTCCACATTCTTGCTTCCAGCATTCCTATTAAAAAGATAGTCCTTTCCATTCTATAATTGTCCCACAAGATTGGGAAGAGGCTGTAAAGATTTTAAAGCCCATGGATATCTTACACGTTCATGCAACGACAGCAGCAGAAGCCTTTGAGGGTATTGGTAGCAAAGTTGGGGTTAGATGGTCATGATAGAGGAGCATTGGTGTTATGCAGAGCATTCAGAGATGCGGGTATGGAGGTTATTTACTCTGGATTATTCTGCACACCCGATCAGGTTGCGAAGATGGCAATCGATGAAGATGTTGATGCGGTTGCGATGAGCCTGCTCAACGGTGCCCATACCACATTGTTCCCCAAGGTTGCTAGAATGCTTAGGGAGAAAGGTGCGAATGATATTCTGCTTGTTGGAGGGGGAATTATTCCTGCGCAGGACAAAGCATTGCTTGAAAAAGAAAGTATAACTGGAAACTTTGGTCCTGGAACTCCATTGCAGGAAATAATTGATCATATAATGAAGAATGTAAAGAAGAGAAGATGATTATACTTCAGGCTCTTTTGGCCACATCATCCTTCTGAGCTTCTTTCCTACCTTCTCAATTTCATGCTGTTCAATCTTCTTCATATAACGTTCAAATGCGATCTTACCTTCCTTCTCATAGATACCAACCCATTCATCAGCAAACTTTCCTGACTGAATTTCAGACAACACTTCCTTCATTCTCTTCTTCACATCAGAATCTATAACCTTCGGCCCTCTGGTTAATCCTCCATACCTTGCCGTTTCACTTACTCTGTTATACATACCGGTTATTCCATATCTCTGTATCAGATCAACAATCAATTTCAACTCGTGCAAGCATTCAAAGTATGCCACTTCTGGCTGGTATCCACTTTCAATCAAGGTTTCGAAAGCATTCAGTACCAACGAATGTGCTCCACCGCAAAGATCCACTTGCTCGCCAAACCAGTCCGTCTCCACCTCTTCCTTGAAGTTTGTTTCCAATACACCAGCTCTTGTGCATCCAATCCCCTTTGCCATGGCCAGAACTCTATCCCATGCTCTTTTCGTTGCATCCTGATGCACCGCTACCAGTGCTGGTGTGCCAAAATTTTCCAGATACAATTCTCTTACCCTCTGTCCAGGCGCTTTCGGCGCAACCATTATCACATCAACATCTTGTGGAGGCTCAATCCATTTCCAGTGTATCGCTGCGCCATGAGAAAATCCCAGTGCTTTTCCACTCTTTAAATGAGGAGCAATTTCATTTTTGTACACTCTTGCCTGCTCCATATCTGGTATCAATATGTGAATTATATCAGCACTCTTCGCTGCTTCACTAACATCTCTAACATCATGCCCATCCTTCTCTGCCTGCTTCCAACTATTACCATCCTTTCTTAATCCAACTATAACCTTGAGACCAGAATCCTTCAGATTGTTTGCCTGTGCATGGCCCTGAATTCCATAGCCAATTACTGCTATAGTTTCATTCTTTATTGCATCAATTTTTACCTGATCATCCATCCACTGCTTTGCCATGCACACTCCCTTCCTTGATACGATATTAAAACTATGCTTCAGATCTTCATGCGCTTAGAACATTTCAAACATTTAACTGTAACTTGCATTCCTTTACTGCTGATCACTTTGAATTTTTTAGAACCACATTCAGAACAGATTGGACATGCTCTCAACCCTCTCATCTTACCACTCCTGAGGCTTTGTATCTGATTTAGAAATAATCTTCATTCTATTTACACCATCAATCTTCTTTATTATCTTAGCAATTGCTCTAGGCACCAAAGATTCCCATTCATTTCCTTCAAGCATCAATTGTCTTATTCTAGTTGCATTGTACCTTTCCTTATCGTAGAACTGCACATTTCTTACCTTAACATTTGCATTTCTCATCAGCATAGTAACATATGGATTACCAGTATAAACAACATCGAACGCTGGCAAGAATGATTTCAGATGTGCTATCCAGCGCGCATTGTTCTCATCATTAACCAATGGCACAATGTAAGATCTTGCAAGATCAATCTTTCCTTCCTTCAATGCTTCATGGATCATCAATATTCTTTCTCCTGCTGTAAATGGATCCTTTTCAATGAAATTAAATTGTCCACTCGCTATAGCAATTATAATTTCATCGCATTCCTTAAGTATGCTTTTCACTAATTGCAAATGTCCTTTATGGAATGGCTGGAACCTGCCAATTATTAATGCACGCATAACGTATCCAATACTCTCTTTTAATTAAAATTAACATTATTTTCCGAGTTTACGTTTCTCTATATCAATTTCCTTCGTTGCTATCTTCTTGAATAATGGCTCAATGTTACCTATCTTATGATTGGGTTTAACCAACAGTTCCGATGCAGACTCCCACTTTTGTTCATGCACCGAGCCATCCATATTCAACTGTTGCCATATTTTTTCTGCAGAGAATGGTATGTATGGCTCCAACACAATAGCTAAAGAGTGAACAGCATTTGCAGAGATATAAATACAGTTTTTCGCTCCCTCAATATTAGCCCATGGCTCCTTCTTCTGGAAATACTGATTGAAGTTGGCAGAAAACTTCAATATGCGTTTTAATGCTTTATCTATTTCATTATTTCCCAGCAATATATCCATTTCACCTGCAACTTTCTTGATTTCACCAATACTTTCGTTATCCATATTATCATATTTTGTCGGTTCTGGAATGATACCATTAAACTTGGTTTGTGCAAAACTTAACGCCCTATTCACGAAGTTTCCCACGTTTGCTATTAACTCATTGTTTATCCTCGCAGCAAACTCATCCCAGTCAAAATTTAGATCCTGCTGGCTGTAGGGGGTTATCAACGCTATATAGAATCGCAGGTAATCTGCTGGATATTTATCAAGAAAGTCTTTCAGACTGATGTACCAATTCCTGCTTTTCGATATTTTCTGTGATTGCAGCATGAGATGTCCCCTAGTTGGTATGAAATCTGGCAATCGATACTCTTCATTTATTCCCAATCGCATGGAGGGAAGGAAGAGATAGTGATGATACACAATATCCTTACCAATGAAATGATAAACTTCCGCATCATTCCAAAACTCTTTACCATCAATTCCATTTTTCTTCAAATAAGTTAGTGTTGATGATATGTAGCAAAGATGATTGTCAAACCAGCCATAAAGCACCTTACCTTCCGCTTCCTTCAATGGTATCTGCACACCCCATGAAATATCACGCGTTATATCCCAGTCCTGCAATCCTTCTGCGATCCAGTTCAGGACATAATTCTTCACGTCTTCCTGCAGGTTTTTGTTATTGGTGAGCCATTGTTTTAATTTATCAGAAAAACTTGAGAGTTTGAAGAAGTAATGTTTTGTCTCTTTCTTAACGGGAGGTGCACCACATATAGCACATCTAGGATCCTGTATCTCAGCAGGTACCCTTCCACACTTTTCACATAAATCAGAATACTGATTTTCTGCTTTACAATATGGGCATGTGCCTACAACATATCTATCGGGCAGGAATTTCTTATCATTGTTACAGTAAAATTGTATGACAGGTTTATCGTAAATGAAACCATTTTCATACAATCTCTTGAAAACATATTGTACAAACTCAACATTTTCCCTTGAACTTGTTTGATAGAAGAAATCAAATGATATGCCTAGGTTAGTGAAATCCTCATAATCGCGTTTATACCAGTAGGCAACATACTCTTCAGGTTTCTTGCGTTCCTGCTCTGCTCTGATCAGAATGGGTGTGCCAAAATCGTCCGTTGCACAAGTATGTACTGCACTGTAACCTTTCAGCCTGCAGTATCTGGTGAATATATCCGCTGGCAAGTAAGTTGAAGCGATATGCCCTAAATGGATTTCACCATTCGCGTATGGTAACGCACTGGTAACAACTATTTTCTTCATTCGCCTAATTCCATTCTTATTGGATTTTAATCTATCCCCAACTTCTGGCGTATTTGATCTGCTCTTCAGTCTGTCTATCAATTCTCACATTCATTGCCTCAAGAGCATTGATCGCAACTTGAGAATCAATCTCTCTTGGAACATCATGTACCGCCTTTGCCATCTTCGAATGATTTTTCATTATATGGATTATTGAGAGCAGTTGATTTGAAAATGATAGCGCCATAACTTCTGGTGGATGCCCTTCTGCAGCAACAAGGTTTGCTATCCTGCCTTCACCAATAAGATACACCTTCTTTCCACTTCTCAACACATATTCTTCCAGATTATTTCTAACCAATCTCTTGGATCTGCAATTGCTCTTCAGATACTTTGTATCAACCTCTACATCAAAATGTCCTGCATTGGCAAGTATTGCACCATCCTTCATGTTTTCTATATGCTCACCACGTATAACACCAGTCTGCCCTGTTGCTGTAACAAAGATTTCTCCTATCTTTACTGCTTCCTTAATAGGGATCACAGTAAAACCATCCATATGTGCTTCTAATGCTTTCACGGGATCAACCTCTGTAACAACAACCTTTGCATTCAATCCTCTTGCCCTATTAGCAACTCCCCTTCCAACCCATCCATACCCACAAACAACAACATTTTTTCCAGCAATTAATAATGAAGTTGCTCTAAGTATTCCATCGATAGTGCTCTGTCCTGTACCATATCTGTTATCAAACAGATGTTTTGTATATGCATTGTTCACTGCAATAACAGGATAACGTAACAAACCATCCTTCTCCAATGCTTTCAATCTAATTACTCCCGTTGTAGTTTCCTCAGTTCCTCCCATTGGATTAAGTTTTGAGAATTCTTTCTCCTTATGCAATGTGATATGAGCATCTGATCCATCATCAGTTATGATATCAGGTTTATCTCTAATCATACTCTTAACGCAATCATTATACTCTTGCACAGTTTCACCACGCCAGGCATAAACATTGATCCCTTGTGAAGCAAGAAACGCAGCTATATCGTCCTGTGTCGATAATGGATTGGCTGCAGATATACTTACACTGGCTCCAAGCCTCTTTGCACCCATTGCAAGAGCAGATGTTTCCTTTGTAATATGTAAGCAGAAACCTACTCTTACTCCATGCAGTAGTTTGCTCTTCTCAAGTTTCTCAATTGTCCTGGACAATATTTGCATGTGTGCTATTGCCCACTCATACGATAATTTACCCTGCTCCGCTAATTTTGGATCTTTGATTTTGCTCACAGCACAAGCATAATATACCTATCCATAAAAATCATGCTGAAATGGTTTGGACTAAAATTGGATCGAAGGAGAGCGTTGCTTTAGGAAAAGGAAAGGAATTTAATGTTAATGGTAAAGCAATTGCAATCTTCAATATCAATGGCAAGTATTATGCAACGGAAGCTCTATGCAGACATCAGGACGGTCCCTTGACAGAAGGCACATTGCAGGGAGAGGTTATTGAATGTCCATGGCATTTCTGGCATTACAATGTGAGAACTGGAGATTTGCTAGATTATTTGAAGGGTGTAAAACTTGACACTTATCATGTTGAGATAAGAGGAAATGATATCTACATAGATGCATAATTTTCCTCTCAAGATACTTTATTATTTATCCATACATCTATGGTTTTAGTTGCTAACAGATAGGATAACAGCATCGGACTATGGGAGAATTAGGAAGAAGATAGTTGCTTTCATGAAGAGCGAACTTAGATCTTCTGGATGCGATGGCTTCGTGGTTGGATTAAGTGGAGGCCTTGATTCTTCAGTAGTTGCAACCTTGGCATCTGAGGCAACAAGGAAAGTTCATGCATTGATACTTCCACGCTATGGTATAACACCTGCAAGAGATATCGATGATGCTATAACACTTGCAAGAAAACTAGGAATCAGATATCATATAATTGATCTAAGGCAGATTCACCAGATGTTTCTTCGCAAAATGAGACCTAACAAGTTGGCAACAGGGAACTTGCTTGCTAGATTACGTATGTGCATACTTTACTATTATGCCAACCTGAATAACTTACTGGTTTTGGGGACAGGTGACAAGAGCGAGTTGTTGATAGGCTATTTCACAAAATATGGTGACGGTGGAGCAGATATACTTCCCATTGCTTCATTATACAAAATACAGGCAAGAGCACTGGGTCATTACCTCAAGATTCCTGATTCCATACTTGCAAAGAAGATCTCTCCCATGTTATGGAAGAAACATACAGCAGAGGAAGAGATTGGGATGACATACGAAGAGATAGACAGCGTTCTTTACTGCATGTTTGATCTCAAATATTCCACTCAAAAAACCGCAAAAAGACTTGGCATACCGCTAAGGAAAGTGCTCAAGATCAAGAGAATGCATGATAAGAGCATGCATAAGAGACAGATGCCAAAGATCTGTAAATTATAGTCAAATGCAATAAAGACTTTATACCCTCTTACAATTATTTTGCTCTGATGGGCAAAAGCATCAAGGTCTATTACAAGCCAACATGTACCACATGCAGGAAGGCTATCAACAAATTGAACACTAGAGGTATGAAGTTTGAATTACATGACTTTTTCAAGGAGAAATTAACGAAGGAAGAGTTGAAATCATTGCTAAAGAGGGTAGGTTTGTCAGCTACGGATGTTTTGAGAAGGAAGGATAAGATGTACAAGGAATTGCAACTTGATACGAAGAAGTATAGTGATGATGAATTAATAGAATTAATTGTTATGAATCCAGGGTTATTGCTCAGGCCTATAATAGTGAGAGGAAACAAGGCAGTAATTGCTAACAAGGAAGAAATTGTAGAGGAGTTTTGCAAGAGAGGCTAGAGATGAGGCTTTACAACACCCTTACAGGTAAAATGGAGGAAGTGGATTCTCCTGATAAGCAGATCAGGATCTATCTCTGCGGTGTAACTGTATATGACTATAGCCATCTGGGCCACGCAAGAACCATCATAATATTCGATGTTTTGAGACGTTATCTTTTGCACAAGGGTTACAAGGTCAAGTTTGCACAGAATTTTACCGATGTCGATGATAAAATAATCAATGTTGCAAAGCAATTGAATGTTGAAGCGAAAGAAGTTTCTGAGAGATTTATCAAACAATATTTTGAGGACTTTGACGCATTGAATGTGATGAGGGCAGATGTTTATCCAAAGGCAACTGAACATATCAAAGAAATGCAGGAACTCATCAAGGGTTTGATAGAGAAAGATTATGCATATGCTAGCAGTAATGGAGTTTACTTCCACGTTTCATCAGATAGAGAATATGGTAAACTTTCAAAGAAGCCGATTGATGAGCTGCAGGCAGGTGCAAGGGTAGAGGTTGATCCAAGCAAGAAGGACCCGTTGGATTTTGCATTATGGAAGTTGTATGACGATGGACCATTGTGGGACAGCCCATGGGGAAAGGGCAGGCCCGGATGGCATATCGAATGCTCTGCAATGAGCATCAAGTACCTTGGAAATGGTTTTGAGATACATGGTGGAGGCGAGGATCTGATCTTTCCGCATCATGAAAACGAAATTGCTCAATCAGAGTGCTACACAGGAAAGATGTTTGCAAGGCACTGGATGCATGTTGGCATGGTCACCATCCGTGGAGAGAAGATGGCCAAATCACTGAAAAATATTGAGCCTATACATGCAGCATTGAAAAAATGGAGTGCAAATGCGATCAGGATATATTCTTTATCGGGACACTATAGAAAAACACTTGACTATGATGACCAACTGCTTGCTGATGCTTTGGCACGATGGCGTGACATAGAAACATGTGCCTATGAATTGCAGTTCGCAGATGGAACTGGTGGGCCGGTTGATGAGGCTATGGAGCTTGCCGATAAAACACTTGAACAATTTACTGATGCAATGGATGATGACCTTAACACACCGATCGCATTATCTGCATTCACATCTTTTGTAAGAGCAGTTAATAGATATGCTGCAAGTGATCATTTAAGCAGAGCTGTTGCCGCTGTTGTGAAACCAGCATTTGATGCTATGATGTATGTGTTTGGTTTGAAGATTGGAGAGGTTAGTGATGTGGAGAGAAAGCAGATAGAATCTATGATTGAGAAGAGGAATGAGTTAAGAGCAGGGAAGAAATTTGCCGAGGCAGATAAGATAAGGGAAGAGTTGAAAGCGATGGGAGTTGAACTCATGGATCACAAGGGAAGGACTATCTGGAAGAAACTAGCATAATGAGATTGGCAAGTAAACAACCTTAGGCTTCTGGCTCTACACACTATAGCTCAGAGCGTTTTATTCGCATCATAAAATTATGAGATGATGGGATTAATCAAGTGGTTAATAATTGGAGCAATAGTTGCACTGCCGGTATTTGCAAGCTTTGCAGTGATACCCTCAGGCCCATCGCCGGAAGGAGTTGGAGATTACTTGAATGGCATAGTTCAATATTGGAAGGAAGTTATTTCACAGATCAACATATCTTCGAGCTTCTCCAATGAAGTGGCGTCAGAGGTGTAAGCTGGGAGAGTTACTAAGGAAAGCAGTATTGGATGGAATATTATTCCTCAACATCATCAAATAAATAGGGTGTGTCCTGAATCTCTCTTCATACGCTGTTCTTGATCGCCAATAGGTTAACTATCTCCATGTTATAGCAAATCACTCTTAACATAGGCTCTTTCCTCTTCTTTGCTCTGCCAGTTTCCGAATTTTATTTATTATTTTGTATGTTAGAGAGGTTAAAGCCATGAATAGAAGCTTTTGCGGAACACAGGGTCATCAAAACATAAGCCCTCTGTGTGTGACTTACGCTATAGGCGATGACCCTACTCCAAAGTTTAATTTGTATTCTTTGATAAATAGCTTGTTTGCCGGATAACACAACTCTTAGAGGTTTAAGGCAATAACCACGCCTAGAGCGATTTCACATTAAAGTTCGAACTAGAAGTTGGATAAACAAAAAATGTAGGTGGGCTTAATGTGTTAGTTCTTCTATTCTGTTTTGCTTTGTTCTCAATCCCAATATCACTGCTAGAGAGATTGCAGTGATTACGACTGGATACGTCATCTCTGCTCCATTCATAACCACACCATGCCATGCCAAGCCCGACATGACAATTAGCGTGCCATCGATGTATTTCTTTAGTCCTGATAGATGTTCGTTCATGATGGTCAGTATACTTACGACAACTTTTCATTTAAGGAACATGTCGAACCGTTAAGGAACGATATTTTCAGAAGATAATGAGACCGTTAGGCAGTCTCATTTAGATCTTAATCTCATATGAATAATTATCTCATAAAATTGAATGCCTGAGATGTGATATAAATTGTTTGTATGCAAAAGTCCTTCCTGAGAATCGAAACTATAAGATCAGGTTTATACTGTTACCCTGTTATGCATGATTGCAGCAATTGCAAGCACTGTCCCCACTATTTTGAGCTCCTCACTCGATATGAGGATGCGATGAGGAGGCTGCGGTATTAGGAGAATCCAAACTCCTCTCCATCTTCCAATTCATTGCTATGGAGGAAACTGAAGAAGGAAAGGAAGGAGGAGAGGCATAGAAATGGTAACTGTGAAGCAAAGAAGCACATGCTGATTCGTCCAGAAGGAGGGCTAGCAGGAGTCTGAGCATGCATTAATAGAAAGAGTGCTAGCATTTACTCTCTCTCTATCCCAAGCTTTTGCCTTTACGAATCTTATAGCACCGTTTGGGTTCTCTAATTCAACTGAATAGATTGGTAAATCGCCATCATTTCTAACAGATACCAATGTCATTTTCTTTGTATGCTTCATCGCCACAAATACATCTGTGGAGTTTGTTGCACTATTAGGTAATTGAGCGCTTGCTGGCACTACAGTAAAGATGGAACCTATAAGTATAGTACAGAATATAATGGGCCAGCTGTGCTTGTACAACACAGATCAATACGCTTCGACGTTCTTAAGTTTTAAGGGTATTGTTATTACCATAGATATTCTTATCGTTTATTGTGATTTATCTCTTATACGATTGCAGATAAAAACTCAGAAACTACTGAATGTTATACCAATGACTCATCCTTTATAGGTAAAGGCTTTCTTCCAATGAACCCTTCATTCTTGCCATGCCAGAACTTCACCTCTTCTTCTCCAGCCTTCCAGCACAGCCATACCTCCTCCTTAAACCGCATCGAGGGAAAGTCAAGAAGACCCTCATCAACACTCTTTATCATTATGCCCGTCTTCTCCAGATCCTCTATTGCTTTATACAGATTTAACATGGCAGTGTTGAGCTCCTGCTTCTTTATCATATATTTTTCAAGAGAAGCATCAATCTCTATCAAATTCTGCAACTCCTCTTGCAAACCTATAATCTGATCTCTGATAGCTACAATAAGGTTGAACTTCTTTTTGACTTCAGGCAAGGCCTTGTTTGCCTTCTGAGGCGTATAGTATTCGAACACAATGCTCCAACAAATTTCATGTAATTTAATCATTGCTATGTTGGAACATATCATCGTTTAATTCTAACGTAAACATCGCCAGCAACAACCCTTCTTATGTTACCGTCTGGCAGTTTCACCAACAATGCGCCATCATAATCAATATCAACCGCTTTCCCTTCGAAGGCAATATCGTTCTGTGAAACTGTGACTGTTGTGCCCAATGTAGCAGAGAGGTCTTTCCATGACTGGATTATCGTATCAGAACCCTCGCTCTCCAACTCCAGATATATACTCTCCAGCTCTGCAAGCAACTTTCTAACCAGTGTCATTCTATCAACTTCCTTGTTCATTTCATTGATCAGTGAAGCCGCTCCGTAGTATCCGGGCGCGTTCTTTATGTTTGCCTCTATCTTTCCCACATTAACGTTAGCATTGATACCAATGCCAATTACGATGTAATTGATGCGATCAGCCTCGCAGCTCATTTCTGCAAGCACGCCTGCAACCTTCTTTCCTTTAATGATGATATCATTGGGCCACTTCAGTCTTGCATCAACCTTGCACACACTTCTTATAGCAATGCAGACTGCCAGTGCAGTTGCCAATGGCAGTATCGTACTTTCAGCAGTAGGAATCTTTGGTCTTAAGATTATTGATAACCATATTCCACCTTCTGGAGCACTCCACTTCCTGCCAATCCTTCCCCTTCCCCTTCTCTGCGTCTCAGCTATCACTACAATACCTTCTGGCGCATTCTCTTCTGCCAATTTTATTGCAAGATCCTGCGTTGAATCAATAACGCTGAAATGATGGATCACCCTTCCCATAAACTCAGTCTTTAAACCATCTTTGATCTCCCATGGAAGAAGCTGATCACTTGAATGAAGAAGTTTGTAGCCCTGCCCTTGGCTGGAAGCAATTCCGTATCCATACTTTTTCAAAGTTGAAATATGCTTCCATATAGCTGCTCTTGATACACTGGTCTTCCTGCTTATAGATTGCCCGGAAACATACCTTCCTTTAGCTTTCTTTAGCATCTTCAGGATCTCTATATGTTTAGCATCAGCTAGTGATTCCTGCACGACCATGATACGAAAAATGCACTATTAATTGTTGATTGATCAATTTTTAATACCATGCGAACCAACTATTGCTATGGAACATGATACGTACTCTGATGATGAGATCAAGCAGATACTATCAATGAAGAACGTTGCTGTTGTAGGCATGTCAAAGAATCCCGAGAAGGATGCGCATCATGTACCAAAGTATCTAATGGATGTAGGCTACAACGTCATCCCAGTAAACCCCACAGCGGATGAAATTCTGGGTAAGAAATGTTATAAGAATTTGCGTGATATACCAGAAAGGGTGGATATAGTGGATATCTTCAGACCATCAGAAGATGTGCCCCCAATAGTGAAAGATGCTATTGCAAAGGGAGCAAAAGTGGTGTGGATGCAACTAGGTATAAGCAGCAAGGAAGCAGAGAAGGAAGCCTTGGAAAAAGGTATTAAGGTGGTGTATAACAGGTGCATGCTTCAAGAGCATATGAGGCTGTTTGGATAAATGGGTTTAGTGACATCTCCCATGACCAAGTCATGGACTTCATACTTTTTCTTCCTGTTAGTTGCTGCTTGCGCAGACAGACCGTTTTGCACCTGAATCATAGTTATCTGGACGGGTTCCTACATCGACTCTCCCATGCACCACTTTTTCAAAGTGTCTTACAGGTTACGCAGGTCAATGGTCTCTCACCAGACCATAGATCCCGCCAAACTCTTCATGGCGATTGTTACGGGCAAGGTGCCCTTGAAAGCGTTAGTTAGGTTTGCGTATGCCCCACGCTACCATTATTATTTGACAGATACCTCATAGAAATATTAACCTGGATGGGAAACAAATTCATCCCACCTCTGAAGAGTATGGGTTTTCTTTGTTTCCCAAACCCTTCGTTCTATAAAATAGCAGTAACAAGATAACACCAATACTCAGCGTCAACGTTACCATTATTGGAAATTCTGGAACAACTATACTGCTCGTAGCACTATGTCCTGCATAAGTCGCCTTTGCTTCCGTTAACCTTAATGTCCCTGTTCTAGTCACTAGAATTAAATTCAATCCCGTGCGTATGTAATACATGCACGTGCAAAGAGTTAGAACCCTCGTATTACTTCTATTATCAAGCATAATTGCTCTCAATATGGTAACCTCTGATTCCTTTGCCTGTTCTCTGGTAGGTAGAGCAGACAT
>Ga0073934_10004210_pt1 | contig 24459 bp, 18 predicted proteins | sample LarsenN4metaG_FD_76834 | JGI IMG/M metagenome (GOLD analysis project Ga0073934, IMG submission 76834) | Hot spring sediment bacterial and archeal communities from British Columbia, Canada, to study Microbial Dark Matter (Phase II) - Larsen... ... | reverse complement strand
GATCGTCGGCCGGATGAAGACCATCAGATTGCGCCGCTCGCGCGAGCGCGAGGATGTCTTGAAGAGGTTGCCGGCGAGCGGAATGTCGCCAAGGAGCGGAACCTTGTCCTCGCTCACTTGCTCATTGTTGTCGACAAGGCCGCCGATGACGAGAATGTCGCCGGCGTCGACGAGCGCCGTCGTCGTGATCTCGCGCTTGTTGGTGATGAGGTCGGTCGAATCCGCGATGATCTGGCCGGCGACGCTCGAGGATTCCTGCCGGATCTCCATCGTCACCGTGCCGCCTTCATTGATCTGCGGCGTCACTTCGAGAATGATGCCGACCTGCTCGCGCGTCACCGTTCTGAATCGGTTTTCGAGGTCGGCGCCGACCGCTTCGCCGGTGGTGATCGGAATCTCCTGCCCGACCGACAAAGTCGCTTCCTGGTTGTCGAGCGTGACGACCGACGGAAATGACAGCACATTCGAGTCGACGTCGCGCTTGAGGGCCGTCAGCACCGCGCCGAACACGGCGTCATCGCCGATCTTGCCGCCGGCGCCGCCGATGAAGCCGTTCGTTGAAAGCAATGAATTGATGGCCGTGTTGGCGAGCGTGGTGCTGAGCGTCGTGCGGCGATTTTCGCCGCCGGTCGCCGGATTGCTGTCGCCCTTGATGATGTCTGGGTCGAGCAAAAGCGCGCCCGCCGCAGCGAGGATGTTCGGCGTCGCACTCGAGAAATTCGTCGCCGTGAACGGCACGATCTTGCCGTCGGTCGGCGCGAGGAAATATTCAACGCCGAGCGCCCGCGCCGTCCGGTCGGACATTTCGACGATTATCGCCTCAATTTGCACTTGCGCGCGGCGGACGTCGAGCTGCTGGACGACCTTCCGGAGGGTCTGCTGGATGTTGGCGTCGCCTGAAATGATGACCGAGTTCGTCGCCTTGTGGAACGAGATGTTGGCGCGCGCCGCCCTATCCGCCGAGATCGGCGCGCCGCCTTCGGCCGCCTGCGCCGCCTGCGCTTCCGATTCCGCGTTGGCGATCTCCTTCAGAAGTTTCGCCATGTCCTCGGCGTCGGCGTGATTGAGCGCGATGACCGAAAGGTCCGTCTGCTGACGGCCAATGCGGTCAAGCTCATTGACGACGCTGACAAGCCGCGAAAGGATCTGCGGCTCGGCCCTGATGAGAACGCTGTTCGACGCGGCGACCGGCACGACCGAGACCTTCGAGGCCGAGGTCGCGCCTTCCTCGGAAATTTCCTGCGCGAGGTTCGTCACGACCCTTGCGACCTCGGCGGCGGACGCGTTTTCGAGCGGGATTGTGCGGTAGACCGTCGTGTCGCGGTCGATCTGCGCGAGCACCTCGCGCATCCGTTCGATATTGTCCTTGGAATCGACGAGGATCACCGCATTGCCCGACCGGACCGGCGCGACGACGCCGCGCTCGGAAATGATCTGCGACAGGTTCGCCGCCGCTTCGCGCGCGTCGACATGGTTCAGGCGGACGATCTGCGTGACGATGTCGCCGGCCTTGCCGTCATTGACGGGGCCCGCCGCGCGCGAGCCTTCCTGCACCGGAATGATCTTGTAGCTGTTGTGGTTGAGCGGCGTCGCAGTGAAGCCGGTGACGCGCAGCGCCGCCTGGAAAAGCTCCCACGCCTCGTCGGCGCAAAGCCCGCCATTGGGGCCTGACTTGATCGTGATCTCGCCGGCGACGCGCGGGTCAAGGACGAATTTCTTGCCCGTCCGGAGCGCGATTTCATCGACGACCGAGCGGATGTCGGCTTTTTCGAGATTGAGCGCCTCGCCGCAATTCTGATCCTGCGCGACGGCGCCGCTGGCGATCGTCGACGCCGCGAACAGGAGGCCGGCAAGGCGCTTCATTCCAATCATCCTAGTCATTCGGCATCGCCACGGTTTCATTCGGCATCGCAATGACGATCGGCATGACGACGCCGTCCCGCTCGATGCTCAAGGTCACGGATTTCCTGCCTTGCGTCATGGCGATCGCCTCAAGGCCCGCCGCGATATCCCTGTCGATCGGCTGATTGTCAACGGCGACGAGCCTGTCGCCGGGAACAAGCCCCAGGGCCTCGAACCGGTCGACATCGTCCGCGGGCTGAAGCACGAGGCGCATGCCGCCGACTTCGTCCGTTTCGGGCATGGCGACGATAAAATGCCCGATCGCCGCCATCCCGTCGCCAGCGAACGCGGCGGGCGCAGCGCCGCCCGGCGCGGCTGCTGACGCGCCCGCGGCGCTGTCGCGATCGATGAGGCGCAGCGCTTCGCGAACGCCGTTCCTGATGATGACCACGTGATCGCGTTCGACGCGATCGAGCGTGACGCCGGATGTAATCGTATCGCCGACGGCGAACCGGCCCTGTTTTTCGTCCGGCGTCTTGATGATCGCGGTTCCGCCCTTGGCGTCGATCCAGGTGCCGTGCAGCGACAGGTTGAGCGTCGTTTCAGAGAGGTTCTCACCGGCGTCCGCTGGCGCGGCGGGCGCAGCCGGCGCGTTTGCGGTCCGGAAAGGATTGATCGGCCCGATTTCGGCGGACGGCGCCGCCAAGGGGGTCGGCGCCGGCGCTGTCGGCGGCTTTGGAACCGGCCCAAGGCCCTGATACATGATTATTGGGAGCAGGACGCCGATGCCGGCGACGAGGGCGATCTCAATCGCGCGAATGAGGCGCGGGTTCGTCTGCCGGCGCCCGCCGGGCCGGCGCTTTAAAAGCGCGGCGATCCGCTCGCGCACGGCGTTTGCCGCCGCCTCGGAAGGCCCGAAACGATCGATCCTGAAAACCGCCAAGCTCTTACCTGTCTTGTCCGCGCCGGCCGGCGACTTCGCGCCAGAAGTTGAGCACTATCAAAAACTAAGCCATTCGCCCATGGTTCGGGGGCCCGCCGCGGCCTCTTAGCCGAAGATAACGGTCGAGATTGTGACAAATTCCCAAAATTGCGCCCTCCCGGGGCGCCGGGCGTCGCGACCGCAGCCGAGGCGGGTGGCGCGGGCGCTGGTCGGGCGCGGCCGCAAGACCCGCCGCGGCGCGCCGGGTTGCCCATGAATTTTCCCCAATTCCCACACCCCGTCCTTTCCCTCGTCGCCCTGGCCGGCGGGCTCCTCATCGGCAGTTTCCTAAACGTCGTCATCCATCGCGGCCCGTCGCTTTGGGGCCTCGTCGAGGGCGAAAACCGCGGCACTCTCGTCAGCCCTCGTTCCTATTGCCCCGCCTGCAAGGCGCCGATCCCCGCATCGGGTCTCATCCCGATCGTCAGCTTCCTGCTCCAGCGCGGCCGCTGCCGGAATTGCGCGGCGATGATTTCGCCGCGCTATCCGATTGTCGAGGCGTTGGGCGGCCTCGTCGCGCTGACGGCGGTCGCGGCCTCAGGATGGACGCTCGCCGCGCTGGCGCTTTCGGTTTTCGGGTTTTCGCTCCTCGCGCTCGCTTTCATTGATCTTGAGACCGGCTATCTCCCCGACGCGATCACCCTGCCGCTGATCGCCGCAGGGCTCGGCGCGAACGCCTTCGCGCTTTTTGTTCCGTTTACGGATGCTGTGATCGGCGCGGCGGCAGGCTACGCCGCTTTGCAGGGAGTCGCGCTCGCCTATAAGCGCCTGCGCGGGCGCGACGGCATGGGCGAAGGCGACGCCAAGCTCCTCGCCGCGATCGGCGCTTTCGGCGGGTGGACGATCCTGCCGTTCGTGGTGTTCGCTGGCGCGGCGGGGACGCTCGCGGTCGCAATTTTGAGGAAGACGGCGGCGCTCAATGAGCCGCTCCCCTTCGGTCCCGGACTTTGCGCGGCGGGCTTTCTCGTCGTCATCGCCGCCCGCGTTTTCAACGTCCCTTGAATTGCGGCTTTCGCTTCTGCATCAGCGCGGCGACGCCTTCGCGGCAATCCTCGGAGGCGATCGCCGTATTCTGCAACATCGCTTCAAGCGCCATCGCGTTCTTGAGCCCCGCTTGCGCGGCGGCGCGGAAGCTGCGCTTGGTGAGGTTCATCGCGATCGGCGCGCGCTCGGCGATCGATTGCGCCCAGGCGACGGCGTTCGTCACGACCGCATCTTTCGATACAACCCGGTTTACGAGCCCGAACTCGAGACAGCGCGCCGCGGAAATCTTTTCGGCCTCGATTGCAAGCTGATAGGCGCGCGCATAGCCGACCTCCTGCGTCAACAGCCAGGAAAGCCCGCCGTCCGGGATAAGGCCGATATTCGAAAAGGCGCTCATCAGATAGGCGTCCTCCGCCATGACGCGAAGATCGCAGGTCAAAGCGAGCGTCATGCCGATGCCGGCGGCCGGCCCGTTGATCGCGGAAATGACCGGCTTGTCGCAGCCTTGAATGATGGACAAGAACGCGCCGTATTCGGCGTTGAGGACGTCTTCGACCGTGCGCGTTCCCGTAACGTCCGTGACGTCGGCGCCGGCCGAAAATCCCCGCCCCTCGCCGGTGATGATGAAGGCCCGGACAGCCTTGTCGCTCGATGCGCGCGCGACCGCATCGAGAAGGTCCTTTCGCATCGCCGCATCAAAGGCGTTCAGCGACTGCGGGCGATTGAGCGTAATGAGAGCGACGGCGTCGCTTCTCATCTCGTATTTGACGGTCATGCGGCGGTCCTTTTTCAGCCCGCCCTGATTGTGAGCGCGCGCGCCGCGCCGGCCAAGCCCCGCATGCAGTCGCGGCGGCTGACATTTCCGAGAGGCCGCGCTATCTGACCCGCGACAGCGAAGGGAATCCGCGCTCATGACCAAAAGCCGATTTTTCCGGGAAGACTGCTACATCGACGGCCAGTGGGTCGGCGGGCCGGCCAATGATCCTGCGCGCATCAAGGTCAATAATCCCGCGACCGGCGAAATTATCGGCTCGGTCCCGAAATTCGGCCGCAAGGAAACGGCGGCGGCGATCGACGCGGCGCACGCCGCGTTCCTTCTCTGGCGCGAAAGGCCGGCCGTCGAACGCGCCGAACTCTGCCGCAAATTCTATCAGGCGCTGATGGACAACCAGAAAGAGCTCGGCCGCATCCTGACGATCGAGATGGGGAAGTCCCTGAAAGAAGCGATGGGCGAAGTCGCCTACGCCGCGAATTTCTTCCGCTGGTTCGGCGAGGAGGCGCGGCGAATCTATGGCGATGTCATTCCTTCGCCCTGGACCGACAAGCGCATCATCGTGACGAAGGAGCCGGTCGGCGTCGTCGGTTCGATTACGCCATGGAACTTCCCGACGGCGATGATCGCGCGGAAAGCCGCCGCCGCCATGGGCGCGGGCTGCACGATCGTCGCCAAGCCCGCGAGCCAGACGCCGTTCTCCGCGACCGCCTACGGCGTCATCGCCGAGGACGTCGGCGTTCCGAAAGGCGTCCTCAACATCATCACGGGTTCAGCAGCGCAGATCGCCGACGAGATGTGCGAGAACCCGAAGGTCAGGAAGATCACGTTCACCGGCTCGACGGAAATCGGCAAGGCGCTGGCGTCGAAGGCGATGCAACACATGAAGCGCGTCTCCATGGAGCTTGGCGGCAACGCGCCTGTTATCGTCTTCGACGACGCCGATCTTGATCGCGCGGTCGAAGGCGCGATGATCTCCAAATACCGGAATTCCGGCCAGACCTGCGTCTGCGCCAACCGCATTCTCGTGCAGGCCGGAATTTACGACCGCTTCGCCGAAAAATTCGCCGCGGCGGCGAGAAAGCTCAAGGTCGGCGACGGCCTTGAAGAAGGAACGGAACAGGGCCCGCTGATCGACGATGCGGCGGTGACGAAAGTCGAACAGCATATCGAGGATGCGACGTCGAAAGGCGCGAAAGTCATCGCCGGCGGCCGGCGGCATGCCAAGGGCCTCACCTTCTTCGAACCGACCGTCCTTCGCGACGTGACGCCGGCGATGTTGATCGCGAAGGACGAAACCTTCGGCCCCGTCGCGCCGCTGTTCAAATTCGAGACCGAGGAAGATGCGATCGACATGGCGAACGACACCGAATACGGCCTCGCCTCCTATTTCTTCACTCGGGATCTCGGCCGCGCCTTTCGCGTCATGGAAAAGCTTCAATACGGCATGGTCGCGATCAATGAGGGCATTCTTTCGACCGAGGTCGCGCCTTTCGGCGGCGTCAAGGATTCCGGAATGGGCCGCGAAGGGTCGAAATACGGCGTCGAGGATTACATCCACACGAAATACGCGCTCTTTGGAGGATTGGCGAAGTAGAAGGACCGCGCGCTCTTCCGCCGAACATGGCAGGAGTGGCGGAAATCCGCATCGGCGAATGCCACTGGGATTGGCGCCAGCAAGCCGCCGTGCGCGCCGATCGCGCATTGGTTCCTGACGCTCGGCGACGCCAGGAATAAGATGGTGGATTGGCGTCGAGACTATAACGAGGTAAGACCGCACAGCGCGATCGGCGATTTACCGCCGATAACGCTCATGAATCGCGACAGCGCATCCGGCAGGCTGCCGTGAAAGACCGGGAAAAATCCGTCCCAACGCGGTCCAAGATTCGGGGGTGCCTCAATGACGCCGAGGCTCTAATCGCCGCTGGATGAAACTTCAGTGGCAGGTCAGCTTGCTCACACATGCACCACTCTGCCATACGCATCCAGGACCGCCTCGTGCATCATCTCCGAGAGGGTCGGGTGCGGGAAGATCGTGTGCATGAGGTCCTCCTCGGTGCCTTCCATCGTCCGTGCGATAGCGAACCCTTGAATGAGTTCGGTCACTTCGGCGCCGATCATGTGCGCGCCCAACAATTCGCCGGTCGTTTCGTCGAACACGGTTTTCACCATGCCTTCGGGCTCGCCGAGCGCGATCGCCTTGCCATTGCCGTTGAAGGGGAAGCGCCCGACCTTCACGCGTCGGCCCGCGGCCTTCGCGCGGGCTTCGGTCAACCCGACGCTCGCCACTTGCGGGTTTGAATAGGTGCAGCCCGGAATTTTCGTGACGTCGAGCGGATGGACGCCCTGAACGCCGGCGATCTTTTCAACGCAGATGACGCCCTCATGGCTCGCCTTGTGCGCGAGCCACGGGGGCCCGACGAGATCGCCGATCGCGTAAAGGCCCGGAACGCCGGTCCGCAGCCATTCGTCGACGACGACATGGCCCTTTTCGACTTTGGCGCCGACCGCTTCGAGCCCCAGATTTTCCGTATTCCCAGTAATGCCGATCGCAAGGACGACGCGCTCGGCCTCGATCGTCTCGGTCTTGCCGTCCCCGGTCTTGACGCTCGCCTTGACCGACGCCTTCCCCTTTTCGAGCGCGGCGACAGTCGCGCCCGTCAGGACCTTCATGCCGGCCTTTCGGAACTGCTTGAAGGCGAAAGCGGAGATCTCCTCGTCCTCGGCGGGGAGGATGCGGTCAAGCATTTCAACGACCGTCACCTCGGCCCCCAGCGCGCGATAAAAGCTCGCGAATTCGATGCCGATCGCGCCCGAGCCGATGACGAGGAGCGATTTCGGCATGATGTCGGGGAGCATCGCCTCCTTCGCGGTCCAGACGAACTTGCCGTCCGCTTCCAGCCCCGCCTGCGGGATCGTGCGCGCCCTCGCGCCGGTCGCGAGGATGACGTGCTTTGCCCTGATCGTCTCCTCGCCATCCTTCGTCTTGACACGGACGATGGGAGCCGGAGAACCCTTCTCAAGGCGCGCCGCTCCCATGACGACGTCGATCTTGTTCTTCTTCATGAGGTAGCCGATGCCGCCCGAGAGCTTGCCCGCGACGTCGCGCGAGCGCTTGACGATCGCGTCGAGATCAAAACCGACATTCTCGGCCTTCAATCCGAACGAGGCTGCGTGCTTCATGTTCGTGTAAACTTCCGCCGTCCGGAGCAGCGCCTTGGTCGGAATGCAGCCCCAGTTGAGGCAAACGCCGCCGAGAGCTTCGCGCTCGACGATGACCGTCTTCAACTTGAGCTGCGCCGCTCTTATCGCCGCGACATAGCCGCCAGGGCCCGAGCCGATCACCACAAGGTCGCAGGTTCTTTCGGTCATTGATTCCCAATCCTTCAGCGGCGGCGCGACTATAGCGGCGGCCGCGCGGAAGGAAACCTGACTTAAATCAGGGACATCGCGTTCGCTCCTCGGCTAAAGGGGGGCATGACGAACGATAAGCCCCTCGCCTTTCGAACGCGCGGCCTCTCAAAAGTCTATGGCGAGGGGGCGACGGCCGTCCATGCGCTCCGCGGCGTCGATCTAGAAATTCCGAAGGGCGAGCTCATCGTTCTTCTCGGGCCCTCGGGGAGCGGCAAGTCAACCCTCTTGAACATCCTCGGCGGCATCGACCGTGCGAGTTCCGGCGCGGCGTTCTTCGAAGGCGACGATCTTTGCGCGATGAGCGACCGCCGCCTGACGCAATACCGGCGCCGCCATGTCGGCTTCGTCTTCCAGTTCTACAATCTGATGCCCTCGCTGACGGCGGCGGAGAATGTCGAACTCGTCGCCGAGATCGCCGAGACGCCGATGAAGGCGATTGACGCGCTCGACATGGTCGGACTTAAGGACCGCGCGCATCATTTCCCCTCGGAACTGTCGGGCGGCGAGCAGCAGCGCGTCGCCATCGCGCGCGCCATCGCCAAGCGCCCAAGCGTCCTCTTCTGTGACGAGCCGACGGGCGCGCTCGACATCAAGACCGGCGTCGGCGTTCTCAAGGCGCTGCAAACGCTCAACAGGTCGATTGGCGCGACGACGCTCATCATCACTCACGCCGCGGCGACGGCGGCGATCGCCGACCGCGTGCTTCACCTCGCCGACGGCGCGCTGCGCAAAGTCGAAGTAAACGCCGTGAAAAAGTCGCCGGAGGATCTCGTCTGGTGAGGAAGCTCCACGTCAAGCGTTTGCGCGATCTCTGGCGGGTCAAGGGCCAGGCGCTCGCGATCGTGCTCGTCATCGGCGCCGGCATCGCGCTGCTCGTGATGTCGCGCGGGATGATCGCTTCGCTCGACGCGACCATGCACGCCTATTATGACCGCTATCGCGTGGCGGACGTCTATGCGCCCGCGACACGCGCGCCGGACCGCCTCATCGCCGACATCCGCGCGATTCCGGGCGTCGCCGCCGCCGAGGGCCGCGTGCGCGGCGCGGGACTTGTCGCGCTCGACGAGGTCATCGAGCCGATCAGCGCGGCGCTCATTTCGATCGACGAGGGCGCCGCGCGGCGCGTCAACGACATCCATCTCGTCGACGGGCGCATGCCGACCCTCGGATCGACCGATGAAATCCTGCTGCTTGAGCCCTTCGCGCGCGCCCATGGGTTGACGCCCGGCGGGCGCATCGCCGTCACGCTCCACGGCGCGCGGCGCGACTTCAAGATCGCCGGCCTCGCGCTTTCGCCGGAGTTCATCTACACGATCCCGCCCGGCGACATCGCCTCCGACCCCAAACGCTACGCCGTCCTCTGGGTTCCCCATGCGGCGATGGAGGCGGCTTATGATCTCGACGGCGCGTTCAACGAGGCTGCGCTGACGCTCGCGCACGGCGCGAACGAGGCGGCGGTTCTCGGCGCGCTCGACCGCCTCCTTGCGCCTTATGGCGCGACCGGCGCCTATGCGCGCGCCGACCAGATCTCGAACAAATATCTTGTCGAGGAGCTAAAGCAGCTCGCGACCATGGACCGCGTGATGACGCCGCTTTTCCTCGCGGTGTCGGCGTTCCTCCTCAACATCGTGATGACGCGGCTCGTCGAGACGGAACGCTCGCAGATCGGGCTCATGAAGGCGTTCGGCTTCACGCATCGCGAGATTGCGGTTCACTATCTTCTTTTCGCGCTCGTCGTCGCCCTTCTCGGCACGCTCGCCGGCTGGGTCGGGGGGCTCTATCTCGGGCGGATGATCACCGAGATCTACCAGCGCTATTTCTATTTCCCGTTCCTCATCTTCGTCCCCGAATACGGAACGCTCGGCGCCGCCCTACTCGCCAGCGGCGCGACGGCGGCGCTCGGCGGCCTCTTCGCCGTCACCGCCGCTGCGCGCCTTAGCCCCGCGATCGCCATGCGCCCGCCCGCCCCGCCGAACTACGGCCGCGGCGGCCTCATCGGCGCGGCGCTTTTCAAAGGCGCCGACCAGCCGACGCGCATGATCCTGCGCCGACTCGTTCGAAATCCTCTGCGCGCCGGTCTCACCTGCCTCGGCGTCGGCGCGGCGATGGGGCTCGCGGTCATGATGCGGTTCCAGACGAGCGCCGTCGATACGATGCTGGAAACGACCTTCAACGTCATCGACCGCAGCGACATCCTCGTCACCTTCGCCGAACCGTTGTCGGAGACGACGCTCAACGACTTCAAGCGAATCGACGGCGTAATCGTCGCCGAACCATTCCGTTCCGTTCCTGCGAGACTCGTCAATGTCGGCAAGGAGCGCCTCGTCTCGATCGCCGGCCTCACGCAAGGCTCGCATCTCAACCGCGCGCTCGACGCCGATCTCCGCGAGGTCGAGACCCATGGGGACGGCGTCATCATCGCCCGCCAGATCGCCGAGGCGCTCGGCGTCAAGGTCGGCGACGTCGTGTCGGTCGAAATCCGCGGGGGCCGGCGGCCGACGCTTTCCATTCCCGTCGCCGGCCTCGTCGAGAGCCTCGTCGGAACGCCCGTCTACATGCGGGGCGAGGCGCTCGGTCGCGCGCTCAAGGAGCAGGGGCGCATCTCGGGCGCTTATCTGAAAATCGATCCGCTAAAGCGAGACCAAGTCTACCGCACGCTGAAGGATATGCCGATGGCCGCAGGAGTCAGCCTCCGGCGCGAGGCCTATGCGAACTTCAAGAAACTGCTCGACGAAGGACCCGGCGCGTTCCGGACGATCATGACGGCGATCTCAATCATCATCGCCGCCGGCGTCGTCTACAACAACGCGCGCATCGCCTTCATCGAGCGCGAACGCGACCTTGCCACCTTGCGCATTCTCGGCTTCACCAAAGTCGAGACGGGCTATGTCCTTCTTGGCGAGCTTGGCGCGCTCTCAATCCTCGCATTGCCGGTCGGCGCCGTCATCGGCTATTTCCTCTGGACCTATGTCGCGACTGCGATGAGCACCGATCTTTATGCGATACCGACGGTCGTCGAGGCGGAAGGTTTCGGCTATGCAGCGATCATCGTTCTCATCGCGGCCGTGGCGGCCGGCGCGCTCGTGCAGCGAGATGTCAACCGCTTCGATCTCGTTCCCGTCCTGAAATCGAGGGAGTGACAGGGTGAAAGGCGTCACTTCGCGCATTGTCGTCATCGCCGGCGCGGCGACGCTCGTCGCCGGATTTCTCACATTTTCCTTCTGGCCGCGCGACGTCTTCGTCGATGTCGCCACGGTCGTCCGGGGCCCAATGATGGTGACGATCGACGAGGAGGCGAAGACGCGCGTTCGCGACAGCTATGTCGTCTCGGCGCCGGTCAACGGCCGCCTCTTGCGCGTCGGCTTCGACGCCGGCGCCGACGTCGTCAAGGACGAAACCGTCGTCGCCGAGATGACCCCGGTCTATCCGGCGGCGCTCGACATCCGCACAAGGGAGCAGGCCGAAGCGGCGGTCGAGGAAGCGCGCGCCGGATTAGCCCTCGCCCGGGCTGAAATGCGCCGCGTCCGCGCCGACGCCGCCTTCGCCGAGCAGGAGGCGGCCAGAGCCCGCGAACTCTTCAAGGGCGAGGCGATCGCGCAGCGCGGTCTCGACCGGGCGGAAATCGCGCTGACGAGCGCGCGCGCCGCGCTTGAAGCGGCGAACGCCGCCGTCGCCATGCGCGAGGCGGAGCTTTCGCGCGCGAAAGCGACGCTCGAGACGCCGGCCGCTGCGACGGCGAAGGACGCCGCTGCGGAGCCGATCCGGATCCGCGCGCCGGTTTCCGGCCACATCCTGCGCATCTTTCAGGAGAGCGAGGCGATCGTCGCCGCCGGCGCTCCGATCCTCGAGATCGGCGATCCGCATAAGGACCTTGAAGTCGTGGCGGAGCTCTTGTCGACCGACGCCGTCAAGGTCTCGGCGGGCGATCCCGTCATCATCGACAAATGGGGCGGCGATGCCCCGCTCGACGGCGTCGTCGCCCGCGTCGAGCCGCTCGGCTTCACCAAGGTCTCCGCTCTTGGCGTCGAGGAGCAGCGCGTCAACACGATCATCGCTTTCAAAGGCAGGAACGACAGTGAGAAACTCGGCGACGGCTATCGCGTCGAGGCGCGCATCGTCGTCTGGCGATCTGAAAGCGCGTTGAAAGTTCCGGCCAACGCGCTCTTCCGGGAAGGCGGCGATTGGGCCGTTTACAGAGCGATTGACGGTCGAGCCCGAAAGACCAGGGTCGAAATTGGCGCGAACAACGGCGCGGAAGCGGAGGTCTTGTCCGGCCTCTCGGCGGGCGACGAGGTCATCCTCTATCCCGGCGGCGACGTCGCGGATGGCGTGCGGGTGAAGGCCGCCCGAGCATCCTGATCGCGGCCGTCACTCCGCCGCAAGGCGGCCTTTATCGCCGCGTCTTGCGTCGGCTTCCATCGCGTCTTTCCAGAGCGTCGCCAAGGCGTGGGCGAAACTCCGGCGGCCCGTCGATAAGTAAGCGGCTGTATCCGACAACTCGCTCGCCAGCGCGGCGTGGAGCTTCGGCAGATTGTGATAGGGCGTCGCTGGAAAGAGGTGATGCGTCGCGTGGAAGCGAAGGCCGACGGGCGCGATCAGCTTTGACAGAAGATCCTCCGACGGGACGTTGATCGAGTCGAGGAATTCCTCCGTCTTCGACACCGTGACGTCGCCTGAATAGCGATAAGCGTGGGCGCCGAGCGTCCGGATCGAATTGACGAAGAGGATCGTCGCCGTCGTCGCGTACCAGACGCCGAGGACCGCTAGCGGCAAGAAGCCTGCGACCACGCCGGCGACGACGCCAATCGCGAGGAGAGATGTCGCCGTCTCCTGCGCGAGCCAGGTGTCGTCATCGTCCTTGTTCTGCGGATGGCGATCATAGGTAAGATCGATCGCGAGGGACGACATGCGGCGCCAGATGACCTTGCGCAGCGGCCGCACGACCCATGACAGCGGCGTCAGGACGACAAACCGGACAAGGAGGAGCGGCGGCAAGATAAATGACAAGAGCACGTAGCCGACGGTGCGCCACGGGCGGCCCGCGCCGAAGGAGACATACTCTCCGTCGCGCGTCGATCCGTAAACGCCGGGGCGGTGGTGGTCGATGTGAACGCCGGTGTAGGAATAGGACGGGATGAGGAACGGCATCCCCGCGAGGATGTTCCAGACGAAGCGGAAGGTTCCGAACGATCCTTTCTTCAGATGCGCGAGCTCATGCGTGAAAAGAACGGCTCGAAACAGCGCGAAAGACGCGACGAGCGTCAATGCGATCTGGGCGAGCGAAAACGGCGCGGAAAGTACGGCGCCGGCGAATGCGCTCCAGCCGATTGCGGCGCTGACAAGAAAATCGGGCCAGTAGATTTTCGGGTCAGGTTCGGCGAAACGGCGCGCAATGAGGCGCGCTTCCGCCATCGGAAAATCCTTTTGCCCGCGCGGCAATTGCGCCGAAGCGTCCATCGATCCAATGTCCAGTTCCGGTTCGCTCCGCCTTACATAGTCCGGGGCCGCTATCTGCGCCAGATTCCCGGACGTCCGCCGCCGGGACCATTCGCCGCGCGGCCGGTCAAACGCTCGCGAGCAAGACGGAAACGAGTTTCCTGAGACCGGCGTCAAGGTCGGCCTTGACCGGCCGCTCGTCCTCGCCCCGGGCCCGCCAGGCGCCAAGCGCGAGGCCCGCGCCGTTGAGATAGGCGCCGAGCGCGCGCGTCGCGGCGATCGCCTGGCGTTCCGTCGCGCCGGCCGCGATGAACAACGCCGCCATTTCACGCGCGCGCGCCGCGCCGGCTGGCCCCTTCCAGCGGCGCGTCGCGATCAGCTGAAAGCAGGCGGGCTCCTCCTCGGAGAGCGCCAGATAGCGCCGCGCGCGGGCGTTGATGGCCTTTTCGCCCCGGCTCGCATTTCGGGCCGGCGCTATTCCTTCAAGGATAAGATCGACGACATCATCGAGAATGTCCTCCATCCCGTCGAAATGATGATAGAGCGACATCGCCTCGCAGCCGAGATCGGCGGCAAGACGTCTAGCGCTGAGCGCTTCGGCGCCCTCCCGGCGGACGATCGCCAGAGCCGCTTCGGCGATCCTGCGCCGTGATAACGGCTTATCGCCCGCCTTTTTCGTTCCAGCCGGTCTCACCTTGACACCTTACACCGTAAGCTTACCGTCGCGCAATTCCCTTACGCTGTAAGCCTCAAGGAGAGCCTTCATGATCCGCCTCGCCCTCGCCGCCTCGATCCTCCTGCTTGCGCTCGCCCCGCTTCGCGCGGAAGGCCGATGCGCCTCGAAGACGCCCGCCAGCAACGCCGCGACCGCGCGCATCGTGTTCGACGAGATCCTCTCAAAGGGCCTCATTGAGGAGAACGAGCGCATCTATCATCCGGATTTCGTCGCGCGCGGCCTCAGGCGCGACGCCGGCCGCGCCGAGGACAGAGCCGCCGCGGCGGGTTGGCGGCAGATGGCCCCCGACCTTAAAATGACGCCGCTGCGCGTCGTCGCCGACTGCAACCTTGTCGCCGTCCACTGGGAAGGAACCGGCACCAACACTGGCGAAGGCAACGGCTTCCCCGCGACCGGAAGATCGATCCGCGTCTGGGGCATGACGTTCTTCCGCTTCGAAGACGGAAAAATCCGCGAGGAATGGACCTCCTTCGACCGGTACGAATTCCTTTCCCAGCTTGGGCTGATCGGGGAATGAGCCGCCGCTGCTCGCCGAGCTTTACCGAAAGGGACGCTGACGCCATCCTCGCCTGACGCTGAACGAGGATCGCAGATGCCTATCGAGGCCCTGAGGACGCCCGACGACCGGTTCCGGAATCTCCCCGGCTGGCCTTACGAGCCGCGCTACGTCGAGGACCTCGAAGGCTATGAGGGCCTAAGGATGCATTATGTCGATGAAGGGCCGAAGGACGCGCAGGCGACCTTCCTCTGCATCCATGGCGAGCCGTCCTGGGCCTATCTTTTCCGAAAGATGATCCCGGTCTTTACAGGCGCGGGCCATCGCGCCGTCGCCGCCGACATGTTCGGCTTCGGGCGCTCCGACAAGCCGGTCGACGATAATCTCTATACCTATCATTTCCACCGCAACGCCCTCCTCGCCTTCGTCGAGCGGCTCGATCTTAAGAACATCTGCCTCGTCGTGCAGGACTGGGGCGGCGTTCTCGGACTGACGCTGCCAATAGCGGCGCCGGAGCGCTATACGCGGCTTATCGTGATGAACACGGGGCTTCCCGGCGGCGAGGAAGCGCCGGCGGGATTCGCCATGTGGCGCGCCTTCAACCGCTCGCAACCGGATCTGAAAGTCGGCGAACTCATGAAGCGCGCGACACCGATCCTGACCGAGGCCGAAATGGCCGCCTATGACGCGCCCTATCCCGATCAGCGCTACAAGGGCGGCGTTCGCCGGTTTCCCGAACTCGTGATGCTGAAGGAGCAAGGCGCCGCCGACCTGACGCCGCTCTCGAAGGAAGGCGTCGAGACATCGCTCCGAGCGCGGAAATTCTGGTCGGAGGACTGGAAGGGCGAAAGCTACATGGCCATCGGCATGCAGGATCCGGTCCTAGGGCCGCCGTCGATGCATTTCCTCCGGAAGTTCATCAAGGGCTGCCCCGAGCCGATGGAAGTCGCCGAGGCCGGCCACTTCGTTCAAGAATGGGGTGAGCCGATCGCGAAGGCGGCGCTGAAGGCGTTCCGGCTCGACTGACAACGGCCGCGCGCCGGCGCGCCCCGATTTCCCGCAAGGCGCCGATTGCCGCCGCCCGTCTCGCAGAAATCTGAAGCGGCTGGTATGGACTCTGCTTCGTCGGGGCGGGACGAATACGGCGGTCATGGGGATTTACTCAATCATGCGCGAGGGTTGCGCAGCGCCGGGACGAGAGCCGCGCGTCGCGATGATCATGGTTGACGCGATGTGTCTCGATTTCGCACGCGCGCATCTTGATGAATTGCCGACCATGCGCCGGATGCTCGATGACGGCGCCGTTGCGGAATTGGCGTCTTCCGCCGCTCAAATGAGCGCTTCCGTCTGGCCGACTTTCGCGTCGGGCGAGGACCCCGGCGTTCACGGTCATTATTATCCTTTCCAGTGGAAGGCCGACCGAATGCGGTTCCGGCGCACGTCAAAGGCCGACTGGATCGGCGACTTTCACTTTGAGCCGTTTTGGCACGGGCTTGCGCGGCGCGGCTTCGAGGCGGTCGCCCTCGACGCCGGCTTCACCCTCGATCATTCGAAATCGCCCTGCCTGGAAATCTCCAACTGGTCCTATCAGAGCAGCGGCGCGGCGACGGCGAGCGACCCCAAAACGCTCGCCGAGATCAAGCGGCGTTTCGGACGCCGGCCGATCGGCAAGGAAGTGCCGATTCCGAAAACGCATCGACATAGCCGGCGCATTCGCGACACCATGATCGACGCGATGCGGCGCAAGACCGACGCGACGCTGTGGCTGATGGAAAAGAACGACTGGCGGTTCTTCATCGTCGGCTATTTCGAAGTCCATCGCGCCGGCCACAATCTCCTCGTCGTCGACGGCGACTACGGATCGCAAGCCGACCCCGACGCGCTCCTTGACGTCTACAAGGCGCAGGACCGCGAACTTCAGCGGCTCTTGACCCGTCTTGATGACGGCCGCACGACCATCGCGCTGCTTGCGCTTCACGGCATGGCGGCGAACCGCGCGCAGGACCATTTCCTCGACGAAATTCTTGCGCGCCTCAACGCGGCATGGCTCAAGGAGCGCGGAACCCGCGCGCCAAGCCGCCGGAAACCGGGCGTTATTGCGCGGCTTCGCGCGCACGTGCCCTATGGCGTCCAATACGGTCTCGCCGAAGCGCTCGGCGAGGACATTCAGGACTTCGTCGTCAACCGGACCATACTCGGCGGCCTCACTTTCCAGGAGACGCCGGCGTTCCGCCTCGCCTCGGGCGGCGAGGCCTATATCCGCTTCAACATCAAGGGCCGCGAGCGCGTCGGATTCTTTGATCCCGACAGCCCGGAGCTTGCGCGGTATCGCGCATGGTTTGAGGCGGAGCTCGGCAAGATCACCGTCAACGGCTCGGCCGAGCCGCTTGTCAGCCGCGTTCTTGACGCGCATCGGATTTTTCCCGGGCCGCGCACCGATCGCCTGCCGGATCTCATCGTCGAATATGCGCCCGACGCGCCCGCCACCGTCGTCTATTCGCCGACCATCGGCGAGATCCGCGCCCATCTCGAGACCGGGCGCGGCGGGAACCATTCGCCCGAGGCGTTCGTCATCGTCACGGGACCTGGCGCGCGACACGCCGCCTTCGACAGCGTCAAGGACATCAAGCATCTTGGCCGCTTCGCGGAGGCGATCCTTGTCGGCGCGTCGGCGACAAGACATGACGCGCGCGCGTGCGTCGCGGCGTCCGCCTGACCGCTGACAACCGTCATGACGCATAGCGGCGGAATTCGAATGCTCGGCGGCGCCTCCGCCGGCGCGGTCGCAAGTCTTTTCGCGGCCGCGCTCGCGCTGGGATTTTCCGGGCTCGCGCCGAACGATTCCGGCCACTATATCAACGCCGCCCTTCGTTGGGTCGAGAACGGGCCCTCGCTCGGCGGCTCGCACTGGTCGCTCAGAACGCCCATCGTCGCGCCAATGGCCGCGAGCTTCGCGCTTTTCGGGAAGAGCGAGCTGACGGCCGCGCTGCCGAACATGGCATTCGCCGCCGGGCTTCTTGCCGCGACGCTCGTTTTCGCAAGCAGGATTCTCGGACGGACTGCTGGCCTCGCCGCCGCCGCTCTCATGGCGACGTCCGCCTATTTCGTCACCATGCAGACGGAAGTTTCGATATCGGGAGTCGAGGCGTTCTTCATCGTCCTTTCGTGCTGGATCTTCCTCGAAGCGGTGACGAGAGCTGGCGACCTTCGTCTCTTTGCGCTCTCAGGCGCCGTTGCGGGCGCAGCCTGGCTCTGCCGCGAGGTCGCCATACTCGTTCCGGCGGCGTTCACCCTTTTCCTGTTGCTTCGCCGGCCTTTGCAATGGACCGCGATCGTCGCGATGGGGACCGCATTCGCCGCGGTCGCGGCCGCCGAACTCGCCGTCTATGCGATCGTCGCCGGCGACCCGTTCTACCGGCTCGACATCGATCTCGGCCATCGTGGCGCCAATCCCTATGACGACGGCGTCGCGCCAAACATCGGACCTGCAAGGCAGCTCATCCGCCCGCTCGCTTTTCTTTTGAGCGCCACCGAAACGACGCCGTTCCTCGTTCTCGGCGCCGCGGCGTTCCTCGATAAGAGCTTCCGGTCGACCTTCGCCGAAGGAACGCGCCGTGACGCCTTGCGGCTTTTTGGACTTGCCTCTTTCGTCGCCTTTGTCGGCGCCGGTTACATGCTCAACCTCAAATCAAACGACTATTATCCGATCGTCGCCTACGCCTCGTACCTTGCTCTTGGCGCTTACGTCGCGCATCTCTTCGAGCGGCGCGGGCGCCTCGCCGGCGTGTCGGCGCTCGTCGCGCTCTTCGCGCTTAACGCCGCAAGCATTGATTTCCGGCGTTATGACGAATATGCGGAGGCTCGCCAGCTTGCGCGTTATGTCCGCGCGGCGGATCAAACTGTCATGACCGATCAGTCGACAGCGGTCCGGGCGCGGACGCTCTTGAGACTCGCAGGCCTGTCGCAGCGCGACGCGTCCCGCCGGATCCTGTCGCTTCGCGAGCATCGCGCGCCGTGCGGCCTCATTTACGCAGCGACGCCCGCAGGCGCGGCGCGCGCGATTCGACCGGCTGCCGGCTGGCGCGAGATTTGGCGGGCCGATCCGCGCCGCCGGCCCGTGACGCATCGGACGCTGTCGGCGCTCGGGCTTTCCGCAATTCCCTCAAGGCGCCTTCAGGAGATCTTGCGCGGCGCCGAGCCAGCGGTTCTCTATGAGGCGCCGCCATGCGTCGCTTCCAGCCCGTCATGAACATCATTGCGCTTGATGACCTCCCTGCGCAGCCGTGGAAGAACGGCGGAGGCGTCACGCGCGAAATCGCGCGTCGCGAGGATGAGGAAGGACTATTGTGGCGCCTGTCGCTCGCCGACGTCGACCGCGACGGCCCATTTTCGATTTTCGACGGCCGTGAGCGCATTCTGACTGTCGTCGAGGGCGCGGGACTTCGCCTGCGCTGCGCGAACGCGGTCATTGAAGCGCTTCCCGGCGTTCCCGTCGCCTTCAGCGGCGAGACGCCGATCGACAGCGAACTCGTTTCAGGACCGGTCCGCGACCTCAACCTGATCTATGACCCGAGGCGCGCGCATGCGTCAGTCACGCGGCTCGGCGCCGGCCGCCATCAAACGCGCGCCCTTGGGATCCTGCCGCTCGGCGCGGCGCTTCTTATCGCCGGCGTCGGCGTGGTCGCGCCGGGATCATTCGCCTTCGCGGAAGGACAAGAGATCGAGATTGAGGTTCCGCCGGACGGCGCCGCGCTCGTCGTCGAAATCGCGTGAAGGTCAAGCGCCGGCGACAAGGGATGCGATCGCCTTTCGATAGGCGGCGATGATCGCTTCCCGCGCGACATGCCTGCCGCCGCGCACCATGTGGCGTCCCGCCGACCAAACGTCCGTCACGACATCGTCGCCCGCCGCAAAGCAGAGACCGTCGAGCAGCCGGTCATCGCCAAGCGCGCAGAGCGACGGCGCATTGCCGTCAATGGCGACAAGATCGGCGATGCGACCGGCTTCGATCGCGCCCGCCTCGCGCCCAAGCGCCGCGGCGCCGCCCTTCGCCGCGCCGAGATAGAGCGTCTCGCCGACGCTGCCCGATCCCGCGAGCACCGTGCGCGAGAGGTCCCGAAGGCGCTGCGAATATTCAAGCATCCGCAATTCCTCGGTCATCGAAATCCGGACATTGCTGTCCGATCCGACGCCGAAGGCGCCGCCCGCGGCAAAATAGTCCGGGCCGTTGAAAGGTCCGTCGCCGAGATTGGCTTCCGTGATCGGACAAAGGCCGGCGATCGCGCCGCTTGCCGCAAGATCGCGCGTTTCCGACGGCGTCATCTGGGTGGCGTGGACGAGGCACCAGCGCCGGTCGACGCCGGCATTCCTCAGCAGCCACTCGACGGGGCGCGCGCCGAGATGAGCCATGACTTCGGCGACTTCTTTCGGCTGTTCGGCGGCGTGAATGTGGACCGGACCCTCGGGGTGCGCGGCGAGCGCGCGCGAAAGGTCTTCGGGCGACGCCGCGCGCAAGGAGTGCGGCGCAATCCCGACGCGCGCGTCGGCGCCGAGGCGCGCGATGCTCGCCTTCGCCGCGCCGACGAGGCGGCAGAAGCGGTCGACGTCATTCCCGAACCGCGCCTGCTGAGGCTCAAGCGCCTTGCCGCCGGCGCCGCCATAGACATAAAGCACGGGCAAATGGGTAAGGCCGATCCCGGTCTGAAGCGCCGCCGCGAAGATGCGCTGCGACAGTTCGTCAATCGACGCATAGGGCGCGCCTGATTCCTGGTGGTGGAGGTAGTGGAATTCGCCGACGCTCGAAAAACCCGTTTCGAGCATTTCCATGAAGGCGAGCGCGGCGATCGCTTCGAGCTCGTCGGGCGCAATCTTCATCGCAAACCGGTACATGAGCTCGCGCCAGGTCCAGAACGACGGGCGCCCCGCGACGCGGCGCTCCGTCATGCCCGCCATGGCGCGCTGGAAGGAATGGCTGTGGAGATTTGCGAGCGCCGGCAGCAGCGTGTCGACCCGCGCCGCGTCGGGCGGCGGCGGCGCAGTCGATAGGTCGGCGATCCGGCCGCCCTCGATCCTCAAAAGGACATCGCGCCGCCAGCCTCCGGGAAGCCGCGCGCGGCGCGCGTGGATCATCGTCATTGCGCACCGCGCTTTCGGCCGTCGGCGCTCATGCGAAGCGCAACCTCCTCGATTGCGATAAGGATCTTGCGCAACGTCTCGCGCAAGCGTCCCGCCCTGTCTTCATCATAGTCAAAAGGCGGCGCTTCCGAAGCGAGATAGCGGCGCTGCGCGAGCTCCATCTGGATCGCGTGAACGCCGGCCTCCGGCGCGCCGTGATGGCGTGTCGTCCAGCCGCCCTTGAAGCGGCCGTTGACGACATGGCTGTAGCCGGACGCTGCGGCGGCGTCGCGCGCGGCGGCTTCGATTTCCGGCGCGGCGGTCCTGCCGTCATTGTCGCCGATATTAAGGTCCGGAAGGACGCCCTCGAAGAGATTCGGAATGCGCGAGCGGATTGAGTGGCAATCGTAGAGCACGGCGACGCCGCGCCTTGCTTTGACCCGGGCGATTTCATCCGAAAGCGCGCGATGATAGGCTGCATGATAGCGCGCAAGCCGCCGCGCGGTTTCCGGCGCGTCCGGCTCCTCGCCGAGGCGCCAGATCGGCGCGCCGTCGAAATTCGTCGCGGGAATGAGGCCGGTCGTGTTCCGTCCGGGATAGAGCGAAGCGCCGGAAGGGTCGCGATTGGCGTCGATGACGTACCGGTGAAACGTCGCGCGCACGATCGTCGCGCCCGGAAGCAGACCCTCATAGAGACGGTCGACATGCCAGTCGGCGTCGCGCAGGACCTCTCCTTCCGCGTTCAGCCTGCGGAAGATCTCGGGCGGAACGCTCGTTCCGACATGCGGCATGCCGAGCACGACAGGGCTCTCGCCCCTCAAGACGACAACCGGTTCCGCTTCGCTTTCTTCCGTCATGCGTTCTCCGCCGCGGCCGGCCGCGCGCTGGTGCGGGCGGAGGGACTCGAACCCTCACGAGGTTTCCCTCAACGGATTTTAAGTCCGTTGCGTCTGCCGGTTCCGCCACGCCCGCGCGCCGCCTCGGCGATTAGCATTCATCGCCCGTCCCGCATAGCGCCTGAGCGCCGCCTTGCAAGCATGGGCGGGCCGGCGTATCGCCACGACGCCGCCCGCCTCTTCCCCTTTCGATGTTCCGCGCCGTCGCCGCCATCTCCTCGCTCCTTCTTGCCGCCGCCATTCTCCTCGCCGGCAATGGGCTCCAAGGAACGCTGCTCGCAGTGCGCGCGCACCTTGAAGGATTTCCGACGTCGCTCATCGGCGTCTTGATGTCCGCCTATTTCGCCGGCTTCGTGCTCGGCTGCCGCTTCAATCCGGCGTTCATCAAGTCCGTCGGCCACATCCGAACGTTTCTCGCGCTGGCGTCGATCGCTTCGGCGGCAGCGCTCATTCACCCCCTGATGATCGACGTGTGGACGTGGGCGATCTTGCGGGCGATCACCGGCTTCTGCTTCGCCGGCCTCATCATGGTCATCGAAAGCTGGATCAATGAGCGCGCGACGAACCAGAATCGCGGGCGCATCCTTTCCGTTTACCGCGTCATCGACCTGTCGGCGACGATGGTCGGCAACGCGCTTCTTGCGACAGCAAGCCCCGCCGACTTTCACCTCTTTGCAACCGTCTCGATCCTGATGTCGATCGCGCTCGTTCCGGTCGCGTTGACGAAAAGCGATGCGCCGAAGCCCATTGAAACGGCAAGGCTCGACATTGCCCGGCTGTTCAAGGTGTCGCCGGTCGCGGCGGTCGGCGCGCCGATGGTCGGACTCGCCAATTCCGCCTTCTGGGGCGTCGGCGCGGTCTATGCGCAAGAGCAGGGCTACGGCAACGCGGCGATCGCGGGCTTCATCAGCGCGGTCATCATCGGCGCGGCGCTTCTGCAATGGCCTTTGGGCTGGCTTTCGGACCGAATCGACCGGCGGCGCGTGATGCTCGGCGCGGCGCTCCTCGGCGTCGCGAGCGCGATCGCTCTCGCCGAATTCGGCGGGCGCTCGCCGGAACTTCTCTTTGGGTTCGGCGCGCTCTTCGGCGCCTTCATCATTCCGATGTTCGGCCTCACCGCCGCGCATGCAAACGATCACGCCGCGCACGGGGAAGCCGTCGCGACCAACGGTGGACTTCTCCTCCTGCACGGCGGCGGATCGGTCGTCGGCGCGACCCTCGGCGCGAGCGTCATGGCGGCGTTCGGCCCGCCGGCCCTGTTCCACTACATCGCGGCGATCTATGTCGCGTTCTCCGCGTTCTGCCTTTACCGGATATTCAAGCGCCCGGCGGCGCCCGACGAACGCAAAACCCCGTTTGCGCCCGTGCCGAAGAACGCCGCGCCGACAGTTTTCGAAATCGGCTCGGAAGAGAAAAAAGAAGAAGCGGCGGCGTAGCGCGTCAGCACTCGACGACATTGACCGCCAAACCGCCCTCGCTTGTCTCCTTGTATTTTCGGGACATGTCGAGGCCGGTCTGGCGCATCGTTTCGATCACCTGATCGAGCGAGACCTTGTGGCTTTCCGAAGCGCGCAGCGCAAGCCGCGCGGCGTTAACCGCCTTCACGGCGCCGATCGCATTGCGTTCGATGCAAGGGATCTGCACGAGCCCGCCGACCGGATCGCAGGTGAGCCCCAGATTGTGCTCCATCCCGATCTCAGCGGCGTGTTCGATCTCCGCCGGGCTTCCGCCCCAAACGGCCGCGAGCCCCGCCGCCGCCATCGAACAGGCGACGCCGACCTCGCCCTGGCACCCCATCTCGGCGCCGGAGATCGAGGCGCGCTGCTTGTAGAGCATGCCGATCCCGGCGGCGGTCGCGAGAAACCGGCGGATATGATCCGTATGCGGACTTCCGTCGGCGTCGCAATAATGGCGGATGACCGCTGGAATGATCCCGGCGGCGCCGTTCGTCGGCGCGGTGACGACGCGCCCGCCGGCGGCGTTTTCCTCATTGACCGCCATCGCGTAGACGTTGAGCCAGTCGAAGAGCTGCTCGCGCTCGTTGGCGAGCGGCGCTTCGACGAGCTTGGCGTAAAGCCCCGGCGCACGCCGCCGGACGCCAAGACCGCCCGGCAGGACGCCGGTCGTCCTGAGGCCGCGATCGATGCAGTCGCTCATCGCCTTCCAGATGCGGTCAAGCCCCGCGAGCGTTTCGGCGCGCGGGCGGATCGCGTCCTCGTTTCTAAGGATCGCCTCGTCGATCGACAGCTTTTCGCGGTCGCAGATCGCAAGAAGCTCCGCCGCCGAGCCGAACGTCAACGGCGTTCGGTGCGGGTCCTTGATCATGTCGTCTTTCGCCGGGGCCGTCAGCTGCCTTGCGCTCGCGATGAAGCCGCCGCCGACGGAGTAATAGACCTGCGCGAAAATCTCCGCGCCCGAGCGATCATGAAGCGCAAGACGCATCTCGTTCGGATGCACGCTCGGGATGATGTCGCCGCGAAGATCAATGTCCCGCGCGGTATCGAAGGCGATTTCAGGCCCGTCATGGAGCTTCAGGCGCCGTCCGGCCCGCACAAGCGCGACTGCGGCTTCCGCCTCGTCGGGGTCGGTCGCATCGGGCGAATAGCCGAGAAGACCGAGGATCGTCGCCTTGTCCGTGCCGTGACCGATGCCCGTCAGCGCGAGCGATCCGTGAAGATCGACCTTGGCGCGCGCGGCCTTCGCCAGCGCGCCCGCCTCCTTCGCCTCGGCAAGAAAGCGAAGGCCGATGCGCATCGGCCCGACCGTGTGCGACGAGGACGGCCCGAT
>Ga0073934_10004209_pt1 | contig 24460 bp, 23 predicted proteins | sample LarsenN4metaG_FD_76834 | JGI IMG/M metagenome (GOLD analysis project Ga0073934, IMG submission 76834) | Hot spring sediment bacterial and archeal communities from British Columbia, Canada, to study Microbial Dark Matter (Phase II) - Larsen... ... | reverse complement strand
GGAACCGGCGCATGCCGGACGGGCATTCGCTCTTCGCCAATCCCGATCTTGCGAACACGCTGGAGCTGATCGCGCGCGAGGGACGCGACGCCTACTATCGCGGCCCGATTGCGCGCACGATCGACGCCTACATGCGCCGCGTCGGCGGCTGGCTGCGCTATGACGATCTTGCGCGGCACGAAGGCGAATGGGTCGACCCTGTGTGCGCGCCTTATCGGGACGTCGAGGTCTGCGAGCTGCCGCCGAACAGTCAGGGCGTCGTCGCGCTGCAGACGCTGCGCATCCTGGACGGCTTCAATCTCCGCGAGATGGACTTCCTCTCGGCCGACTCGCTGCATACGCAGATCGAGGCGACGCGGCTTGCCTTTGCGGACCGCGCGCAGTTCTACGGCGATCCGGCGTTCACGCGCTTCGATGTGCGCCGGCTTTTGACCGACGAATACATCGCACAGCGGCGCGCTATGATCCGCAACGATCGGGCCATGCCGCCACCGCCGCACGCGGAGCTGCGTATCGATGGCGACACAACCTATCTCACGACAGCCGACGCTGACGGCATGATGGTCTCGCTGATCCAGTCGAACTATCGCGGCATGGGATCGGGCCTTGTGCCGGACGGGCTGGGCTTCATGCTGCAGGACCGCGCCGAGCTCTTCTCGCTTCAACGCGGCCATCCCAACCAGTACATGCCGGGCCGACGTCCGTTTCAGACCATTATCCCCGCCTTTGCGCTGCGCAACGGCCAGCCGTGGCTCGCGTTCGGCGTGATGGGCGGCGACATGCAGCCGCAAGGCCACGTGCAGATCATCGTCAATCTTGTCGACTACGACCTCGATCTGCAGGCGGCCGGCGATGCGGCGCGGTATCGCTTCTATGGCGGCACCGAGCCGACGGGCGATGAGCCGGACGGCGTTGGCTTTGTGGCGATGGAGAACGGCGTGCCGCCGGAGGTGCGCGCCGAACTCGAACGCCGCGGCCACCGCATCCGCCCCGCCGATGGCGCTTTCGGCGGCTATCAAGCGATCATGCGCAACGAGAATGGCATCTACGAAGCCGCCACCGAAATGCGCAAAGACGGAACGGCGCTCGCGTACTGATGCGCGCGGTTGCGATCGCAGTATTGCTAACGCTCGGCGCCTGCGGCCCGCAGCTTGGCTCTCTCGAGAAAGGCGAAACCGGGCGCGTCGTGCGCGCTTATAACGGCGATACGCTGGAACTCGATTCCGGGCTTCGCGTCTTTCTGGCCGAGATCGATGCGCCGCAGGGCGAGAACGCCTATGCCGCGCAGGCGCAAGGCGAACTCGAAGCGCTGGCGCTGCACCGCGACGTGCAGTTGGCCTATGGCGGCGCGCGGCGCTGGGTCGGCCGCGCGCGCGAGGGTCAAGCCGCAGCGCCGGAAGCCGCGATCGCGCATGTGTTCGTGAAGAGTGAAGGCGGGCGCTGGTTCTGGCTCCAGCACGAATTGGTCTCCCGCGGCGCCGCCTATGTGCGCCCGCGCCGCGACAACCACGCACGCACGCCCGAGCTGCTGGCGCTGGAGGCACAGGCGCGCGCGGCCGAGCGCGGACTGTGGGACCGGCGCGAGTACCGTTCGCTCAGCGTGCGCGCCGCGGCGCGCCTCGCGACCGAGTCCGGCGGCAATTGCATGCGCGGCGATGCGCCCTATCGCGTGATCGAGGGGGAGGTCGGCGAAGCGCGCGTGTCCGAAAGCCGCGCCCTGCTGCGTATGGAAGGCGCGCCAGCGGAGACAACATTCGCGCTCGTCGTGTTTGGCGACAATTTCCGAGCCTGGGACGGCGCCCCGCTCGCCTCGCTCAATGGCGCACGCATCCGCGCGCGTGGTCCGCTTGGCGTCTATGCCGGCGAACCACAGCTTTGTCTGGAGCACGCCAGCCAGCTGGAGGTGCTTACCGACTAAAGCGTCGTGCATCAAATCAGACTCGCGCCGAGCGGACGCGGCTCCTTCCCCCCTTGCGGGGGAAGGATGGGATGGGGGGTGACGGCGGCGTCAGTTGGAGCGAGAGCAGCCGCGCCTCGACAGTTCTGCGCGCGCGCCGCCGTCACCCCCACCCCCAGCCCCGCCCCGCAAGGGGGCGGGGAGCCGCGTTCGGCCGAAGCGTCGTGGGTCCGATTTCATGCATGATGCTTTAGGCTAAATCAGCTCACGTAACCCGCGGTGACGGGATCGCCGACGCGGGCTTCGAGGGCGCGGCGGAGCTTGGCCAGGGCGGCGCCCTCGATCTGACGCACGCGCTCCTTGGAGATGCCTAGCCGTTCGCCGAGCGCTTCCAGCGTCACGGCATCGTCCTCGAGTTTGCGCTCTTTGATGATCAGGCGCTCGCGTTCGGAAAGATCGCGCAGCGCGTCCCGCACAAGATTGGCGCGCGCTGCGGAATCGTGCGCCTGCATGGTCTCCATCTCAGGATCGGCGCTTTCGTCTGCCAGCAAATCCTGCCACTCGCCATCCCCTTCGTCGGTCAGCGGCGCATTGAGGGATCGATCGGGTGCGGACAGGCGAGCCGCCATTGCATCCACATCGTGCTCCGCCACGCCGAGCGCATGAGCGACGCACGCGCGCGCGGCTGGCGACATCGTGCCGTCGCCCACATCCCCGATACGGGCGCGCAGACGGCGCAGATTGAAAAACAGCGACTTCTGCGCGGAGGTGGTGCCAGTGCGCACGATAGACCAGTTGCGCAGAACGAAATCCTGCATTGCGGAGCGGATCCACCAGCTGGCGTAGGTGGAGAAGCGCACCTCGCGCTCCGGCTCGAACCGCGCCGCGGCCTGCATCAGGCCGACGCAGCCTTCCTGTACGAGATCGCTGACGGGCAGGCCGTAATGACGGAAGCGCGAGGCCATGGCCACGACCAGCCGAAGATAAGCGGTAATAAGTTCATGCAGGGCCCGCTCGTCGCCGCGTTCGCGCCAACGACGCGCGAGGTCTCGCTCGTGATCGGCGGACAAGAGCGGCGTGCGCATGGCGGTGCGGATGAAGCGCTGGGCCCCGCGGCGAAGATCGAGATTTTCGGTGAGCGCCATGTCCTACCCTACGTCCCAGCCGGCGACAGGTTCTTGGGGTCGCGGCCGGATGGCAGCGCCCTTCAGGTCACGAACGCGTGAGAGGCCCCCTCGGCGCCAAAGCGCAAAGAAAAAGGCCGGCGCCTGCGGCGGCCGGCCTTTTCCCGGTCATGGCCCGCAGCTCAGGCGGCCGCGGCGGCTTGCTTCTTGGAGGCCAGCGAGGCGGTGAGTTTCTCCACGGCGCGGTCGCGGTCGATCTTTTCCACCGCCGCCAGCTCGCGAGCCATCCGGTCCAGCGCGCTCTCGTACAATTGGCGCTCGGAGTAGGATTGCTCCGGCTGGTCGCTGGCGCGGTGCAGGTCACGCACCACTTCGGCGATCGAGACCAGGTCGCCCGAGTTGATCTTCGCTTCGTATTCCTGCGCCCGGCGCGACCACATGGTGCGCTTGATGCGCGCTCTGCCCTGCAGCGTCTTCATCGCCTCGTTGACGACGTCGGCCGATGCAAGCGCCCGCATTCCGCACGACTTGGCTTTCGTCGTGGGCACGCGCAGCGTCATCTTGTCCTGCTCGAAGGAGATCACGAAGACGTCGAGGTCGATCCCGGCGACCGACTGCTTCTCAACCCCCATGACGCGGCCAACCCCGTGCGCCGGGTAGACGATATGGTCGCCCGGACGAAAAGCGATCGGCGGATTGGCGGTCTGCATTCTTTGGCACTCCGTTTCTTGTCGCTACGGCAGGGGGACAGTTCCGCAACGTCACGCCAGACCGCACACGGCTGAAGTGGGCAGGGTACCCGCCCACGCTTCAAGTCCCCTGTGCCCTGCTGATATGGCGCGATGGACTGATCCAACTGCCGGGCGCGTCCTGCGCGCCCATTGTTTGTTCCGTATACCACAGTTTTCGGGGTTTCGGAAGCCGCCCGGGGCGTAGCTGCCCTGCGAAGATCAGTCGCCCCGGCCCGGTTCGGGGCTGAAATATTTCTCGAATTTACCCTTCTCGTCGCGGAACTGGTCGCTGTCCGCGGGCGGGGTCCCCTTCCGCGTGATGTTGGGCCAAATCCGAGAGAACTCGGTGTTTATCTTCAGCCATTTGCCGTCAGGCTCGTCCTGGCTGTCCGGCTTGATGGCGTCCACCGGGCATTCGGGCTCGCAGACGCCGCAATCGATGCACTCATCGGGGTGGATAACGAGGAAGTTTTCGCCCTCGTAAAAACAGTCGACGGGACAGACCTCGACACAGTCCATCAATTTGCAACGCACGCATGCGTCGGTGACGATGTAAGTCATTGCGCCCTTCCGCGGGGGCTGAAATGGCCGGAGCATTCGGGAGCGTCAAGCAAGGGCGTCTGCGTCAAGTTCGCGGTAGAGTAGCCGGGCTTCAGACGCAGGGCCACGCCGTACCGCCAACGCCTCCACGCGCACGACGCGCACTGCGCCCCGTCCCGGCAGCAGCAGCGCATCGCCTACCGCAACTTCCACGGAGGGCTTGTCAATCACACGCGAGGCGCCTTCGCGCACCACACGAACGCCCCCTTCGGTGATCAGGCGAGCAGCTGCGGAGCGCGTCTTGGCGAAGCGGGCGCGGAAAAGCCACAGATCGATACGCTGGCGCATGACGCTCATGCTGTTGACCGTCTGCGGCGTGGCGGCGGGCGGGAATCCTGCGGCAGCAAGGTAGCCAGGGCGGCGAACGCATTGGTCTCGACGGGGGCCGCAGCCCGCCTGCGACGCCGGCGAACGCGGCGCCAGCGTGCGGGCTTGCCCTCGCTCTCCGGCATCCGCTGATAGCCAAGCGCTGCGAGAATGCCCGGCAGGTCGCGCGGCGAGCGGCCGATCAGACGCGCCAATGCCGCATCGCCTACCGGCGGCTCGGCGCCGATTGCTTCGGCCAAGCGCTCGACCAGATCCAGGCGGACTGCAAAGCGTCCGCACGGGCGGTAGCCGGCGGCGGCGATCTCGCCCCAAGCGCGCGCGCCATCGAGCGGCATCGACAACGCGCCAGGCCGCGCCAGAAAGACGGCGTGAAGCTTGCCCGGGTGTGCGCAACGCCACAGCACCGCCAACGTTTGCGCGGCGCGCGGGCGCACCAGCTTCGGCATGAAAATCGTGTGGCGCCCGATGCGCACGCCGTACCGCCGCAGCGCGGCCGCGGCAGCTTCGCTCAGATGCTCCAAATCCTCGTGCGTGCAGTCGAGCGCACCCGCGCTTTCGATCAGCCGAAACGCCAGCCCGCGCGCTTCCGGGGGCAGCCGCCCCTCGCGCCAGGCTGTCTCCAGCGCCACCAACGGGCGCAGGTCTTTCGCCACGGTGCGCGCCAGCCACAGCTCGAGCCGCTCATGCGCGGCCTCCCGCTCGACCGCCGAAGCGTGCTCGGCCCCGATCAGCTCGAGCCTTGGCTTCAGCACCGGCGCGCGCGCGGCAAGGCGGGCCACCGGGGCGCCCTGGACGCGCACGCGACCGTCCCGACCGAGCGCGATCTGCGCGTCTTCCGCGCGGGCGATCGCCGCGAGACGGCGCGATACTTCGGGACGCAGCGCGCGCAGCGCCGCATTGCGGACCGCGCGTCCCTCGACGCCCGAGGACGTGCGCGGATCCGGCTTGAACTCCAGTCCTTCCAGACGCCCCACGAAATGGCCTTCGACCGTCACCTCGCCGTCGTCGGAAACGCCGGCCAACAGCGCGTCCTCTCGCTTCAGGCCTTTCAACAGCGCACTGGTGCGGCGGTCGATGAAGCGCTGCGTCAGCGCCTCGTGCAGTGCGTCTGAAAGCTTGTCTTCGACCTCGCGCGTGCGCGCTCGCCACGCTTCGGCGTCTTCCAACCAGTCGGCGCGGCTGGCGGCGTAAGTCCACGTGCGCACGTGCGCCAGGCGGGACTGCAATGCGTCGAGGTCGCCGCCGGTTCTGTCGAGCTTATCGAGCTCGGCGCCGACCCATTCGCTCGGCACGCGCCGCTTGGGCCCCAGGATGTGTCCGGCGATGCGAGCAGCGAGGCGAGTGTGCTCTTCCGGCGATATTTTGCGAAAGTCCGGAAGCTGGCACGCATCCCACAGCCGGCGCACCGATTCCGGGGATCGCACGCGCGCCATCAGGTCCGCGTCGTCCAGCAGCACACGCAGCACGCGCTCGTCGTCGGCGCCGCGCACACGCATGAGGCCGGGCCGATCGGGCGGACGCTCCAGCGATGCAGCCAGCTTCTCCACGCTGGCGTAGCTCAGATCCGCGTTGCGCCATTGCACCGCGTCGATCGCCTCGAACTCGTGATTTTCAACTCGATCGACGATCTCCTCATCGAACGGCGCGCATTCGCCGGTTTCGCCGAACTGCCCGTCGCTGGTGAAGCGGCCTGCGCGACCGGCGATTTGCGCGATTTCGTCGGCCCGCAGATCGCGCCACATGTGCCCGTCGAACTTGCGCCGCGAGGCGAAGGCGACGTGATCGACATCCATGTTGAGGCCCATGCCGATGGCGTCGGTCGCAACGAGAAAGTCCACCTCCCCGCTTTGATAAAGCGCCACCTGCGCGTTGCGCGTGCGCGGCGACAGCGCGCCCATCACCACGGCGGCGCCGCCGCGATGGCGGCGCAAGAGTTCGGCGATGGCGTAGACCTCTTCCGCCGAGAACGCGACGACAGCCGAGCGTTTGGGAAGTTTAGTGATCTTCCTCAACCCGGCATAGCTCAGCGTCGACATCCGTTCGCGGCGGATGATCTCCGCGTCCGGCAGCAACTTGCGCACCATCGGCCGCATCGTGTCCGAGCCGAGCAGCATGGTTTCGCCAAAGCCGCGCGCGTTCAGGATGCGGTCAGTGAAAACATGCCCGCGGTCGGGATCGCGGGCGACTTGAATCTCGTCCACCGCCAAGAACTCGACCGCGCGGTCCAGCGGCATGGCTTCGACTGTGCAGACAAAATAGCGCGCGGTCTCGGGCGCGAGCTTCTCCTCGCCGGTGATCAGCGCCGCAGCCGCCTCGCCCTTGGCCTTCACCACCCGGTCGTACACCTCGCGCGCCAGCAGGCGCAGCGGCAGACCGATCATGCCAGAGGCGTGGCCAAGCATGCGCTCGATGGCGAGGTGAGTCTTACCGGTATTGGTGGGTCCGAGAACCGCCCTGACGCGGGCGCGCGCTGCCATGATGAGGGACGTTGGGGGCCCCTTGCGGCCATTTCAAGCCAACGAGCAAAGTAATCGTGGAGCGTCGCCGCAAGGAAGAAAGCAGGAACGAATCATCGACGAATCACTTCATCCGATTCGTTCCTTGCCCGTTCACGGCTAAGTCTTGTGGTTAACACTTAAGTAACACACAAGACTGGCTGGCGGCTATCGCAGCCGGGCGCCATTCACTGTCAGCCGCCGCGCTTCCAGACGCACGACGCCGACTCCATCGGTAGGCATTTCGATGGTCACTGGGGCCCACATGCCGCTCGACGTGCGTGCGAACAGGAAGGTCAGCGTCGCCGGCTCCTGGGGATCGCTGAAGCCGGCAATGGGACGGAATTGCACGCGACAGCGAACGCCAGGGCCCTCATAGGCGCGAGAATTGATGGTCACGTTGCCATTCGGCGTGAACACGAAGTCAAAGCGCGAGCGCCCATCCATGTACACGCGCATGGTGCGCGAGCAGGGATCGCCCTGAGCCGTTATCATCGCCGCGATGGCGGTGAGCTGGTCGATGGTCCCGCGCCGCTGCTCGGGCGTGGCGGGCGGATCGCCCATGTTCGGCCGGCCCGGACTCGCCGTCGTCACCACATCGTTGCCGGTAAAGGTCGCCCGAATCAGGCGTCCGTTGGGACGATCCTCGCGTCGGCGTCCGCCCTGGTGCTGGTATTGCGAGGGGCGCAGCGAGCCATCGTCGGCTACCGTGCCGCTGACCGAGTAGGTGTAGTCCTGGCTCCGACGGAGCGCCGCGCCGACCCAACCGGTCATTTCCCGGCTCGCGTTCGCCGTATAGGCGCTACCTGTCTGGCGGAAGCTGAAATCGAAATCGCCCGCGTTGACCCCCCGCGCGATCACTGAATAGGAGCCGTCAAAGCTGCGGGTCACGGTCTGAGCGGAGGCCGGGCCAATCAGGCCCAACCCGACTGCCAGCACGGCGGCGGCGAATAGCGATCTCATGAAAACCTGCTCAAGGCGCCTGTTGGAGCGCTCATATAGGGTCGCGCCTGTGATCCAGGCATGAACCAAATGCGGCTGTTTGATGGAGAGGCGCCGGCGCCGCCGGGCTGAGGCTTGGCCTTCGCTTCGCGGAGGCGGCGGAGCACGCCCGTCGGGTCCGCCTCGCTTGACCCCAGCGGGGCCTTCGCGTAAGCGTCCGCGCTTCAAATTTCCGCCTCTTCGAAAGCGAAAAGCCATGTCCCGCCGCTGCGAGCTGACCGGCGTCAACCGCCAGATCGGCCACAAGGTCAGCCATTCCAACATCAAGACCAAGCGCGAGTTCAAGCCGAACCTCGTGGACGTGACGCTGACCAGCGACGCGCTCGGCCGCTCCTATAAACTGCGGGTGACGGCCGCCGCATTACGGAGCGTGGACCACCGCGGCGGCCTCGACGCGTTCCTGCTGAAAGCAAGCGAGTCTGAGCTTTCCGAGCGCGCCGCGAAAATCCGCCGCGAGCTGAAGAAGAAACTCGCTGTAACGGCGGCGGCCTAAAGGAACGCGGGCCTGAAGACCCGCAGTCACTCTTGCCTCTCGACCACGTCGAACGCCAGCAGCAGCGTGCGTTGGCGGCGGCTGAAATTATCGTCCGACACGATGTAGAGGCGCGTTGCGCCGTCGGCTGCGCGCACGGCGGAGATCGCTTCGAAATTATCCACCGGCATCGGCGCTTCGAGGCGGGCAAGCTCCTCGACGTTCTGGATCGCGCCGGAGGCATTGAACTCGAATGTTGTGATGCGCGCGCGCGGGCCAATGACTGGGGCGAAGAAACGCTCCAGCGCCACGAAGCGGCCGTCCGGCAGCCGGTCCAGGGAGGTGAGCGAGTAGCCGCTGGCAAGCGGGTAGCGCGCGCTGGGGGGCACGCGTTCAGGCGAGTCGAGGCGCGCGCGCCATATCGGCGTTACGGCCTCGGGGCCGCCCTCGGCGCCGATGATCAAGACGCCATCGGCGGTCGAGGCTAGCGCTTCAAGGCCGCTGTTGTTCGGCAGCGAAGATGTGTCGGCCAAGGCTGGGCCTGAGACAGCCGGACCGAACGGGCCGTCCCGGTTGAGGTCGTAGATGCGGATCGATTGGGTCTGCTCGAAGCTCACGGCAAAACGGCCGTCCGGGAGCTGCGCGAGATCTTCTGCATCGCCCGCCCGTTTGTTGGGAAACGGATCGCCGCGCTCGTTCCGCATGAGCGCGGTGCGCCACTCGGCGACGCCGACCAGGTGTCCATCTGCGTTGAGCACAAGGCGGGCCTCGAACCACTGACCGTCGTCGCTCACCGCCACGAGGCGACCGTCTTCCAGCACTTCCATCCCGGAAAGGCCCCCGAAAACGCGCTCGTCGGAGGAGAGCTCCAATCCGCCGCGATACTGCAGCCTGCCAGCCTCTGCTGCGCCGAAAGCCACCGGCGCCTCAGCCACGTCGATGCCGCGCCACTGATCGGCGATCGGCGCGTTTGCAGCCGAGCGATCGCACGCACACAATGCGAGCGCGAAAAGGGCGGCTGCGAACACGCGGCCACGCGGCGACTGTGCAAGCCGCTTCATGCCGACGCCGTCGCGCGCTGGCGCAGTTCGCGCGGGCTGCGCGGCGGCGGTTGTTCGACCGGGGCCGGCTCGTCGAACAGCTCCGCGAGTTTTTCGATCATTACGCCGCCCAGCTGCTCAGCGTCCGTGATTGTTACGGCGCGCCGATAATAGCGCGTGACATCGTGTCCGATCCCAATGGCGATCAGCTCTACCGGCGAGCGCGCCTCAATCCAGTGAATCACCGCGCGCAAATGGCGCTCGAGATAATTGCCGGGATTGGCGGACAAAGTGGAATCGTCCACCGGCGCGCCGTCCGATATCACCATCAGAATGCGACGTTGTTCCGGCCGCGCGAGCAGTCGCTCATGCGCCCAGAGCAGCGCTTCCCCATCGATATTTTCCTTGAGCAGCCCCTCCCGCATCATGAGGCCCAGGTTGCGTCGCGAGCGCCGCCAGGGCGCATCGGCGGCTTTGTAGATGACATGGCGCAGGTCGTTGAGCCGGCCGGGCTGCGGCGGGCGTCCCGCCTTCAGCCAATCCTCCTTGGAAAGTCCCCCCTTCCAGGCGCGCGTCGTGAAGCCGAGAATCTCCACCTTGACGCCGCAACGTTCGAGCGTGCGCGCGAGAATGTCGGCGCAGAGCGCCGCGACCATGATCGGTCGGCCGCGCATGGAGCCGGAATTGTCCAGCAGCAGCGTGACCACCGTATCCTTGAACGGCATGTCCTCTTCCTGCTTGAACGACAGCGCCGACATGGGATCGACGATCACGCGCGTGAGGCGCGCAGTGTCCAAAAGGCCCTCTTCGAGATCGAACATCCAGGCGCGGTTCTGCTTGGCCAGCAGGCGTCGCTGCAGTCGGTGCGCGAGCCGCCCGACCACGCTCTGCAACGGCTTCAGCTGCTGATCCAAATACGTTCGCAAACGCGCGAGCTCTTCGCCGTCGCACAGGTCTTCGGCGCCGATTTCTTCGTCGTGCGCCTTGGTGAATACCTTGTAGTTCGCGCTTGGATCGTCGGGCTCGCTGCGCGGCTTGGGACGAATCGGCTTTTCGCCCGGCTCCTCCTGCTCAGTTTCTTCCGTGTCGTCGCTCTCGACATCGGTTTCCACAGAGATCGTGCGATCGGAATCCATGTCGACATCGCTTTGCACCATCTCGATGTCGGCCGGCAGTTCCTGCTCCTGCTCGTCTTGGCCTTCGCTCTCCTGGGGCGGGGGCTGTTCGTTCTGCTTGCCTTCGGCGGACTCGTCGGGCTGATCGTCCGCCGCAAGTTGGTCGCCGATGCCGAGATCGCTCAGCACATCGCGCATGACCAGGGCAAATGCGTGCTGATCGCCGGCGGCCGCGGCAAGTCTGTCGAGCGTTGCGCCGGCATCGCGCTCGATGTCGCTGCGCCACGAATTGACAAGCGCCTTGGCGTTGTCCGGCGGCGCAAGCCCGGTGAGCCGCTCGCGCACCATGAGCGCCAGCGCATCTGCGAGCGGCGCTGAGGCGCGCTCGCGCATGCGCGCCGCGCCCTTGCGTTCGAGCGAATCCGCCAGCGCCGCCGTGAGATTGTTGGACACGCCTTTCATCGCGTTTGCGCCGAGCGCCTGGACGCGCATATCCTCCACGGCATCGAATACAGCGCGCGCTTCCGCGCCTTGCGGGCGCATGCGGGCGTGTTCGCGATCGTCATGATGCGCGAGCCGGAGCGCGAGCGCGTCGGCTTGCCCGCGCAGGCGCTCCGCTTCGGGCTCGGAAAGAACGCGCGGAGGATGCGGCAGCACGATCTTGCCGGGCGATAGGCGGGGACCCTCCGCGCCGAAAGCCACTTCCAGCTCGTCCTCCGCGCCGGCAAGCGCGCGTGTGGACTGCGCGAGCGCGCGCTTGAAGAGTTCGGCGGGCGTTTCCTTGGCGGCCATTTATCTCACTACATAGCCGTGCGCCGCCGGAGCGAAAAGCGCGATCGCCCGCGCGGAGCGAATCAAAGCGCGTCGTCGCCGCTATGTGCGCCCGCGACCGCGTCGCGCAGGATGAACGCAGCTGCGGATACGTCGCGTCTTGAAACCATAAGCCGCCAACCCGATTCCATGAAGGAGGGGTCGAAGTCGGCCATCAGCACGTTGAAGTCCGGCATGAACGCTTCGATGCCTTCGCTGCGCAGCAGCGACTGCGCGATCAGCGCTTCCGGACGCGATGCGAAACGGGCGACGACAACGAGATCGGCCATGACGACACGGTAACTGCCGGAGGCCGTCGCGTCGCGCCGTCCATGCAGCTAGCTTGGCTTCGCGCCGGGTTGGCCGGGCTGACCCTCTTGCGGACGCTCGATCGCGTTGTCGATTTCGATGCCCTCCTGGTCGGACGTGTTCTCGGTGCGCCCTGAGTCGATCGGCCGCTCGGGTTTGGCCTCCCCTTTCACCAAGCGTTCGGGCCGCGGCCGCGCCATCGGCGCGGGCCTTTCCGGCTTGCGCGACTCGCTCACGTGTTCTCGCGCCCACGGCGGCGCGGATCGACACCCGTGCCCGGACGGCCCGCATCGTTCTCGACATCGCCTTCGAACGTGTTTTCCGCGTCGTCGAATTCGTCCGCAAGGTCATCTGGGTCGGCGCCGGCCATGGATGTTCCCTTTGACGCGCCGATGCCGGGATTGCGGTCCTCGTCGTCGGGCCCCGCGCCTTCCTGCGCCAGCGCCCGATCGATTTCGATGTCGTCCGAATTGTCTGGCGGACGCGTGTTGCGTCGGTCTTCGGGCTGATTTCCAGGTTCGCGATTGGGCATGTGCGCCTCCTCTGCGAAGGAAACAGCCGCATCTTCCGAGCGTTCCGGCCGGCAATGCAAAAGCCCGCGCCTTGCGACGCGGGCTTCCGGCTTGCGAGCGCCAACCGTTGGTTATTCGCCGGCCGCTTCCTTGCGTTCGCGGCGCTCGCCACGGTCCCGGTCGCCCCGATCGCGGCGCGGGCCGCGGTCGCCACGGTCGCGGCGCGGACCGCGGTCTTCGGCTTCTTCGCCCATTTGCGCGGAAAGGTCCTCGCCCGTGGCCTGGTCGACGACCTTCATGGAGAGGCGCACTTTGCCGCGATCGTCGAAGCCCAAGAGCTTCACCTTCACGACATCGCCTTCCTTCACGATATCGCCTGGCTTCTCGACGCGCTCGCGCGCGAGTTGGCTGACGTGCACGAGGCCGTCCTTGGCGCCGAAGAAATTCACAAAGGCGCCGAACTCCATCACCTTGACGACCTTGCCTTCGTAGATCTGGCCGACTTCCGGTTCGCTGGTCAGCGATTTGATCCATTTCACGGCCGCCTCGATCGCGTTCGCATCGGCCGACGCAACCTTTACCGTGCCATCGTCCTCGACATTGATCTTGGCGCCGGTCTTTTCGACGATCTCGCGGATCACCTTGCCGCCGGTGCCGATCACGTCGCGGATCTTGTCGACCGGGATGGTGATCTGAACGATGCGCGGCGCGTTGGCGCCGACATCGGCGCGCGGCGCCGCGAGCGCCTTGTTCATCTCGCCAAGAATGTGCATGCGGCCATGATAAGCGCGCTCGAGCGCGACTTTCATGATCTCCTCGGTGATGCCGGCGACCTTGATGTCCATCTGCAGCGAGGTGATGCCTTTCTCGGTGCCCGCGACCTTGAAGTCCATGTCGCCCAGATGATCCTCGTCGCCGAGAATGTCGGTGAGCACCTCAAAACCGTAGTCTTCGAGGATGAGGCCCATGGCGACGCCAGCGACCGGCGCCGAAATCGGCACGCCCGCGTCCATCAGCGCCAGCGAGGAGCCGCAGACTGTGGCCATCGAGGACGAGCCGTTCGATTCGGTGATCTCGGAAACCAGGCGCACCGTGTAGGGGAACTGCTCCTGGCTCGGCAGCACGGCTTTCATCGCGCGCCACGCCAACTTGCCGTGCCCGATCTCGCGGCGCCCCGCCCCGCCCATGCGGCCAGTTTCGCCAACGCTATAGGGCGGGAAGTTGTAGTGTAGCATGAAGCGCTCTTTGAACGTGCCGCCGAGCGCGTCCACGTACTGCTCGTCTTCAGCGGTGCCCAGCGTCGCGACGACCACGGCTTGGGTCTCGCCGCGCGTGAATAATGCCGAGCCATGCGTGCGCGGCAGGAAACCGACCATGCATTCGATCGGGCGCACCTTGTCGACCGGTCGGCCGTCGATGCGCGCCTTTTCCTTGACGACGCGCGCGCGGACGATGTCGCTTTCGACGTGCTTGAAGGCTTCCTTGAAGATGTGCGCTTCGACGCCGTCCGGATTGATGTCGCTCTTGCACAGGCGTTCTTGCGCCTGGGTGCGAAGCGCCGCGATGCGGTCGCGGCGCTCTTCCTTCTTGATGATCTGGTAAGCGGCGGCGAGTTCGCTGCCGACTTCCGCTTTGATCTTGCCCTCGAGTTCAGAGAGGTCGACGGGTTCGAATTCCCAGGGATCCTTCGCAGCCTGTTCGGCGAGCTGGATGATCGCGTCGATCACGGGCTGCATGCCGCGATGGCCGAGCTGAAGCGCTTCCAGCATCTGCGCTTCGGTCAATTCCTTCACTTCGGATTCGACCATCATGATCGCGTTCGCGGTGCCGGCGATGACGAGATCAAGCTGCGAATTTGCCATGTCGGCGATGGTGGGGTTGAGCACCGGCTTGCCGTCGATCCAGCCGACGCGGCTGGCGGCGATCGGGCCCATGAACGGAACGCCGGAAAGCGTCAGCGCGGCGGACGCCGCGACCATGGCCAGAATGTCGCTCTCGTTTTCATTGTCCCAAGAGAGCACCGTGACGATGACCTGGACTTCGTTCTTGAAGCCTTCGACGAAAAGCGGGCGGATCGGCCGGTCGATCAGGCGCGAAATCAGCGTCTCGCGCTCGGTGGGGCGGCCTTCGCGCTTAAAGTAGCCTCCCGGAATGCGTCCGGAGGCGAAGAACTTCTCCTGATAGTTCACGGTCAGGGGGAAGAAGTCTTGGCCCGGCTTCGGCTCCTTGGCGCCGACAACAGTGGCCAAGAGCGCTGTCTCCCCCCAGGTGGCGAACACGGCGGCGTCGGCTTGACGCGCAACGCGTCCGGTTTCGAGCGTCAGTTTGCGGCCAGCCCAATCGAGGGAAACGGATTTTGTATCGAACATACATCGTACTCCAGGCCGAAGAACCGGTGCTCGTTCGGCCGTGCGTTCATTGCACAACGGCGGATTCCGTTGCGCTCGGTCGTCCCCCTCCCCGCGAGGGGAGGGGCAAGGGGTGGGGTGAAACTCGACGTTTGAAAGTGAGCTTGCGCGAAACGCGCGAACTTTCGCCGGAGGAGGTTCACCCCGCCCCACGGCCCCCTCCCCGAAAAACGTTCTTCGGGGAGGGGGAAACCGCGCCTAGCGGCGCAGGTTCAGGCGCTCGATCAGCGCGTTGTAGCGCTGCTCGTCGCGTGACTTGAGATAGTCGAGCAACCGGCGGCGCTGGCTGACCATCTTAAGGAGGCCGCGGCGCGAGTGGTTGTCCTTCTTGTGCGTTTTGAAATGCTCGGTGAGCGCATTGATGCGTTCCGAGAGAATGGCGACCTGGACTTCCGGCGAACCGGTGTCGCCCTTGCCGCGCGCGTGTTCCTTGATGAGCGCCTGCTTGCGCTCAGCTGCGATCGACATCGGGTCTCCTGTTCATCTCAAATATGGAACACGCGGGTCGGCTTGAAACGGCCGGCCCGCACGTCGCCCAGCGCGACCGCCTTGCCCTGAAAAAGGGCCAACACCGCGCGGGATGCATCCTGCCCGGCGATTGTGCGGTCTCGAAACTGAGGCTTCAGCGTCTCCACCACGTGCGGGAGGAGGACGATGGGCCGCCCCTGTCTGAGCTTGAACGCGTCTTCGCCGTTGATGGCCAGGGCCGGGATGTCGTCCAGCGCGGTCTCAACGGGCTTCAGGCGTTCTGACGCGGCGCCCTTCTGACCCAAATCCTGCAATTCGTCCAGTGTGACGCTCTCCGCCTCGGTGAATGGACCCACGGCCGTGCGCCGGAGCCGCCAGACATGGCCCTCCGCGCCAAGCTTGGCCGCAAGGTCCCGCACCAGCGCGCGGATATAGAAGCCCTTGCCGGAGCGGACCTTCAGCGTGGCGAGGTCCGCGCCTTCGGTTCCAACCAGTTCGGCCTCATGCACCATGACCAGGCGCGGCTCCAACGCCACCGCTTCGCCGGAGCGAGCGATGTCGTAGGCGCGCTCGCCGTCGACCTTCACCGCGCTGAACTGCGGCGGGATCTGCTCGATTTCGCCAATGAAGCCTTTGAGCGCGGCGCGAATTTGCTCAGCGGCGGGCCGCACGTCGCTCTGGGCCGTGGTTTCGCCCTCGCGGTCCTGGGTCAGCGTTGAGACGCCCCACTTGATGGTGAAGAGATACGTTTTCTCGGCCTCCATCAGCCAGGGCACGGTTTTGGTCGCTTCGCCGAGCGCGATGGGCAGGATGCCGGACGCCAGCGGATCGAGCGTGCCGGCGTGTCCCGCCTTGTTGGCGTTGAACACGCGCTTGACCGCGGAGACAGCGTGCGTCGAGGTCATCTCTTCCGGCTTGTCGAGCACGACCCAGCCGGACACGTCCTCGCCCTTCTTACGCCGGCTCATATTCCCCCTCTCCCTTGCGGCGAGGGGGCGGGGGCGTGAGGGGCGGCTACGGAGAGGGTGAGACGTTGCGCCATCATCACGCGTCATCCTCGTGCTTCAGGTCCCGCGCAACCTCAGGGCTGGCGAGCAATTCGTCGATGTGACGGGCTTCGTCGTACGAGACATCAGCCTGGAAATGCAGCTCCGGGATGAAGCGCAGCTCGACTTGGCGTGCGAGCTTGCCGCGCAGAAAGCCGGCGCTGCGCGTGAGGCCACGCGCGATCGCGTGCGGATCGGCCGGGCCGAGCGCGGAGACGAACGCCGTCATGTGCCTGAGATCGGGCGAAGCGCGCACCTCTCCGATCGTAATTGAAGCGCCCAAAAGATCGGGATCGCGCAAGTCCTCGCGCGCGACGATGTCCACGAGCGCGTGGCGCACCAGCTCGGCCGCACGCAACTGGCGTTGCGATGGGCCGCCGCGTTCCTGCCCTCTGGCCTTGCGTTTCATATCAATCCGCTACGTACGCGTACGAGCTGCACAGGAGGGGGTCTTCGCCCGATGGCGGCGCCTCTCCGCCGCGGAACGCCGCGACCTTGAAAACCCAGCGCCCGCTGCCGTCGACGAATTCGCTGGCGGCCATGTAGCGCGTGCGCTCCTCCCCGCACAGCCCGCCCTGGTTCGAGCGATCGTCAGTGCAGGCAACTGTGCCGACGCGCGCAGTGGCGCACGTCTCTTCGAGAACGCGATAGAGATAAACGTTCACGCGAGGATCGCCGCCGAGCACCGCCGCGAAACTCTGGCCGCCGACGCCCGAGCGGGAGTCGGCCGGCACCAGGTTGTACGGCTGCGCACGCACCGTCACGCCCGTGGCGAACGCAAAAGTCACCGGCCCGCCGCGCGTGCCCTCGAGGCTTACGCGCAAGTTGCCCACTGCGCGCCGCGCCGCGTCGGAGGCCGCCCGCCACTGCGAGCGCGCGACGGCCGGCTCTTCCTGCGGCACGACATCGACGCGCGTCTCAGGCTCGACGATGGCGGACCCGCGCGGCCGCTGAGTCTGCTCGCCGTCATTCTGGCGATCGCATGCAGCCGCCAGGAGGCCGAGGCCAGCCGCAGCCGCCAACAGCAAAATGCGCATCGCTCGCGACCTCAAAGCGTTCGTTGAACCACTTCGACGTTGAAACACTCGATCACGTCGCCCTGCTTGATGTCCTGGAACTGGCCGAAGCTCATGCCGCATTCCTGACCGGCGACGACTTCATTCACTTCGTCCTTGAAGCGCTTCAGCGTGGTCAGCACGCCCATTTCCTGGATGACGACATTGTCGCGCAGGATGCGAACCTTGGCGCCCTTGCGCACGACGCCCTCGGTTACGCGGCAGCCGGCGACCTTGCCCACTTTGGAAATCGTGAAGACTTCCAGAACTTCGGCGTTGCCCAGGAAGGTCTCGCGCGTCTGCGGCGCGAGCATGCCGGACATGACGCCTTTGATGTCGTCGATCAGATCGTAGATGATGTTGTAATATCGGATTTCCACGCCTTCACGTTCGGCGAGGTCTCGCGCTTCCTTCGACGCGCGGACGTTGAAGCCGATGATCGGCGCGCCGGACGTTTTCGCCAGCTGCACGTCGGACTCGTTGATGGCCCCAACTCCCGAAAGGACGACGCGCGCGCGCACTTCCTCGTGCGCCAGCTTTTCGAGCGAACCCACGATGGCTTCGGCCGAGCCCTGCACGTCCGCCTTTACCAGGACCGGCAGCTCTTTCGCCGTCGAGTCCTTGAACTTCGCCATCATCGATTCGAGCGAAGCGCCAGTGCGCGAAACGCCGACGGCTGTCTTCTGCTTTTTGGTGCGCGCGCGATAGTTCGCGACTTCGCGGGCGCGATTCTCGTTCTCGACGACGTTCAGCGCATCGCCAGGCTCCGGCACGCCTTCGAGCCCCATTATTTCCACCGGCTCGGACGGCCCGGCCTGCTGCAATTGCTGGCCGCGCTCGTTCATCAGAGCGCGCACCCGGCCCATTTGAGCGCCAACCACGACAATATCGCCGCGCTTCAACGTGCCCTTCTGCACCAGCACGGTGGCGACCGGGCCGCGCCCCCGCTCAAGCTTGGATTCGATCACCGTGCCCTGCGCCGGCCGATCCGGGTTGGCTTTGAGCTCCATCACCTCGGCCTGCAGCAGCACCGTCTCCACGAGCTTGTCGAGACCGGTTTTCTTCAGCGCCGAGACCTCGACCGCGAGCGTGTCGCCGCCATGCGCCTCGGTGACGATTTCCTGCTGCAACAGATCTGTGAGCACGCGCTGCGGATTGGCGTCCGGCTTGTCGATCTTGTTGATCGCGACGATGATCGGCGCGCCGGCGGCGCGGGCGTGATTGATGGCTTCGATCGTCTGCGGCATGACGCCGTCGTCCGCGGCCACAACCAGCACGACGATGTCCGTCACCTGCGCGCCGCGCGCGCGCATCGAGGTGAAGGCCGCGTGGCCTGGCGTGTCGATGAACGTGACGCGCTGCCCGTCCGGCAGCCGCACCTGATAGGCGCCGATGTGCTGGGTGATGCCGCCGGCTTCGCCGGCCGCCACATCGCTCTGACGCAGCGCGTCGAGGAGCGAGGTTTTACCATGGTCCACATGGCCCATCACCGTAACCACCGGCGGCCGCGGCTTCAGGTTTTCGGCGGTGTCTTCCACGTCGCCGGCGAGGCCCTCTTCGACATCCGACTCCGCGACGCGCTTCACCGCGTGGCCGAACTCGGTGGCGATCAGCTCAGCGGTATCGGCGTCGAGTTCATCGGCCTGCTTCAGCATCTGGCCCTGCCGCATCATGAACTTGATGATGTCGGCCACGCGCACCGCCATGCGGTTGGACAATTCCTGCACAGTAATGGATTCAGGAACGATGACTTCGCGCTTGATCTGCTCGCGCTCGCCAGAGCCGCCCATCATCTTCGCGCGGCGCTCTTTTTCCTTTTGTTGCGCGCGCCGATACGCGGCCAGCGAGCGCACGCGGTCGTCGTCGCCGGCGACTTCGCGTTCCACCATTTCCAGCGTGAGCTTGCCCTTGCGCCGTTCCGGTTCGCCCTTCTTTGCGGGCTTGACCGGCGCCGGCGCCATCGCCTTGCGGGACGACTTGATGCGTCCGCCCAATTCGTCGAGCAGCCCGCCTTCGGCGCGCGCGGCCGGGGGGGCGGCGCGTTGCTGGACGCGCGTGTCGGGCTGCGCTCGCGCCGGCGCCGGTTCTTCGGCTGCTTCCTCGGGCTCCGCCTCGGCGCGGCGGCGCGCTTCGGCCTCGGCCTCGATGGCGGCGACCTCGGCGGCCTTGCGCCGCTGCGCTTCCTCAAGGGCGCGACGTTGTTCTTCTTCGGCGCGCATGCGCTGTTCGCGCGCTTCCTTTTCCGCCATGGCGCGGCGCACGGCTTCCTCGCGCCGGCGCGCTTCGTCGTCCGTCACGCCGCCGGGGCGCGCGGGCGTTGCGGCCGGCGCCGGTTCGGCAGGCTTCGGCGTTGCACGCGGGCGCAGCGGCGGGGGCACGCCAGGCCCTGGCGCGCCAGGCTGCGCGGCGGGCGCAACCCCCGGCCTGTTCAACGTGCGCTTCTCGCGCACTTCGACCGCGACCTGCTTGGTGCGGCCGTGGCTGAAGCTCTGGCGCACGGTGCCTGCGCTTGCCGTACGGCTGAGCGTCAGCGGTTTGCGGCCGGTGGTGGCGCCTTCTTTCTGTTCGTTGCCGTCAGACATGCAGTCGCGTCGCCAATCCTAAATTTGCCGTCACACCCGAGGCATTGAGTTCAAACGTCTCTCTGCTCGGCGCGTCGCCGGACCTTCCTGGATCCGCCGTCCGCGTCGCCCAGTCCCCACTGCACAGAGCGCCAGGAATCGGGCCAAGAGCTCGGAACGATGGCGCGGAATCCCGCGAGGCGGCCGATGTCCGCCGCCCAGGCCGTCGCCAAGCGCTCTTGAAGCAGGCAAGCGTGTATCACACGTTCCCGGCCCAGCGCCACGCCCAATTCGGCAGAGCCGAAGCAGCCAACCGCCGGCGGCGGCCCGCCCCAAAAACCTATATGGAGGCTCATCAGCTTCTCGCGACCCTCCGCGGCGCCGTCGCTCGCTTCGATCAGCATGAGCGCCGGTTTGGCGCGTATCGCGCTCTCAACCTGAGTTGCGCCGATAGCGACTGCGCCCGCACGGCGCATCAGCCCGAGCTGATCGAGGCAGCGGCGCGCCAGCAGGGATTCGGTTCGCTCGGCCAGTTCCGCCGGGGCCCGGGCGTCGCATTTGAACGCGCGGGCGAACAGCTGCTTCTTCGCCGCCGTCTCGACGCTGGCGCGCTCGGCGCGCACCCAGGCGCCGCGCCCTGGCAACTTGGCGGAGACATCCGGCACGACGCTACCGTCAGGCGCCAACGCGAAGCGAATCAGCATCGCGTCCGGCAGACTCTCGTGACTGACGATGCAGCGCCGCTCGCGTGCGCGGCGCTGACCCTCAACCGCGATCTGGGAAGACGCTGGCGATCTCGTCATCGGCGCCTCCCTCTGCTTCGGCGTGCTCTTCCTCGGGCGGCGCTTCGATCCAGCCGGCGGCGATGCGCGCATTGAGAATGAGCGCGTCGGCCTGCTCCTGGGTCAGCTGGAATTGCTCCAGCACGCCGGGCTCGCGCACGCGCTCGCCGTTCTTGGTCTCGAACCAGCCGCGCAAATCGTCGCCGGTGAAGCCCGCGAAATCCTCGAGCGACTTCACGCCCTTCTCGCCGAGCGCCACCAGCATCTGGCCTGTGAGACCCGGCACTTGCGCCAGTTCGTCGCTGACGCCGAGGCCCTTGCGCTTCTCCTCAAGTTCAGCGGCCTGCTTATCGAGAAACTCGCGCGCGCGCGCCTGCAATTCGTCCGCGATCTCGTCGTTGAGTCCTTCGATCGAGGCGAGCTCGATCTGATCGACATAGGCGATCTCCTCAATCGACTCGAAGCCTTCCGACGCCAGCAGCTGCGCGAACATTTCGTCCACTTCGAGCGCCTTGATGAAGAGCTCGCTGCGGGCGGCGAATTCCTTCTGCCGGCGCTCGGACTCCTCCGCCTCGGTGAGGATGTCGATCGACCAGCCCGTGAGCTGCGAGGCGAGCCGGACGTTCTGACCGCGCCGGCCGATCGCGAGCGACAACTGCGATTCGGCGACGACCACTTCGACGCGCGCCTCTTCCGGATCGAGCACGACCTTGGAGACTTCCGCCGGCTGCAGCGCGTTGACGATGAAGGTGGCGGGATCGGGCGACCACGGGATGATGTCGATCTTCTCGCCCTGCAGTTCGCCAACGACCGCCTGCACCCGCGCGCCGCGCATGCCGACGCAGGCGCCGACGGGGTCGATCGAGCTGTCGTGGCTAATGACCGCAATCTTGGCGCGCGAACCCGGATCGCGGGCCGCCGCCTTGATCTCGATCACGCCTTCATAGACTTCCGGCACCTCCTGCGCGAACAGGCGCGCCATGAATTCCGGCTTGGCGCGCGAGAAGAAAATCTGCGGGCCCTTGCTCTCACGGCGCACGTCATAAATATACGCGCGCGTGCGGTCGCCGACGCGCAGGTTCTCGCGCGGAATGCTCTCCGATTTGCGGATCACGCCCTCGGCCCGGCCGAGATCGACGATCACGTTGTAGAACTCGACCCGCTTGACGACGCCGTTGACGATCTCGCCGACGCGATCCTTGTATTCGTTGTATTGCCGCTCGCGCTCGGCTTCGCGCACTTCGTGATTGATCACTTGCTTCGCGGTCTGCGCCGCCACGCGACCGAACTCGATCGGCGGCAGCGGCTCGACATATTCCTTGCCGACGAAGGCGTCCGCATCGGTTTTCTTCGCTACATCGAGCATGATGTCGGTCGATGGATTGAAGGGCCGTGTCTCGGGATCGAGCATCGACTCGTCGACCACCGTCATCACGCGCGTAAGCTCCATCTCGCCCGTGCGCGGATCGATCTGCGCGCGAATGTCGTGCTCGGCGCCGTAACGCGAGCGCGCGGCCTTCTGCAGCGCGTGCTCCATCGCCTGGATCACGATCTCTTTCTCGATCGACTTCTCGCGCGCGACCGCGTCGGCGATCTGCAGGATTTCCAGCCGGTTTGCCGAAATGCCGGTGCTCATGTTCTCAGTCCTTCTTCTCCCCCTCCCCGCGAGGGGAGGGGGTTGGGGGGTGGGGTGATGCGCCGTCGTTCATCGTTTCAGCGATGTCCGAGCGCCCTTCGCTTTTCTCGGAGGGCGGCGCGTCACCCCGCCCCCTGCCCCCTCCCCTCGCGGGGAGGGGGTTCTGTGCATCGCCCGCTTCTGCCTCGCGGGCCCGTCGCAAATCTTCTTCGATCAGCTTGTCGGTCAGCACGAGGCGCGCGTCCGACAGCTGCGCGAACTTCAGCCGCGCTTCTCCGCCTTCGGCCGCCAGCACGATCTCATCGCCTTCGACAGCTTCGATCCGGCCCTTCCAGCGACGGCGCCCATCGATCATGGCCGCGGTTTCGAGTTTGGCCTCATGGCCGAGGAAGCGTTGAAAATCCTCCAGGCTCATCAGCGGACGATCTATGCCGGGCGAGGAAATCTCCAAGTCGTATTCGCCCTGGATCGGGTCCTCGAGATCGAACACCGGTGAGAGCGCGCGCGAGAGCCGCCCGCAATCGTCGACGCTCATCTGCCCGTCGGAAAGCCGCTCGGCCATGATCTGCAGGCGCTTCCTGCGGTTGCCGGAAACCCGCACGCGCACGATGCGGAAGCCGAGGTTTTTCGCCGTCGGCTCGGTCAGCGCGATCACGCGCTCCTCGACGGGATTGGTGGCTCTCATCGGATCGCGCCTTGCTCGCGCCCCTCCCCCCAACGGGGGGAGGGTAGGGAGGGGGGGCGAACGACCGAGCGCAATCCAAGCCGCCCACGCGTCTCATGCACTACCGCCGTCAGTTCTAGTTCTGCACGCCCCCTCCCCCTACCCCCGCCCCAACAGGCGGGGGAGCGAGATGTCGACGCGCGAATGGGCGCAAACTGCAAACGCACTCCCGAACCAAACAAAAAGCGGCGGCCCCGGGGCCGCCGCTCATACCTCCATCGGAGGCATCAGCGATGTACTGGCGTGGATATAGCGGGTCCGAACCCCGCCGCCAAGCCCCCCTCGGAGTCCGCTTCTGGCCCTTTCCAGCCGGAGCCGTTCAAGTGCGCGCTTGCGCCTTCTGAAACTGTGATTGGAGAATGATCGTGCCCGGCTCGATCTCCTCCGCCGTCAGACTTTCAGAGCCCCTTGCCGCTAGCTCGACGAGAGCCGCCCACACCGCGTCCGCATCTGAGCGCCCTCCCAATCGAACCAAAGCACCGTAGTTGTCGCTCACCATTATTCGCGCAAGATCGCCCACCGTTTGCATATCACGCCCGAAGGAGAGTGGATCGAGTCTGATGAGCGCCACGCCGGAGGCGATGAATCCTGCGGCGAGCGAAAGGATCAGCCAGCCATTGATTTTTGCGATGAGAAGAATTGGTGCGCCTACCAGCACGGCGACGATCAGCAGCGCGCCGATGCCGCTCATATTGGTGCCAGACAGCGGCGCGAGGCGAAGGTCACAGTGTTCTTGCGCCTCGGCGAAAAGCGATCTCGGCGATCCGGCCCTGAGACCACTCAATGGCGTTTCCGGCCGGATGTCATTCCTTCCTGTGACGGCCTGGAGCGCACGGCGCGCGCGATAGAATGCCATCGAAGTGCGACACTTTTCGCCACCCGCGCCTTCCAGTTTTGAGGCGACGATCTGGTGAAGGTCGCCCATCGTTGCGACGGTGCTGGCCTCCTGGTCCGAGATTTTCACGTCGAGAGCGCGCTCAATCGCGATCAGGAGTTCGACCGAATCCAGTTCATCGTCCAGGCCAAGGGTATTGGGCTCACTCATGTCGCCCAAATTAGCGAGCGCCAGCCAAAAGATCGAGGCGAGAAACTGGTCAGCGAATGACCGTTCCCGGCGAAAAAGCGGACTCTCCTCTATCCCCGCATTCGTTGCTCAAACGCCACGCCCGCCCAGCATCGCGCGAAAATCTATCCTACACCGCTGCCGCGCCCTTAAGCTCCCTGCATCGCTCCGCTGGAGGGCAGTTGGCCAATGTTCACCCGATGCGACGAGCGATGTGATCGAGCGTGAACCCCGCCTGTATCGCGGCCCCACAGACTAACGTGGGACGACGAGCGAAGCCGCG
>Ga0073934_10004208_pt1 | contig 24460 bp, 19 predicted proteins | sample LarsenN4metaG_FD_76834 | JGI IMG/M metagenome (GOLD analysis project Ga0073934, IMG submission 76834) | Hot spring sediment bacterial and archeal communities from British Columbia, Canada, to study Microbial Dark Matter (Phase II) - Larsen... ... | reverse complement strand
GGGGAGGAGTTCGTGATCCTCCTGCCCGGCGCGGCCAGCTCCCAGAGCCGCCGGGTGCTGGAGCGTGTGCGCAGGTCCGTGCAGAATCATTCGTGGCCGCTCCGGCAGGTCACCGTCAGCATCGGCGTAGCCACGCTCAGCCCGGCGGTCGCGACCCCCTCGGAGCTGGTGGACCTGGCCGACCAGGCCCTCTACGCCTCCAAGCAGGCCGGGCGCAACCGCGTGACCCATGCGGCAGACATGGCCCCCCAGCCGTGCGCGCCCTGCCTGCCAGGCGAGTCCCCGCATCCTTGCGGATGAGGGCAAGCCCGTGCGGCGGCATAATCCGCATTGAGCCGGCCGCAATGAGGGTGCAGACGCGCCGCTCCGGGCCGCGCTCCTGAGGCAGGCCGGCCGCCGCAGCAACGGGGCCGGCCGTTCCGGACAGCAGACCTTCGCAATCGACAAAGGCAAAGCGCCCGAAAGGGCGCGACGCAAAGCCACGGGCCTTTCCTGCCCGGAGTCGCCGGGCGGGCTGGCAGCCGGGCCGCCGAACTGCGACGATTACGAAGGAGCGGAGATGTCTGGAATCCTGTGGGGCTGCGACGTCCAGCCCCCATCGCACTGCCATGCCGGCAGGGCGAGGACTCCGCGGTTCGCGGCGGGCCTTGCGGCCGTTACCATCGCGGCTTTCGCGTTCCAGAACGAGGGGCTTGCGTCCCGCGTGGGGGGGTGGTGCACCTCCCTGATGGACCGCATGGTCGCGGGGGTGAGCGAGCCGCAGGGGACCGTCCAGCCCGCTCGAGCGGCAGCCGCGCCGGCCCCGCAGGCCGGTCCAGTCACCGCCCGCCGCGGTGTGGCCCTTCGCGCGCGCGCCGTCCGGTGAAGCACGGCCGGCGGCGGGCGTTCTGGAGCGCCCGGTTCGGGGAGACGGCTTCTCGCCGCTCCCGGGACCGGGCGCTCCTGCATTGTGCCCGCGGGCGTGCCCGGCGTGGGGAGGGAGATCGCGCCCGCCGTCGAATCTGGCGGCATGGCCGGGCGTCTGCTCCGGCCGGCAAGGAGGCAGCCATGCCCTTCCACGCAGGACCCCTCACCCGCCGGCAGTTTCTCACGGTCGCCGCCGCCAGCGCGGGCGCGCTCACGCTGCAGGCGGCTTGGGCGGAGGATCACGACCGCTGGGCCCTGCTGGCCGACACGCACATCGCCGCGGACCCGGAGAAGGTGGTGCGCGGCGTGCGGATGGCCGCTCACCTGGAGCGCGTGCGCCACCAGCTGCTCGCGCTGGAGCCCCGGCCCGCGGGTGCGCTGGTCAACGGCGACTGTGCGCTCACCGACGGCCAGCCGGGCGACTACGCGCGGCTTCTGGCGCTGGCCGGCCCGCTCCGGCAGGCAGGAATCCCGCTCCATATGACTCTGGGCAACCACGACCATCGGGAGAGCTTCTGGGCGGCCCTGCGGCATGCCGATCCCAGGCCCCTCCGGTCGAAGCACGTGAGCGTGCTGGAAACGCCCCGGGCCAACTGGTTCCTGGTCGATTCCCTGGACCGCACCAACGTGACCCCCGGGAGGCTGGGTGAGGAGCAGCTCCAGTGGCTGGCGCGGGAGCTGGACGCCCGCCCCGGGAAGCCCGCGCTGATCTTCGGGCGCCACCACCCGGTGATCCCGTCGGGCTCGTCCATCGGCGGACTGGAGGACACTCAGGCCCTCCTGGAGGTGCTGGCGCCCCGGCGCCAGGTGAAGGCCTATCTCTTCGGCCACACGCACCACTGGGAGGTGAGGGAGCACGAGGGCATCCACCTGGTGAATCTGCCGCCCGTCGCCTATGTGTTCCAGCAGGGCGATCCCAGCGGGTGGGCGGACTTGCAGCTCCGGCCAGGCGGCGCCGCGCTGACCCTCCGCTCGCTGGACCCGGCCCACGCCGCCCACGGCAAGACCCACGAGCTCGTGTGGCGCGCGTGAGCCGAGGCCTGGAGCCGGGCCGGCAGTTCAGCCAATGGCACCTCGCTCCAGACGTCCGGGCCCCGCCAAGCCGAACGCACCGCCCACCCGGGCAGGATTCCCGGGGGCCGCGCCTTCGGGGAAGACACGCGCTCAGCAGGGAGACGAGGATGGCCGATTGGCCGGTTATCGCGCGGTATGATGCGGCGCACCTGCGGGAGATCGCCCTTCCGCTGGGGGGGATCGGGACAGGGTTCTTCTGCCTTGCGGGCCGGGGCGGGCTCACGGACTGGCAGCTCATGAGCCGGCCGAACCGCGGATGGCGCCCCATGTACGCCCACCTGCTTCTGTCTGGCAGAAGCGCCTGGCCTTCCGGTGCCGTGCAGCCGAGACGTGCAGAGACGGAGAGGGCCGCAAACCGGCAGATCCGGCCGTTTCTCCGCGTGATGGAGGCGGACATCCAGGAGGGGCTGGCCGGGGACTTCGGCGCGCCCCAGGTGCTGGCGGGCGTGCCCCGGTTCCGCGACGCCTCCTTTGAGGCGGCCTATCCCTTCGGACGGGTGCGCCTGTCGGACCCGGCCACGCCCGTTGCGGTCGCCATCGAGGGGTTCAACCCCCTTATTCCCGGCGACACCGACTCCTCCAGCCTGCCCGTCGCGGTCCTCACCATCACGCTGGAGAGCCGAGCCGACTCGCCCCTGGACGCCTCGGTTACGCTCCTCCTCTCGAACTTCGTGGGGACGGACGGCATCGCCCGGGACCTGAAGGACAACGTGACAGAGGGAGCCGAGGCGGCGGGGTGGAAGGGCATGCGGTTCGCCAAGGTCCGGGAGGCGCGCACGGCCCAGTGGGGCACCCTGGCGGCGCTGACGGACGCAACCGACGTGCGCGTGGCCCGCCGGTGGGTCTTCCGCGACCGGGGATGGAACGGCGAGCAGCTGGGAATCCTCGATTCGCTGCTGGCCGAGGGCTTCATCCGCGACGACCAGCCGGACCGCCCGTGCCCGCCCAGCCCCGACGACACCTGGGACAGCTCCCTCTCCGCGATGGTTCCGCTGGGCCCCCGCGAGGCTCGAACCGTGCGGCTGCTCATCGCCTGGCACTTCCCGTGGCGGAATCTGGCCGAGTCCGGGTGGTGGAGCGGCCCGCCAGGCGAGGCGGTCGTGGGCAACCACTACGCCGTGCGGTTCCGGGATGCCCTGGACGCGGCGGCGCAGGTGATCCCGCGTCTGGACGACCTGCGGCGGCAGACCGCGGACTTCGTGGAGAGCGTGGCGCGCCGCGCGGCGCCCCAGCCCCTCAAGGAGGCGGCGCTGTTCACCCTCACCGCCCTGCGCACCCATACCAGCTTCCGCCTGGCCGACGGCACCTTCGCCGGGTTCGAAGGATGCAGCGGCCAGGCGGGGTGCTGCACCGGCTCGTGCACGCATGTGTGGAACTACGAGGAGGCCACCCTGCGCCTCTTCCCGGACCTGCACCGCTCCATGGTGGAGAGCCACCTGAAGCACGCCGTCACCCCCAGCGGGGCCGAGCGATTCCGCCTGAGCCTGCCCATCGTCAGCCAGACCTGGAACGGGGCCGCGGCGGACGGGCAGATGGGGCTCATTGTGCGGGTCTACGAGCAGTACCTGGTGGATCGGGATCTGGAGTGGCTGAAGGCGCATTACCCACGCGCCAAGTCCATGCTGGAGTTCGCCTGGGTGCCCGGGGGATGGGATGCCGACCGGGATGGGGTGATGGAGGGGGTCCAGCACAACACCTACGACGTGGAGTTCATGGGGCCGAATCCCATGTGCACCGTCTATTACCTGGCGGCGCTGGCGGCCATGGAGAAGATGGCGGCGCTGGTGGGCGACGGGGGGTTTGCCCGGGAGTGCGCCCAGCTGCGCCAGCGGGGCAGCCGCTGGGTGGACGGGCACCTCTTCAACGGCCGGTTCTACGTTCAGATCGTCCAGCCGCCGCGGGAGCCCCCCGCGCCCTTCACGTTCATGACGGAGGAGTGGCGCAGGCCCGACCCGCTCTTTCAGCTGGGCAGGGGCTGTCTCATCGACCAGCTGGTGGGGCAGTACAAGGCCAACCGGGCGGGGCTGGGCGACCTGCTGGACAGCCAGCACATCCGCCAGACCCTGGCCTCCATCTTCCGCCACAACTTCCGCCGGAACTTCCGGGACCACTACAACAACATGCGCACCTTCGCCGCGGGGGACGAGAGCGGCACGCTCATCTGCTCCTACCCTGACGGCGAGCGCCCTGCCCAGCCTTTTCCCTATTGGAGCGAGTGCATGACGGGGTTCGAGTACCAGTTCGCCGTGCTGCTGCTGGACTACGGCTTCCGACGGGAGGCCGTGGCGGTGGCGAAGGCGGTGCGCGACCGGCACAGCGGCGCCAACCGCAACCCCTTCAACGAACCCGAATGCGGCAGCTACTACGCCCGGGCCATGGCCGCCTGGGCCCTGCTGGACGCCTGGGACCGGTCCGCGGGGTAGCCGCGCTCCCCGGGGAGCATGGGGGCACGCGGATGCGCCGTGGTCAACGACCCGGACGGGCGGCCCTGGAGGAGGCGAGCGCGGAGCCGAAGACGCCCAGCACTCCCCGGGCCATGGCATCCACTGTGAACCGGGCGTGCACGGCCTGCCTGCCAGCTTCTCCCAGGGCCCTGGCGCGCGCTGGATCCAACAGAAGGCTCTCCAGGGACTCCGCCAGGGCCTCGGGCCGCGCCGGGTCGTAGAGCAGGCCTCCGCCGGTGGCCTGGATCAGCTCCGGGAAGGCAGCGTGGGCGGGCTGCACCACAGGCACGCCGGCAGCCAGCGCCTCCAGCACGTAGAGGCCGAAGGACTCTCCGTAGGTGGCCGGCACGGAGAAGACCGTGAGCCCCCGCAGGAAGGCGATCTTCTCCTGGCGCGTCACGTTGGGCCGAATCCTCACGGAGTCCCTCAGCCCCTCCGCCTCCACCCGCCGGCGCAGCCCGGCGACGAAGGCCTCGTCTGCGGGCGTCATGCTCCCCGCCGCATGGAGGCGCACGCCGGGCACCCGGCCGCCCCGCCGCAGGGTGATGAACGCCTCCACCAGCGCGCCGATGCCCTTGGCCGCGCTGAGTCGTGCCAGGTAGCCAATGACGGGCGGATCCGGCGGGGCGGGCGCCGGCGCATACCCCTCCAGGTCGATGCCGTTGGGCACCACGGCAATGGCCGCACGGTCCATGCCTGCCCGCGCCGCAATGAGGTCCGCGTGATAGCGGCTCACGGCGAGGAGGCCTGAGCAGTCCCGCGCGCGCTCGCCCACCAGCCGCCAGCACTCGAACCGGGCCGGCTCGGGGAGGGAGTCGAGGAAGGTGTCCTCTCCCTGGAGGGTGCACACCATGGCCGCGCCCGTTTCCTGCCGCAGGCGCCGGACCAGGCCCAGGAGCAGGGCGTTGGAGAGGCACACCACGTCCGGGCGCTCGTCCCGGGCCCACCGGGCCAGCCGCTCCAGCTCCTTCGCCTGCCGCCCCTCCTCGCCGCGGAGCATGGAGAGGGTGAGGTCGGCGAGCTTTCGGGGGCTGGTCATCCCCGCTCGGGCTCCGGCCAGCCGGAGGAGGACGGGCGAATCCAGCAGGCGGTCCATCCAGCGCGGTGTCCTGCGGAACAGCGCGGAGATCTGTTGGAGAAAGACGTTGATTCCGCCGTAGAAGAGGGGCGTGTTCCCGGCGGCGCTGGGCTCGTCCAGCACCATGGGCAGGTACATGGGTGCCAGCACGGCGTCGTGGCCCAGCCTGCGGAGGGCCCTGGCCAGCGCGTTGTCCCGCATGCAGGTGCCGCAGTGGAAGCTGCCCGTGCCGGCGCTCAGGATCAGGATGCGCATGGGCCGCCCCGGGGATGAGGAGGGAGGATCTCCAGGATGTCGGCCAGGACGCGCCCGTCCGGCAGGAGGTGCACGTTGCGGCGGCCGTAGTGCACCTCCCCCATGCGGGTGCCCAGGGCCTGGCACACCGGCGGGCTGGGATTCACCCGCAGGTAAGCCCGGGGGCAGCTCCAGTGGCGCACGGAGTGGTCGGTGAGGACGGTGCCCAGCGGCTTGTGCCCCTCCAGTATTTCCTCCCGGGCCGCCGGCGGAAACAGGTCCAGGTGGATGGCGATGGCGCCGAACTCCACGGGCGTCTCGGAACCGTCGAGCCTCAGAACCACCAGGCGGCAGTAGGAATCGCCGTCCATGTGCTGCTGGAGCAGGTCCAGGTGGATCCTGGCGCCGTGGAAGGCCTCCAGGGTGGGGGTCATGTCGTCCTCGTGCACGAGCAGATGCCGCAGGGGCTCCGGAATCGCGCCGCCGTCGATGCGCTCCACTCTGGGCAGGGCCGACACCCGGTAGAACCGGTCCAGGGGGAAGAGGAGGTTCACGGATCAGGCATACCGGGCGTCGCGGTGGTGGGGCAGGAAGAACTCGTGCACAAGCCGGTCCGCCCGGAGCATCCCCTCGCGGTTGAGGCGGATCTCGCCGTCCGCCTCTTCCAGGAATCCGCACTTGCGCCAGGCCTCCAGGGCGTCGGCGAACCGGCTGCGGATGGAGACGCCGAACTTGCGCTGAAAGTAGGATTCGCTCACGCGGCCCAGCTTGGACTGGAGGATAAGCTCGCGGATCATGCGCTCCTCCGGCGTGGGCGTGAGCGCCCGGTAGAGGGGCAGCTCGCCCCGCTCCAGGCGGCTGATGTAGGGCTCCCAGTGGTGCTCATTCTGGAAGTGGGTGCCGCCCGCGTGGGAGAAGGAGGCCACGCCGAGGCCGATCAGGTCGGCGCCGGTCCAGAGCTCGTCGCGGTAGACGAAGCGCGCCCGCCCGGGGTCCTTCACTGCCGTGTAGGCGCTGGTGACCGTGTAGCCGCTCTCCTCCAGGCGCTGGAACGCCTGGCGCACCCACTCCCGCTTCTTCGCCCAGCTCGCCACCGGTGCGACCTCGTGGCCCGTCGCGCGCATCTCCTGATAGATGGTGGTGTTGTAGGGGATCTCCATCTGGTAGATGGTCACGCTGTCTGGCGCGAGGGCGATGGTCTTCTCCACCGCCGCGGCCCAGTCGGCGTCGGTGTCGCCCATCATGCCGGCGATGAGGTCGATGTTGATCTGGGGGAAACCGGCTCCCCTGGCGAAGCCGTAGGCGCGGCCGATCTCGGAGGAGCCGTGGGCCCGGCCGTTCAGCCGAAGGATCCTGTCCTCGAAGTGCTCCACCCCCAGGCTCAGGCGGGTGACGCCGATCTCCCGGATGACCCGCAGCTTGTGCTCCGTGAGAGTGCCCGGCTCGCACTCGAAGGTGACCTCCTGCGCCTCGTCCCACGGCAGGAGCGCCTTCATGGAGTCGGTGAGCTCGGTGAGCTGCTGGGTGGAGAGGTAAGAGGGTGTGCCTCCCCCGAAGTAGACGAACTTGGGCTTGCGGCCGCCGATGAAGGGCTTCTGGTGGTAGAGGCCCAGCTCGCGCACGGCTGCGTCCAGGTAGCGGCGGATGTCGGCGGCGTTCTTGTCGGTGTAGACCCGGAAGTAGCAGAAGTGGCACCTTCGCCGGCAGAAGGGGATGTGCAGGTAGACGCCCAGGGCTGTGCCGGGCTGGGGCGGGGTGGCGATGGCCCGCACCGCGTCGGCAACGTGGTCGGGCTTCCAGAAGGAGTAGGGTGGATAGTTGGATACGAAGTAGTTGCCCGCCCGGGTGTCGCTCTCGTCGATTCCCGGGAGCAGCGTGATTGCCTCAGCCATTGCGCCATCCTCAGCGGACCGTGCGGCGGCCGCCCACTCTGGTAGACGGCGGAGGCGCGGCCTGGTCACACTCCGCTCCGCCGGAGACTCAGTATAACCCATGGCGCGGCCCCCCGCAGGGCGCGCCTGCGGCCGCTAAACGGCGCGGATGCGGCTGGCCTCTGTCTGGATGCGGACGAGCTCGGCGTAGACGCCGTTCTGCTGCATGAGCTGATCGTGGGTGCCGCATTCGGCCATGCGTCCATCCTTGAGGACGACGATGCGGTCGGCGTGGCGGAGCGTGGACAGGCGGTGGGCGATGGCGAAGGTGGTGCGGTTTTGGACGAGGCGGGCAATGGCCTCCTGGATGAGCTTCTCGGCGTGCGTGTCGACGCTGGAGGTGGCTTCGTCGAAGATGAGGATGCGGGGGTTGTGGAGGATGGCGCGGGCGATGGAGATGCGCTGGCGCTCGCCGCCGGAGAGGCGCTGTCCGCGCTCGCCCACGTGGGTGTCGTAGCCGTCGGGGAAGCGCAGGATGAACTCGTGGGCGTTGGCGGCCTTGGCGGCGCGGAGGACCTCCTCGTGGGAGGCGTCCGGCCGGGAGTAGGCGATGTTGTCGCGGATGGTTCCCGGGAAGAGGAAGGGCTCCTGGAGGACGATGCCCAGCTGTCGGCGGAAGTCCTGGAGGCGAATGTCTCGGATGTCCATGCCGTCGATGCGGATGGCGCCTTCGGTGACGTCGTAGAAGCGGGCGAGGAGGTTGATGAGGGTGGTCTTGCCCGCGCCGCTGGGCCCGACCAGGCCGATCATCTCGCCCGGCTGGACGGTGAGGCTGAAGTCCTCCAGGACGCGGGTGGCTCCGTCGTAGCTGAAGGAGACGGAGTCGAACTGGACGCGGCCCTGGACCGCGGGGAGGGGGCGCGCGCGGGGGGATTCGCGGACTTCGGGCTCGGTGTCCAGGACCTCGAAGACGCGCTCGGCCGCGGTGAGGGAGCGGGTGGACCAGTCCAGGGCGCGGTTGAAGTTCTGGAAGGGTGCGTAGAACTGCATGAGGTACCCGCTGAAGGCGGTGAGGGTGCCCAGAGTCATGTTCTGGTGGAGGACCATCCATCCGCCCACGAGCCAGATGGTGTAGGCGCCCAGGGCCATGAGGAGGCCGAGGGCGGGCATGTAGACTGCCCACATGGCGTTGGCGTGGTAGCTGGCTTCAAAGACGCGGCGGTTGCGCTCCTCGAAGCGCGCGTTTTCGCGCTCCTCCTGGGCGAAGGCCTTGATGACCCGCATTCCGGCGAGGGAGCTGTTGAGGGCGGCGTACATCCTGCTGATGCGGTGCCAGACGCGGCGGAATCGCGCGCGGGCGCGGGGCAGGAACCAGCGTGTGAGGGCGGCGATGAAGGGCGCAGGGATCAGCAGGAGCGCGGCGAGCTGCCAGTTCATGCGGAAGAGGACGACGCTGGTGAGGGCCAGGGCCAGGGTGTTGGAGACCAGGAACGGCGCCCCGTCCATCAGAAAGTCCCAGAGATTGTCGGCGTCGTTGGTGACGCGCGACATGAGGCTCCCGGTGCTCCGGCGGTCGTAGTAGCCCAGGGAGAGCTCATTGAACCTGTGGAAGAGGGCCACGCGGATGTCCATCAGGGTGCGGGCACCGATGAAGGAGTTCAGCCGCCGCTGGGCATAGGCCAGGCCCGCGTGGGCGAGGCGGGCCGCCGCCATGAGACCCACGAGCCAGCCGATCGTGGCCATGGCCAGGTCCGGCGCTGCACGGAGCGAGACCAGGGCATCCACCACGCGCCCGGCCAGATAGGGCGGCACGAGCTCCAGGGCGGTGACGCCTGCCAACACGACCAGTCCCGCGCCGGCCTGCAGCTTGTAGGGGCGGAGAAACCGAAAGAGCCTCAGGAGCACGGCGCGCCGATCCACGCAGGCCTGGCAGACGTCGCTGTCTTCGGGCAGGGGCCTGCGGCACCGAGGGCAGCGCCGCGCCCCACGTCCCGCGGTGCGGGAGGCGGAGGCTCGCCCCGGGCCTGGGCGTCCAGCCTGCGGGCGACGGCATGAGCCTCCCGGGCCAGTCCATGGGAGAAGCGCACCAGGGTCAGCGCGCTGCCGCGGTGGCGGGCCCGGATGACCCCGTTTCCCACGAAGGTCTCGGCGTGAACCGCGCTCAGGTCCTGGAGGCGCAGGGTGAGGCGCGCGGCCGTCTCGGCGCCCTCGGCGCGGAGCACGTGCACCCACTCGCCGTCCACCACGAGCCACTCGCGCCCGAAGGCGCCCTCGAGCGTCAGGTCTGTGGCGAAGGCCCACGCTCCCGGTCCTGCGGTCTGGACCGAGCCGTGGCCGCGGCCGTTGCCGCCCGCGGCCTCCCGTCCCCGGGCCAGCACAGGCGCGAGGTCGCCGGGTATCTCATCCAGAATGGGCATGTTGCGCTTCGAGGGCGCCGCGAGCCAGCCCGTGCACTGCCGCCCGCCGCTCCCGTGTCATTATGGCGGATTCCCGGCGTCCGCCGGCGTGGCCCGCAGGAACCGCCCAGGGCCGCACCGCTCGCCGTAGCCGCAGATGGGGCGCCCTATTCAGGGCAGCGCGGGTGCCACGGCGCCGCGCCCGGGATCGGGTAGAGGCGCATGAGCGAGACCCCCGACCAGGGCTCGCCGCAAGGGTCGCCCAGAAGCGTGCCCCGGCCCATCCACTTGGCGTGGCCGTCGAAGAACATGCAGTTTACGCCCTCAACATGCCGGCGCATGGCCAGAACCGGCTCTCCGTATCCCGGCTTGTCGTAGAGGTTCTTGGGCGGCTCGTACCAGGAATCGTCGAACCGGTCGCCCTTCTCGGTCACGAGGATGATGCTGGCGGGGACGTGGATCTGGGCCAGGGAGAGGCCTTCGGCCGCGCGGTTCGCCACGTAGGATCGGGGCACGAGCGGCCGCCCATCCCGGCCGTCTTCCGTGACATGCGGGACTCGCCCGCCGTCGGATCGGCAGACGAGCAGCTCCCCGTTGTTTCGGGTGTAGGGCAGGATCTGGTTCCACCAGCGGTTCTCGCGGGTGGCTCCCAGGGGCGCACCCGGGCTGAGGCGGCTCAGGCCGGTGTTGTGCCCGAAGAAGAAGCAGCGCTCGTCCCAGTCCTCGATGTACATCGTCAGGCCGACCCCCAGCTGACGCATGTTGGAGAGGCAGGCAGTCTGGCGGGCCTTCTCGCGGGCCTGGGCGAAGACGGGGAACAGGATCGCGGCCAGAACGGCTATGATGGCGATTACGACGAGCAGTTCCACGAGCGTGAAGGCGCGGGGACGGCGAGGCATGGCGTGTCTCCGTGACATGAGGTGTGACGGAGTTCGCCCCGCGCGACCCTCTCCCCTGCCCGCCGCGCCCCGCGAACCTCCCGCGAGCCCTTCCCGCGCAGGGTCAGCCCACGCCGACGATCTCGCCCCGGGAGTCCACGTCTATGCGGAAGGCGGCGGGGGTGGCGGGAAACCCCGGCATCGTGAGGATCTCCCCGCAGAGCGCGCGCACGAATCCCGCGCCGGCGGCCAGCTCCACGGCCGCGATGGGCAGCGTGAATCCGGTGGGCGCGCCCAGGAGGTCCGGATCATGGGAGAGGGAGTACTGAGTCTTGGCGAAGCACACGGGCAGCCGTCCGTGCCCCCAGCGCTCAAAGTCCCGGAGGCGGGTGCGTACGCCGGCGCCATAGCTCACGCCGGCCGCCCCGTAGACGCACTTGGCCACCGTCCCGATCTTCTTGAGCAGGGGGGTCTCCGGCTCGTACAGCGGGCGGAATCGGGCTGGAGCGGAGTCGCACAGGGCTCGGACCCGGGAAGCCAGGTCGACGGCCCCTTCGCCCCCCCGGGCGTAGGCGTCGGACACGGCCACGTCTGTGGCGCCCGTCTCCAGAGCGAGGGAGCGGGCGAGACCTATCTCATCCGCCGTGTCCGTGGGGAACCGGTTGATGGCCACCAGGGCTGGCAGTCCGAATCGCGCGACGATGCGCAGATGGGCCTGCAGGTTGGCGGCGCCCAGCCGCACCGCCTCCAGGTCCTCCTGGCCGAGCTCCGGGGGCAGGGGCCTGCCAGGCGCCAGCCGAATGCGGCCGCTGTGGGCCTTCAGCGCCCGCACCGTGGCCACCACGACCACGGCGTCCGGACCCCGTCCCAGCTGTGGCGTTGCGATGTGGCAGAACTTCTCGAACCCCAGATCGGCACCGAATCCCGCCTCGGTCGCCACGTAGTCGACGGCGCCCAAGGCGGCCTGGTCCGCCAGCACGGAGTTGCACCCCGTCGCCAGGTTGCCGAACGGGCCCGTGTGGACGAAGACGGGGGTCCCCTCCAGGGTCTGGATCAGGTTGGGCTGCACGGCATCGCGCAGCAGGGCCGCCATGGCGCCGGCGGCGCCCAGCTGCTCGGCCGTGATGGGCTGGCCGTCGCGGCTCAGGCCCACAACGATGTCGCCCAGACGCCGGCGCAGGTCGTCCAGGCCGGAGCAGAGAGCCAGCAGGGCCATCACCTCGGAGGCGGCGGTGATCATGAACCCGGTCTCCCGGGGCGTGCCGTTGGCGCGTCCGCCGAGCCCTGTGATGACGCGGCGCAGGGAGCGGTCGGTGAGGTCCAGCACGCGGTTCCACAGAACCCCGTGCGGGTCGAATCCGGCCTGGTTGCCGTGGTGGATGTGCGCCTCCGCCAGCGCGGCCAGCAGGTTGTGTGCGGCGGCGACCGCGTGGGAATCCCCGGTGAAGTGGAGGTTCACGTCGGTGGAGGGGTGCGCCTGGGCGCGTCCTCCGCCCGCGCCCCCTCCCTTCATGCCCAGCGTGGGACCGAGGGAGGGCTCGCGGATGCAGGCTGCGGCCCGGGCTCCGATCCGTCGCAGCCCGTCGGCCAGTCCCAGTGTTGTGACGGTCTTCCCCTCTCCTGCGGGCGTGGGGGACATGCCGGTCACCAGGATGAGCCTGCCAGGAGGTCGGGCGCGCAGCGCCTCCACGGCAGCGAGGGTGATCTTGGCCTTGTCTCGGCCGTAGGGAACGATCTGTTCCTCCGTCAGTCCGCAGTCGCGCGCCGTCTCGAGAATGGGGCGAATCATGCGAGAATCCTGTCGTTTCCAGAGGCTCTGGAGAGCGCCAACAATGCGGCGCGTGCCGGAATCACTCCCCCACGCACGCTATTCGGTGGATTCGATCCTCCGCCTCAGGCTGCCCGTCCTCCGGGTCATCTGGCGCGGATCCGGACCCGAAAGACGGCCTGGCTCCCGCCCCATCCTCCCAGGATGCCCATGCGGGCAACCGGCCGGTCCGGCACGGGATCGTGCTCCACGTCCGCTCATCGAAGCTGCCGTCGGGCTTCTTCACGCGGCGGCGTGGCGCGAAGTGGTCGAAGATGACCCGGTCGTCCTCCCGGCTGGCCAGCGAGAAGGCGCCGAGGGACTCCAGCGGATGGTGGAACTCATGGGTGGCGAGCCAGGCGGTGTCGCCCCCGCCGAGGTACTGGGAGCGGCCGGGGATGCCCTTGGACCGCTCGTCGATCCCGTGGGTCCCCCCGCCGCTGTTGTAGAACTCCCAGCGCCTGGCGTCCCGGTTCCAGCGGCGCACGAAGGCCTGCTCGATCCGGCCCACGAACCGCCGCTGGTCGTAGATTGGAGTGCGGGAGACGCGCCGGGGGTTGGCGGCATCCACGAAGGTGAAGTCCCCGCCGCCGGGTCCGGAGAAGTCCAGGCCTGCGTAGTTCCGACAGACGGGCCAGCCGCGATAGGCTTCGTGGGCTTGCGCGGGCTCCTCTCCCCAGCGCTGCAAGCGGTCGTCCACCACGATCTGGCAGTCGACCCAGACGCGCATGCCGTTGTTGATGAAGAGGAACCGGGCGCATTCGGCATACTCGCGCCGGATGCGGGCGATATCCACTGCAGGCATCTTGGGCGGCGGGGGCTGCACACCCTCGGAGGTGTGGGCGGAGGCCACGTTGATCACGTTGGGCATGAGCAGCACCTTCACCGGGATTCGGATGAGGGTCTTGCGGCCTGCGGGTGCGAGCGTGCTGAAGCTGTATTCCGGGATCCCGCGCCAATGGGCCGCAGCGGCTCAATCACTGCGGGTGCGAGCGTGCTGAAGCTGTATTCGCGCCGCCAGGGCCTGTCCGCGCCCCAGGTCTTCTCCACTCCCGTGGGCTCCGCCCATGGATCATAGACGCGGTACAGATAGCGCGAGCCGGGCCGAAGCCCCGCGACTCGAATGCGGTGATAGGTCCGCCTTCCAGGGGGGCCGGCCGCCACGCGAACGCCCGCGGCCCGCCACGGCTCGCGCGGCCTGCCGTCGGGGCCCGGGGTGCGGGCCGGCCAGCCTCCCTGGCGGATCTGCACCCGGGTCTCCGCCGGCTGGCGCGTGTGCCACTGGATCTCGGCGAAGGTGCGCCCCAGACGCATCACCGGCCGGGTGGGGTCGGAGCAGGATTCCGGGTCGGCCCCTGCGGCAGAGGCCGCGAGCATCAGAATCCCGGCCGGAATGAATCGGGACTGGGGCATGGGCATGCGTCCTGCTGGGATGCGGGCATCCTCCCAGCCGGGGAACGCGACCATTCAGGCGACTGGACAAGTGTAGACGATGCCGCCCGGCACGCAATCCCTCTTTCGGGGGATTTCGCGGCGGAATGCTCCGGGCGAGCGGCCGCCCTGGGCCGCATCGGATGGGTGAACCGGCGCCACGCGTTCACCCTCCCGGCCAGAATTGCGGCGATGGGGCCCGTGGCGTGCGATCTCTCCGACGCATCGTCGGCGATGGGCCATAATGAAAACTGGATGTGTGCGAGATGGACTCCGAGCTTACGGTCATATACGAGTGGGATGAAGACGGATGGTGGATCGCGACCATTCCGGAGGTCCCCGGCGCCTTCTCGCAGGGACGAACGAAGGAGGAGGCAAGGGAGAACGCGCTGGATGCGTTGCGGGAGCTGATGGCCGCCCGGCGCGAGATGGCGCTCCGCAATCGTCCGCCAGGTTCGTCGACAGAGTCGCTTGTACTCAGCGGACTCTGACTCAGGGATCGGGGACCTCTAGCTCCCTGCATATTCGGACCGCAAGACCCGTTGCGATCTCGCGGTGCCGCGGAACGGGAGCTGACTTGTGGTTGGCGGGATTGAGGTAGATAGTGTGATTCCCGCCCTCCCGCAGTCTCATGCAGCCATTCCTTCTGCGGTGCGCCACGAGGGCCCGGCGGGTCATGCCGTGACCCCCTCCTCGTCGAGCAGATCGATCTCCAGGTGACGGAAGAGGCAGCGCCGCTCTCGGTCGGTCAGATCCCCAGGCACCCTCAGCTCCGCCAGGCGGCTGCGCTCCAGCAGGTACCGCAGGACGATCGTCTGCGGCGGCGCCTCAGTGCTCGGTTCCGAAGGCGGATCCGGCAACGACCTCCCGGCTTCCTCAGGCCCCGCCCCGCTCTGCGCACTGACTGCCCGGCGAGGCCCGCCATTGCTGCTCCCGGCGGGTTTGGAGGATGTGCGTTTGCGGTTCGCCAGCAACAGAAAGAGCACAGACGCGTTCCGCGCCGTGTTCTCCCCGAGGCCGCGCGACATGAAGACCTGAATGACGGGCTCCCGCGACGGAGAGGTTCCGCTGAACGCGTTCACGATGTCCGCCGGGTACGCCTGCCGCATCAGCATTTCACATCCGGCCTCGTACGAATCTTCGAGCCGCCAGAGCCTAGCTGCCTCCGTAAGCGATCCGCTCCTGTCAATGAGGCCGAGCTTGACCATCTGGCCCACGAGGGAACGAGCGCTGGACTCCTTTGCGTACCCGGCGATTTTCGCCATCACCCACGTCCTGTCGACCTTCGGCGGCAGGCTGTTCCTCAACGCATCCCGCACGCGGGAGTACGCAGCTTCCGTCATGTGAGGAATCGTCGCGTCCATCAACGGCCCTCCCATTGGGTAGGATGCAGATTCGTTAGGAACAATGCCATGGCATGGCATTGCGGTCAAGGACCGGCCGGGCGGGCCTTGAGTTGCTGTCCATGAGGGCACGGGCCCTGCTGTGGGGAGGATGGCCGGGTTCCGGAGACCGGACTGGCACAGGATGGCTCTGCAGTGCCCGTGGCCAGAAGCTCAACCCTCGGTCTCGAGGCTCCCAGAGCGCGTTGTGTCGCACTTTGAGATGACTGGCGCGGCAGCAGTCGCTGGCAGCTGGCACCGGGACGGGAGCGCCAGCTGGGCCGCCTTCCATTCCGCCCTCCGGGTCCGGGCGGCATCCCCCAAACGGCGGATTCTGAGCCTGTCCGGCAGGGCGGACGGTCTCCGGCATGCAATAGCCCCGTGAAGCCATTCGAGGAGGGGAGGGCGGATGCGGCGACTGCGCGCGTGGGCCGGCATCCTGCTGGGGGCCGGAGCGTGGACGGCGGCCCGGGGCCAGGCGGTCGTGGGATTGCCCGACCCCGCCGAGACCCCGGGCACGCGCCCCTACGAGATGGTCTGGGCGGGGAGGAGGGAGCCGGCCCCGCCCACAGTGCGGTTCGACGACCTGCGGGGCTGGACGCTGGCCGTGCGCGGCGGCGCCCAGGCCGAGTTGCACGCCACCCGCGCCCAGAACGTCTGGGACAGGCCCGTGGCCCGCCTGCGGTACCGGGGCGAGGGCAGGGCCGCGTCGAATCCATCCATCGCGCTCGTGCCGCCCGCGCCCATCCCCCTGCCCGCCGAGGCCGACACGGTTGAGATGTGGGTCTGCGGCAACCGGTGGGACTGGGAGAACCCGCCGGACACGCCGCCCGTGCGCATCGCGCTCCACCTGCGCGATTCAGCTGGTGCCGCGCACGTCCTGCAGGTGGACGTCGTGCGCTGGAAGGAGTGGTGGCTGCTCCACCGGCGCCTTCCCGCCGCGCTCAAGCATCCGGCCGTTCTGGAGCGGATCGAGGTCGCCGGCGGATGGCAGCCCGACTGGCGCGAGATCTTCCTGGATTCGGCCCGGTTCTTCCGCGACCTGCCGAATCCTCTCCTGCGCTTTGCCGCGCGCCCCAGGCGGAATCTCACCCTCTTCCCCGGCCAATCCCCGGGGGCAAACACGGGCCCGGGCCGCCTGCCGTTTCCCACCCGGGAGGAGACGATCCTGCCCGCCCAGCTCGGCGGCCCTTACCGGAACTCCCTGCGGAGGGACTCGGACGGCTTCGTCTTCGAGTACCGGGGGCGTGACGCCCGCATCGAGTACCGCTTTGAGCCCGGGAAGGGGCTGTCGGGCCTCACGGCGCGCGTGGACGGCGCCCAGGCGGGCCGGCTGATGGACGGGGGGAGCGTGCGGCTGGAGGGCGACGGCGGTCCCATGCGGCTCGTGGGAGCCCGACTGGACGGCCGAGTTCTCAAGGCCTCCTATGCGGGCGGCACGGAGTTGTGGATTGGCATCTCCCAGAAGTCGCTCATCCTGGACGTGATCAACCGGACGGGGCGGGCCGTGGAGGTGGCGTTCGGACAGGTCACCGGCCTGCGGGAGGCCCGCGCCCTCTACGTGCCGCCGATCACGTACGGGTCCACGAACCCCTCCATTCTGGTCTGCCGCGTGGGCAGCAGGCCGGTGTTCGCCTCCGTCTGGCCCGACTGGTACCGGTCCAACGGCTCGGAGCTCTACGGCGCCGAGCACGCCACGGGCACCGCGGCGCGCATCAATGGGGGAATACGCTATCACCCGAAGACCGATGGGGCCCGCAATCCGCTCTACGAGCGGGTCTTCGTCACAGTCTCTCCCCGCTTTGAGGAGGTGCTGCCGGTCATCCCCAACCCGGTGGGGCTCCACGCCGCCCAGGCCGGGGACCGGCTCTGGCAGGAATCCTGGGGGCCGGACGACTACGCCAGGCAGATGCGGCGCAGCCGGATGCTGCGGGCCTACGGGATCGAGGACCTGATCCAGTGCAACCACGAGATCACCTGGCGCGACGGCGGCGAGAGCTTCACCCTGCGCACGCGGGCCGCCCCGGGCAAGGGCGGCGACGAGGCCCTGCGCCGGTATGTGGCCCACCAGCGCAGCCTGGGCTGGCTGAGCGGACTCTACACCAACTACACCGACTTCGCTCCGGTGAACTCCCACTGGAATCCCGACTGGGTGCAACGCGAGCCCAGCGGCGAGTGGCGCCCCGCCTGGCCTCGCTGCTGGGCGCTGAAGCCCCTGGCGGCGGTGGAGGCGGACGCGCGGCTGGCCCCCGTCATCAAGCGCAAGTTCGGACCGAACAGCGCCTACACCGACGTGCACACGGCGGTGTCGCCCTGGCAGTACACGGACTATGACGCCCGCGTCCCGGGCGCCGGCACCTTCGCCCAGACGTTCTACGCCTACGGGGAGCTGCTCCGGAACGACTCGCGGGTCTACGGCGGTCCCATCTTCTCCGAAGGGGGGTATCAGTGGCTCTACGCGGGGCTGGCCGACGGCAACTACGGCCACACCTACAACGGGCGCAGCCTGGCCGCCGAGCCGCTTCTTCCCGTCTTCGATCTGCGCGAGGTCCACACCAGGGAGTGCGACATCGGAGTGAGCTGGACCAGCTTCTTCTGCGACGCCATCCCCAACTGGAGGTCGCCCGAGAACCTGGATCGGGCCATCGACAGGTTCCTCCTCCATACCCTGGCGTACGGCCACATCGGCTGGCTTGTGGAGGAGGACCATGGCATCGCCCGCACCTGCCGCTCGTACTATATGCTCCAGCAGGTGCAGAGCCGCTACGCCCTCAGGCCGCCCTCGCGCATCGCCTACTGGAACGGCGAGCGGCTTGTTTCGGTCTCCCAGGCGGTGGCGGAGGACCTGCCCCGCACCCGCCGCCAGCTCTACGTGGCCTATGCAGGAGGGCTCGAGCTGTGGCTGAACGACCACCCGTCGGAGGAGTGGCTCGTGCATCCCGGGGGAAGGCGGATCGTGCTCCCGCCCGCGGGGTGGGCAGCCTGGCAGCCGCCGGGACAGGGAGGAGGGCTCCTCTCCTGGTCCGCCCGTTCCGGCGCGGGCAGGCAGGACTATCTCCGGAGCAGCGCCTACGTCTATCTGGACGGACGCGGCCGCTGGCTCGGCACACCGGAGGCGGGATTCGCCGGCTCGCTGGCTGTCCGCCCGGCCGGGCCGAATCGCCTGCAGGTGCTGCGCATCGCGGGAGACGGGCCGTTCCTGGTGCGGCGGCCCTTCGGGGTCCGGGGTGCTGTCATGGGCATTGCAGCCTTCGACGTGGAGGGCGGGCTCCTGGCGCGGCCTGTCCATCGGGACGGCGGCCGGGAGACCTGGGTGGAGCCTGTGGCGGGCGCCGTTCGGTATGAGATCCAGTTTTCCGGCCGTCCTGACTGGAGTGTCTCTCCCGCGCGTGCGGAGTCGGCGCCGGGCAGCTGGGTGCCTCTGCACGTGAGGGGCGGCCGGGTGGACGGCTGGGACGGGGAGGACACCAGGCTCCGCAATGGCCAGCTGTGGATTCCGGAGGAGGCGCCGGTGGGATCGTGGGTGCATGCGCGCGCCAGGGCCGGCCGCCGAGTCCGGGACGTGGCGGTTCGCGTCTGCGCGCCGGTGGAGTGGTCTCCGGCGGTGGTTCAGATCGACTCCGCGGCCTTTCTGCGCCTGGACCTAAGATGGCGCGTCCAGGGACTGGAGCCGCGCGACGTGGTCCTGACTGCCCGGGCGAGCGGCGGCTGGACCCCGCAGCCGGGGGAGAACCGGTTCCGCGCGGGCTCGCCGTCGCAGATCGGCCTGGCCCCGTATTCCACGGCGCCACCGGGTGCGGAGGGGCGGCTGGAGCTCCGCCTGGAGGGGCTGCCGGGAGCCCCGGCTGCGGCGTTCCGGCTCAGGCGCGTCTCCGAGAACGCCCTCTGGGCGGATTTGGCGCGGGTGCCTCTGGCCTGGGGCATCGCGCGGCGCGGGCAGGCGGAGACGGGGGAGGCAGCGGGCACGGGGGCGGCCTGCCGCCGGGAAGAGTCGATGTCCGTGGGCGGAACAGTCCGGCCGGGCCTCTTCATGCACCCGCCCTATGTGGGGGGAACGGGCTCTGTCTGGGCCGATCTCGGGCCGGTGGAGGTCCCCCAGGCGCCCTGCCGGTTCCAGGCGCACGTGGGTCTCAAGGACGGTGGAGATCCCAGCGACGGCGTGCTGTTCCGCGTGGAGGTGGTGGATCCGGCGGGCAGGCTGCATCCGATCGGCGAGATTCTGGGCGTCCAGGGGGAGTGGCGCGTGCTCCAGGCGGACCTGTCGCGGTGGCGGGGGCAGCGGGTTGGAATCCGCCTCGTCTCCGACTGCGGGCCCAACGACAACTCCACCGCCGACTGGGCCTGCTGGGGCGAGCCGGCCCTCCAGCTCTCCGAGCCCCGAATCATCACATCGATCACGCCTGAGTGACGGACGGGCGGCGGCCGTCCGTCACAATGGCCGGGAGGCCCAACGACATGACCCCAAGGGAGCGCCTGTTGCGGGCGCTGGCATTTCAGGAGACGGACCGCGTGCCCAGGGACCTGGGCGCCATGCGCTCCACCGGAATCAGCGCCTTCGCGTATCCCCGCCTGGTGGAGGCGCTGGGACTTCCCCCGCGCAGGCCCCGCGTCCATGACACCGAGCAGATGCTCGCCCTGCCCGATCTGGACGTGCTGGATGCCCTGGGGTGCGATGTGGTGACCATCGACGGAGGGGTCACCAACGCCTTCCCCGAGCCGAAGAAGTGGCACGACTACGACTTCGGGGGGCGGCTGCCCGCCCAGGTGCTGAATCCCGCCGCCTTCGAGACGCTGGCCGACGGGACGGTGGTGCAGAACGGCCGCACCCGAATGCCGCCCACCTCCTGCGTCTTCAACGCCGACCACAGCGGGCAGCCGCTCCTGGACCTGGACCAGCCGCTGCCGCTCCTGGATCTGAAGGACTACGCCCGGCGGATGCGGGAATCGGTGATCACCGACGAGCAGGTGCGCAGCACGGCCGCGCTGGCCCGCCGGGTCCGGGCGTCCACAGACCGGGCGGTCTTCCTCACGGACTACTGCGGCGCCGGCATCGGCATCGGGGGCCATTGCGGCATCGGCATCTTCCCCATCATCTGCAAGCTCGAGCCGGACTATGTGCGCGAGTATCACGAGATCACCATCGAGCGCGCCATCGCCAACGTGCGCCGGCTGCTGCCCGAGATCCGCGGCTGCGTGGACGTCATCATGACCACCGCCGACGATTGGGGCACGCAGAACACTCTGATCGCTTCGCCCGAGACCTACCGGACGCTCTTCCAGCCCTACTACCGCCGCCTGAACGACGAGATTCACCGCCTGCTCCCAGAGGTCAAGGTCTTCATGCACAACTGCGGGGCCATCTACGATCTGCTGGAGCCCATCATGGCCAGCGGGTTTGACATCCTCAACCCTGTCCAGTGGCCGGCGGGCGGGCGCTCGTACCGCGACTGGAAGGCGGCGGCGCGAGGGAGGCTGACCTTGTGGGGAGGCGGCCTGAACGCCCAGCAGACCCTGGCGCACGGAACCGTGGAGGACGTGGAGCGGGAGGTGCGGGAGGTGGTGGGGTGCATGCGCCAGGGCGGGGGCTGCGTCTTCAACAACAGCCACATCCTGCTGGCGGCAGTGCCCCCCGAGAAGATCATTGCCATGTACCGGGCCGCTGGGGACGTGGCGGGCTGAGGCTTGCGGCCGTGTCTAACGCGAAGGAGGCATGGCCGGCCGTTTCGCGATGCGGCCGGCATCGCTGAGCGCGCCGGAGGCCGCAGTGGGATTCAGAGGACCCCGTAGACGCGATAGACCTCGTCGATGGGCATTCCGGCGGCCAGCTGCTCGCGCTCCTCGTTCTCCTTCTGGAAGATGGCCTCCACCCGGAGCAGCACTTCGTCCACCAGGTCCTTCGGGATGAGCTGCACGCCGTCGTTGTCGCCGAAGATGTAGTCGCCGGGGTCCACGCGCACATAGTGGGTCAGGTGCCCGGGCAGGTAGATGGGCTTGTTCACCTCCGTGATGATCCAGCCGCCGAAGGCGTTGGGGCGGGTGCCGAAGGAGAAGAGCGGGAAGTCCGGCATCTTAAGGACATACTGGGTGTCGCGGCAGTTGCCGGCCAGGAGCATCCCCCGGCAGCCGTGGGCGTAGGCGAGCTGACAGCTCATCTCACCGAAGTGTGCGGGCTGCATGTCGCCGCCGCAGTCGAAGCAGAGCACGCTTCCCGGCGGGGAGGATGCCACGGTGCGCATCATCCGCTTCTGGGGGTGGCCTCCCTTTGCCTCCCACTCGGCCTCCAGCTCGGCCTGGTGCTCGGGGGAGCGGGGCTCCACCAGCGAGTGCAGCTTGATGGGCAGGGCGCGCCCCACCAGCTGCATTCCCTGGCGCAGGGGCCTGAACCGGTCGGAGAACACCGTGTTCTTGACGCCAAGGCTGGCCAGGGCGTCGGAGACGGAGCCGCCGTAGCCCGCGCGGCGGAACCGGCGGATGCGCTCCAGGTCGTCGATGTCCAGATGGCGGATCTCCTTGCTCTGCGCCGATTCGGGGACTGCCACGGGAGGCCTCCTGCATGGATTTGCCGGTTCCTTTGGCTGGAGCCGCAGGGGAATCCTTCGGGGCGGAGGGCCGGCCTTCCGACCCGCGTCGGCCGGTGATACAATGGGCGGGCCGCTTGGCGATGGAGGTGCACTTATGCGGGCGCTGATAGTGGGCGCGGGAGGAATGGGGCGGGCGTGGGGACGCTGCCTGCGCGACTGCCATGACACAGAGGTGGCGGGCTGGGTGGACCTGGTGCCGGAGCGCGCGGAGTCGGCTGCGGCCGAGCTGGGGTTCGCGGGCATCCACACCGGCCCGGACCTGGAGCGCGCCTTGGCCGTCGTCAGGCCCGACTTTGTGGTGGACGTGACCGTTCCCGAGGCCCACCACGGCGTGACCCTCGCTGCTCTGGCCGCAGGGGTGCCTGTGCTGGGCGAGAAGCCCATGGCGGCAAGCATGGAGCAGGCGCGGGCCATGGTGGCCGCCTCCGAGCGGACGGGCCGACTCTATATGGTGAGCCAAAGCCGGCGCTATGATGCCCGAATCCACGCCTTCCGCCGGCTCATCCGCCAGGAGATCGGACCCCTGGGCATCCTGAACGCGGACTTCTACATAGGCGCGCACTTCGGCGGGTTCCGCGACGAGATGCCCAGCCCGCTCGTGCTGGACATGGCAATCCACACCTTCGACGCAGCCCGGTATCTCTCCGGGGCGGACCCCGTGGCCGTCTACTGCGAGGAGTTCAATCCTCCGTGGAGCTGGTATCGGGGCAACGCCTGCGCCACGGCCGTCTTTGAGATGACGGGGGGCCTGCGGTTCACCTATCGGGGAAGCTGGTGCAGCGAGGGCATGCACACCTCCTGGGAATCCGAATGGCGCGCGGTGGGGCCGGCGGGGACGGCCATCTGGGATGGGAGGGACAGGATTGAGGCAGAGGTGGCCGTGGCTCCGGAGGGCTTTCACTCGCGCCTGGAGAAGCGTGCGGTGTCTGTGGAAGAGGGCGTGGCGTCCGGGATCGCCGGCTCTCTGCGCGAGTTCCTGCAGGCGCTCGGCAGCCCCGGAGGACCACCGCCCAACGGGGAGTGCCACGACAACATCCGCAGCCTGGCCATGGTCTTCGCCGCCATGGAGTCGGCGCGCACGGGCCGGCGCGTGCCCGTCCGGTGGGATTGACGCGGCCGGCACTCGGGGGAAGTGATGCGACTTGCGATTCTGGTGCTGGGACTGGGAGCGCTGGCATCGCTGGACCCGCCGGTGCTGCGGACCGAGGGGTTCGACCGCGACCCGCGCTGGGAGGCGCGGAACGCCCGGAGCCCGGACGTCCGGCACATCGTGCAGGACTTCGGCTGGAGCCCCACCTCCCACGCGGGCGGCGCAGCGGGAGAGATCGGCGGGCTGATCACGGCGGCGGCTGAGCCCGCCTGGTGTGCCCGCCGCATCCGGCCGCGCACGCTTGAGGACACCCTCTATGCATCCGGCCGGCTGGCCTGCACGGGCCGCGCCTTCCACGTCCTCCTGGGCTTCTTCAACCGTGGCACGCTGAACGAGTGGCGCACGCCCAACACGGTGGCCATCCGCCTGCTGGGCCGGGGAGACCGCTTCTACGCCTATGTGGAGTACTGCACGTCTCGATGGCGCGCCGGGGGGGACAGCCCGGGCGGCTTCGCCTCGGTGCCCGATCCCCGGAGCGGCCGCCTCCAGCTGAAGGGGTTTCCACGCGGTGCGCACCTGCGATGGACCCTGCGGTATGACCCGGGAGCCCATGGCGGTGCCGGCGAGGTGCGCGTGGACCTGGGCGGCGAGACAGCTGTCTGCCACCTGGATCCTGGCCACCGGCAGGACGGGGCCCGGTTCACGCACTTTGGGCTGGTGAACGTGCTCAAGTCGGCCGACGACGCGGGCGAGGTCTGGATAGACGACGTGGAGGTGGATGGGCGTCTGGAGGACTTCTCCCGGGATCCCCGGTGGGACTTCCTGAACAATCGGCGGACCTACGAGACGGGGTTTATCCGGCCCCGCTGGGACTTCGGGTTCAGCCCCACGCGGTTCGCGGGCGGCCGAGCCCCCGGCGAGATCGGGGGCAGGGTCTTCCGCGGCGACTGCCGGGAGGCCCAGAAGCTGGCCTGCTACGCCGCCCCGGTGGGCCCGGTGGGGCTGGACCGGCCGCTGGAGGCGGGAGGGCGCGTGAGCCTGCACCGGGGGGTTTCGGACAGCACGGCGCTCATCGGCTTCTTTGACTCGCGCGAGAGCCTCCGAGTGCACGATTCCCAGTCCCAGGCTCTTCCCCGGAGCTTCCTGGGGGTCATGATCGAGGGGCCCAGCAGCGAGGGATTCCTCTTCCGGCCCGCCTGGAGCCTGAGCAGGCCGGGGGTGCATGCCATCGGTGGGCTGGAATCGCCGCGCATCTATCCCGACCGCAGCCACCACTCCTGGCGGGCCG
>Ga0073934_10004207_pt1 | contig 24461 bp, 21 predicted proteins | sample LarsenN4metaG_FD_76834 | JGI IMG/M metagenome (GOLD analysis project Ga0073934, IMG submission 76834) | Hot spring sediment bacterial and archeal communities from British Columbia, Canada, to study Microbial Dark Matter (Phase II) - Larsen... ... | reverse complement strand
CTCGGCGTGCCGGTGGTGCGCCCGAAGGTGCTGGAGACCACCGCGCTCGGAGCGGCCTATCTCGCGGGCCTGGCGGTGGACGTCTGGACCTCGCCCGAGGAAATCGCCTCGCACTGGCGCATGGACCGGCGCTTCGAGCCGCGCATGTCGCGCGACGAGGCGCAGCACCTGCTTTCGCGCTGGCGCGCCGCGGTCGAGCGCGCCCGCGGCTGGGCGCAGTAGCCGGCTGAACGCGACGCTACGGCGCCGGCGCGAACAGCGCCTGCGGTTCGTCCATGCCCTTGAGGGCGTGGCGGCCGAGCGGACGAAAGCGCCCCGCGGCGGCGCGCGCGAACTCGGCCGACACGACGATCGGCTCGGCGAGATCCTTGCAGAGCGCCTCCAGGCGCGCGGCGTAGTTCGCCGCCTCGCCGATGACGGTGAACTCCAGGCGCGAGGGCGTGCCGATGTTGCCGTAGGTGACCTCGCCGACGTGCAGCCCGATGCCGAAGCCGATCTCGGGGCGGCCGGCGGCGCGGCGGGCGTCGTTCAGCGCCGCGACCGCGCGCGCCGCCTCGCGCGCCGCCGCGAGCGCGCGGGCGCAGGCCGCGCCGGTCGGCGCCGCGCCATCGCCGGCGATCGGAAAGATGGCGAGCGCGGCATCGCCGATGAAGCGCAGCACGTGCCCGCCGTTCGCGAGCACCGCGCCCGCCATGCAGTCGAAGTATTCGTTGAGCGTGGCGAGGAACTCGCGCCGGTCGCTCGCGCGCGCAAGCCGCGTGGACTCACGCAGGTCGCAGAACCAGATGACGGCGCGGATGTCCTCGCCGTCGCCGCGACGGATGGTGCCGTTCAGAACGCGCTCGCCGGCGTGCCGCCCGAGGTAGGTGTCCAGCAGGTCCGCCGCGGTGCGGCGCATCGCGTGCGCCTCGTACAGGCGTCCGAGCACCCCGGCGATCTCGTACACATGGCCGAGGTCCGCGGTCGAGAAGCCCCCGGGCCGATCGGAGGCGAGCGAGAGCACGTTGATCGTGCCGTCGGAAAACGGCATCGGCATCGCCACGTAGTCGGTCGCGCCTTCGGCGTGCAGCTCGCCGAGGATGCCGAAGTCGAGCAGCGGCGCGGGCCCTTCCAGCCGCCGCCGGATGCCGCCGGCGCCCTCGAAGATCGCGCGCACCGGGCTGTTCAGGTACTCGGGCGACTCGAGCACGCTGTGCGGGGCGCGGAATTCCTCCACCGCCCAGGTCTTTCGCCACCAGCGGTAGGAGGTGCCCACCACCTCCGGATGGAGCGTGCGCAGCAGCACGGTCATTCGCCACAGCGCGATGCCGGCGGCCGCCATGCGCGCGGCGAGCGCGCCGGTGAGGTCGCGCGCCGAACCGTAGCCCGGCGCCTCGTGCAGCAGCCAGCCGAGGAGCGGATTCGCGTAGCCGGCGTCGGCGGCCGGGTCGTGCGGCGGCACCGGCGCGCCGCCGTCGCGCAGCGCGTCCAGCCGCTCGGCGTGGAACGCGATGTGGCCGCGGATCGGCTCGGCCTCGGCGAGCGGCGCCTCGTAGCTCCAGGCGATGTTTTCCTCGCGCCGGCCCGGCAGTTCGGCCGTCCAGTACGAGGCGTTGCCGCGCAGCGGGCAGTACGTGCGGTGCGCGCTTGGCACGAGCAGATCCATGCGCACGTCCTCGCGCGGGAAGTAGAACACCGGCGGCAGCCGCGTCTCGCGCAGCACCACCGTGCGCGTGCTGTCGGCGATCACCGTGCCCGCGAGCACCGCCTCGACGCGACGCGAATGCCGCTCGAAAGTGAAGCGGTAGTCCATTTCGCCCGGGCCGGATCCGGCGCCGCTAGCCCCAGACGCGCCGCGCGAAGCCGGGGTAGTTCTCGGCGATGAGCGCCGCCACCGGCCCGCGCAGCAGCGCCAGCTCCGCCGCCGTCGGCTCGGGGGTCACCGGCACCGCCCCCGGCTTGTCGTAGTCGAACCCGGTGTGCTCGCGCACCTCCCCGGCGCTGTGGCCCGGATGCACGCTCTGCAGCCGGAAGCGGCGCCGCGCCGCGTCCCAGGAAAAAAGCGCGCGCCCGGTGACGAGCGCCTGCGGCCCGCCGCGGCGCGCGATCCCCGGCGGGCTCCAGCCGGGCGCCGAGACGAACTCGACGCGCGGCACGAGCACCCGCCGCGTGTGCTCCTCGCGAAACAGGATCGTGCGCTTTGCCGCGAAGTACATGAACGCCGAGCCGAACGAGCCCGGAAAGCGCCGGCCGCCCGCCTCGACCAGGTTGATGTTCGCCTCGCCGTCAATCTGCGCGCCGCCAAGGAAAAACACGTCAATGCGCCCCTGCCCGGCGAGATCGAAAAGCTCCCGCGATCCCTCGGTGAACGGATTGCCGCGGCGCCGGTGCAGCAGCGACACGCGCGGGCGCGCACCGTCGCGCGCGCGCGCGAGCAGGCATCCCGCGGCCGGGATCGGGGATGCGGCGCCGATCGCGGCGTGCGCCGCGCCCTGCACCATCCGCGCGATCGCGCAGGCGAGAAGCTCCTCGGGCGCGTAGCTCACGCGGGAACCGCGTTCAGCACGAACTCGTCGAGATAGCGGGCGAAACCCTCCGCGGTGCGCGCGGCCTGCGCGTAGCGCGCAAGGTGCGCGTCGTCCATCGCGTAGCAGCCGGGCACGCCGAGCGGCCAGGCGCCGCGCGGCGCGGGTGCGACCGCGGTGACGTACACCGACGAGATCACGCCCGGGGCGAGCAGCTCGTCCTCCAGCATGTCGCCCTCGCGCCGCTCCTCGAACGTGACGTAGCAGGCGCGCGAGGCGTGCGCGATCGTCGCCAGTTCCCTTCGCCGTCCGACCCAGACGTTGCCGGCGGCATCGGCCCAGCGCGCATGAAAAAGCCCCGCGTCCGGCACGATCGCGCGCGCAACGACGATCCGCTCCGCGCCGAAGGGATCCGCGATCACCGTCCAGTCCGCGCGCCGCGCTAGGAGGTCCGAGCCGATCACGCCCGCCAGCGGCATGAACGGCACGCCCTTCTCGGCGGCCTGAAGCGCCGAGTGCACCATCGGACAGGTGCTGTCGCGCATGCGCACGAGGCCCTTTTCCACCGCCTCGGCAAAGCGCGGCGCGGGGCCCGCTTCGCCCAGCGACACCGCGCTCGATTCGATCTCGGCGACGCAGCCCGCGCCGACGAGCAGATCGGCGGCAAACCCGAGCACCGGCACGCCCAGCAGGCGCAGGCCGCGCGCGCGGCGCCGGATGAGCGCGCGCACCACCGCCATCGCCGCGAGCGAGTAGTCGGGCGCGAGCGCGACGAGCGCGCCGTCGGGAATCGCCGCGGCGATCGCCTCCGCGTCGGCGAGAAACCGGGTCTCGTTCGCCGGCAGCGCGTGCATCAGCCGCTGTGCGGAAAGCCGGCGGCGTCGTTGAGCGCGGCGATCGTCTCCGGCACCTTCGCCGCGAGTTCCGCCGCCGAGCGCGTCTGTTCCTTGCCGCAGGACGGACACTTGTACAGGGGCGTCGCGATCTCGGCCTTGAAGGCCGGCACCCCCTCGAAGGCCATCTCCAGCGTGAAGGCGCCGTCGCGCTCGGGCCTGGCCGGAAGCTGCGCGCCGCAGGCGCAGTGGTATTTCTTGAAGAGCATGCCCTTCGCCTCGCCGCCGGGCACCTCGGCGGCGACCCGCTCGCGCAGCGTGCGCAGCAGCCAGACCATGAAATCGCGGTGCACCGGCGCCGCGTGCCCCTTGACGCACTTGAGGAGCGGGAAACCGAGCAGGCTCACCCTGAGCGGCGGCTCGCCCGCCGAGATGCGATCAAGCTGCGCCGGCTCCATCACGTTGCTGCAATGCGTGCAATGCTTCACCTTGTCCGCCATGGCCCTCCTCCTTCGTCTCTATGCGGTTCCTCCCACCGTGAGACCGTCCACGCGCAGGGTCGGCTGCCCGACGCCGACCGGCACGCTCTGGCCGTCCTTGCCGCAGGTGCCGATGCCCGGATCGAGAGCGAGATCGTCGCCGATCATCGTCACGCGCGTGAGCACGTCCGGGCCGTTGCCGATGAGCGTGGCGCCCTTGACCGGCCGCGTCACCTTGCCGTCCTCGATCAGGTAGGCCTCGGAGGCCGAGAACACGAACTTGCCGTTGGTGATGTCCACCTGGCCGCCGCCGAAGCTCACCGCGTACACGCCCTTTTTCACGCTCGCGATGATCTCCTGCGGGTCGTGCCGCCCGGCGAGCATGTAGGTGTTGGTCATGCGCGGAAGGACCAGGTGCGCGAACGACTCGCGCCGGCCGTTGCCGGTGAGCGGCATCTTCATCAGCCGCGCGTTGAGACTGTCCTGCATGTAGCCGCGCAGGATCCCGTCCTCGATCAGCACCGTGCACCGCGTCGGATTGCCTTCGTCGTCCACGGTGAGCGAGCCGCGCCGCGCGGGCAGCGTGCCGTCGTCCACCACCGTGACGCCGGGGGCGGCGACGCGCTCGCCCAGCCTCCCGGCGAACGCCGAGCTGCCCTTGCGGTTGAAGTCGCCCTCCAGCCCGTGTCCGACCGCCTCGTGCAGCAGGATCCCCGGCCAGCCCGGACCGAGCACCACCGTCATCGTTCCCGCGGGCGCCGGCACCGCCTCGAGGTTGACGAGCGCCTGCGCGACCGCGCGCCGCGCGTACTCGTCGAGCACGGCGTCGGTGAAGTGGCCGTAATCGGTGCGGCCGCCGCCGCCGGCGACCCCGGTTTCGCGCCGGCCGTTCGCTTCCGCGATGACCTGCAGCGACAGGCGCACGAGCGGTCTGACGTCGGCGGCGAGCACGCCGTCGGAGCGCGCGACGAGCACCACTTCGTACCAGCCCGCGAGGCTCGCCATCACCTGCACGACGCGCGGATCGAGCGCGCGGCACTTGCGTTCCAGGCGCTGCAGAAGCGCGACCTTTTCCTCGGCGGCGAGCGATGCGAGCGGATCGAGCGGCGCGTAGCGCCGGACTGCGCGCTGCCGGCGCGCCACGCGCGTTTTCTTCCCGCCGCCGGAGGCGGCGATCGCACGCGCCGCGCGCGCGGCGTCGCCGAGCGCACGCACACTGATGTCGTCCGAGTACGCGAACGCGGTCTTTTCCCCGGCGATCGCGCGCACGCCCACCCCCTGCTCGATGTTGAAGCTGCCCGACTTGACGATGCCCTCCTCCAGGCTCCAGCTCTCCGAGCGCACGTACTGGAAATACAGATCGGCCCAGTCGAGCCGCCGCGCGGCGAGCGTGCCGAACACCGCCTCCAGCTTTCCGGTTTCCAGCTCGTTGGGCGCGAGCAGGCACTGCTCGGCCGCGGCGAGCGCAACGTCGGTTTTCATGGCTCCATTTTCCTCCGTTTCCGGGCCGGTCTCAGCCACCGGGCGCGCTCGGCCGCGACGGGTCATCGTTCGCCGGCGACGGCGCCTCCGGCGGGCGCACCTGCTCGACCTTCGGGTCGGACCACGTACCGGTGATCCGGTACTCCGAGGCGGCGATCTGTCCCAGCGGATCCTTCAGGATCCTCTGCGCGAGCATCGTCGCCACGCCGGCCGCCGGATTGACCAGACCCACCACGGTCGAGGCCACTCCCTCGACGCGCGGCACCACGCGCACATGCAGGTTCTGCGCCTCCAGGTTGAGATCCACCAGCCCGCTCATGGTCACCTCGGCGGCCGGACCGCGCATGCGGAAATCCTTCGTCGTCATGACGCCGCGCTCGATCGCGAGGCTCGCCGAGATGGTGTCGAACTTGAACCCCTTGGAGAACACGTCGCGGAAGTCGAGCGCGATGCGCCGCGGCAGCATCTGCAGGCTCATCAGGGCGACCAGCTTGCCGATGCCGGGCTCGATCTCGAGAAACTGGCCGTCCTGGACCTCCATCTGCAACTGCCCGCCGAGCGTCGCGTAGTCGAGAAGCACCGGATCCCCTTTCCACTCGAGCCTGCCCTGGAGCCGGCCGCGACCGCCTTTCACCTGGTCCGGATGGCCGAAGCGCTCGAGCAGCCGCCCGAGATCGACGACCTCGAGCGTGAATTCGACCGCCGTGCGCGAGCCGGCGCCGGTGTGCCAGATGCCCGTGCCCGCGAGCGACGAGTCCGGGTTCACCACGGCGAGCTTCTCGACGCGCCAATCGGCGCCCTCCAGGCGCGCGGCGACCTCGACGCGCCCGAGCTTGCGGCCGCGGTGGCTGAAGCTCTCGACGACCACATCCACCGCCGGCAGCGACTTCTGCGCCTCGGCGGGCTTCGCGCCCGGCGAATCCTCGGGCAACGTGAAGTGCTTCAGGCGCGCGATCAGGCGCCCGCCGCCCTCGGCGCGGTAAAGCAGATCCCCGGCCAGCTCGACGCTGGACACGCTCGCCGACCAGCCGTCGGCCTCGGTCGCGCCCTTCATCGTCACTTCGCGCATGCGCTTGCCGAAGGCGTCGAGGATGCCGACGCGCAGATCGAAACTCGTGCCCCCCTCGTCCAGTCCGCCTTGTTCCGCGAGCAGCGGCAGCCAGCGGTCCAGGTCGAGCGCGGGCAGCGCGCCGCGCACCGTGATCCCGCGCCGCTCCGGGATCCGCGTCTCGACGCCGGCGACCGGATTGATCAGCACCAGCGCCCGCTGCGTCTGCAGTGCGCCGCGCGGCCCGGCGACGCGCAGGAATTCCGCCGCGACGATTCGCCCCCCGGGCGGCCCGAGGGCGAGCGAGACGCGCTCGCGATCCTCGCCCGGCGTCACTTCCACCCGTAACGGCAGCGGATCGGCTGCGCGTTTGGCGAGCGGGGCGGGAAGCGCGCTCGCGATCCCCTGCAGCGGGGACTCGAAGGAAAGCCGGGCGCGGCCCTCGGCCATCGCCACCGTCGCGGTGTACTCGGCCGTGCCCGACAGGCGCCGGCGCCACGGATGGTCGTACAGCGCGGCGAAACCCTCGACGCTGCCGCGGCCGCGCGCGACGATCGAGGTCGGCTCGCCGGAGCGGCCGCCGCCGGAGATCGTCACCGGGCCGCCGAAGAGCATCGCGCGCACGTCCTGCACCACGAGCGAGGACTCGGTGAAGGCGACCTTGCCGCTGGCGGCGGCGAGCGGCGGCAGGCGCGGGTCCACGACGATCGTGTTGCCGGCGAACTGGTATTCGCCCGCGATCCGGGTGCGCGCAAGGTTCTCCAGCGGCAGGTCGAGCCGCAGGCGCAGGCGACCGCGCCCGGTCGCGCTGATGCCGTCGGTGAGGCCGTCGGCCATGCGCCGCACCGGGCTCGCCTGGATGTAGCGCAGGAACTCCGCGGTCGGGCCCTCGGCCTGGCCGTCCACGATCAGGTGCGTCTCGCGCGCGAGCATGCTCGGGATGCTGGCGCGCACCCCGCTCAGGCGCGCACCGAGGATCGCGCCCGAGCGCGCGGCGATCTCCATGCGGTCGCGCTCGAACAGGAGATCGGCCTCGATCGCCTCGATGCGCGGCCAGCCGTCGGCGTAATCGAGCACGCCGCCCGAGACCTTCGCCGCGACCTGGAACTGCCCCTTGGCGGGGTCGGTGAACGGAAAATGGCGCAGATCGCCCGCCAGGCGCAATCGCGCCTCCTTCACCGTCCCGGCGAGCACCGAAGTCTCCACCCAGCGCCGCGTCTGCGCGCCCATGATGGAGCCGAGCGGCAGATAGCGCGCCGTGGCGCGACCGTCGGCGCGTACGAGCTGCGCCGTGAGATCCACCGCGCCCGGACCTTCCGGCGCGCGCCGCCAGGTCCCGTAGGCCGAGCCTGCGAAATCGGCGTTGGCGAAGCTGAGGCTTGCGATGCGCACGGCGAGCGTGCCGCCGGGTGCATGGTCCCAGCCGATCTCTCCGACGAGCGAATCGAACCGCAGGTTCGGCTCGGGGAACACGCGCGGCAGACTGATCTCGGCCTTCTGCGAGGCGAGATAGAGCGTGCCTTTCCTTTCGTTCGCCTCGAGGCTTCCGGAGAGCCCGGCGAATCCCGGCACGTCCCCCCACGCGTTCGCCCCGAGCTCCGCGAAGCGCATGCGCGCGCTGTAGCTGGCGCGATCCGGCAGCTCGCCCGCCCACTCGAGGCGCGCATCGAGCAGGTTGCCGCGCGGCGCCAGGTCCGCGAGCAGCTTGCGCACGTCGGCCGGCAGCGGCAGGAACTCGGCGAGGTGCGCGAGCGGCTCGAGTTCGAGCAGGTTGGCGCTGAACGAGCCGCTCTGCGGCTTCGCGCCGTCGGCCGGTTCCCAGAGCAGCCGGAAGCTGCCCGCGTTCATCGCCGGCACCTGCGGCACCGAAAGCGCGAGGTTGCGCGCGCCGAATTCGTAGCCGCGGCCCGCGGTGCGCCCGTGGAGCCGGCCGCGCACGCTGGCGATCTCGAGCAGCGGCAGATCGCTGCCCAGGCGCGCCGCCACGTCCGAGAGCGCGACGTCCGCGGTCGCGCGCACGAACCGACCGGCCTGGAGCGTCGCCCACAGGCGCAGCGCCCCGCGGCCCGAGCGCACCTCGAGCGGATAGTCCACCCAGGCGCGCCAGCCGGCGAGATCGGTGTAGCCCAGCTCCGCGTAGAGCCGGCCGTTCCATTCGGCGAGCTCGGCGAGGCTGCGTCCGGCGAGTTCGGCGCGCAGTTCCACGCCCGGCCCGAGGTGCCGCGGCGGGCGTGCGCTCAGGCCGATCGCGTGCCGTTCGCCGTCGTTGCGCAGGCGGAAATTGAGCGACCGCAGCTCAAGCGGCGGCGCACCGCGCATCTCGTCGGTCCAGGTCACCGCGGCGTCGCGGATCACGATCTCGCTCTGCCCGAGCACCCATTCCGAGAAGCGACCGCCGTCGTCGCCCGAGACCTCGATTCCGCCGACCGTGACCGACCCTTTGGCGTCGCGCCGGATCGCCAGCCGCGGGCCTTCGACGACGAACGAGGCGAGGCGCAGCTCGCGCGCCGCGAGCGAGCGCCAGGACACCACGTTCTCGACCGCCGGCAGCACCAGCGCCTCGCGCCCGTCGCGGTCGTAGAGCCGCACGTCGGAGATGGAGATCCGCGGCGCGAGACCGGCCCAATCGGTCTCGATCGCGCCGATCCGGACCGGCAGCCCGATCGTGCGCGAAAGCTCGGCCACGATATCCTCGCGCCATCGCTCGATGTTGGGCAGCACCCAGTAGCGCAGCGCGAGGATCGTCAGCGCGAAGGCGAAGAACGCCACCCACGCGAGCACCTCGAGCGCGAGCAGGAGACGTTTGATGACGATGCGCATGCGGAGTTCGAGAGCCCCTCTATGCTTGAGGCAGCGGGGACGAGACAACGTTCCGGGGCGGCAGGCGCCGCGGCCACTCGCATTGTATCCGTAAATGCCGGATCCGATTCGGAAAATCGAGCTTTCGCGCGCGGCGCAACGAATGCTTGCGGCGCGCCCGGAACTCGCCTCCGAGCTCGGCGCGCCGGGGCCTTTCACGCCGGCCGAAATCGCCGCGGCGCTGGCGGGCGCGGCCGCGGACGACGAGACGGCGCTGCGACGGCGCCTGCGCCGGCTGCGCCAGCGCGTGTTCCTGCGCGTGCTGGCGCGCGACCTCGCCGGCGAGGCCGATCTGGAGGAGGTCTGCGCGACGATGAGCGAACTGGCCGAGCAGGAGATCTGCGTCGCGCTCGAATGGCTCGGCTGCGCCGACCTCGTCGTCGTCGCGATGGGCAAGCTGGGCGGTCGCGAGCTGAACGTCTCCTCCGACGTGGATCTGGTGTTCCTGCATCCCGACGGCGCCGAGCCGGAGCGGCTCGACCGCGCCGCGCGCCGCCTGATCGCGCTGCTCAACGACGTCACCGAGGACGGCTTCGCTTTCCGGGTGGACATGCGACTGCGCCCGTACGGCAACTCGGGGCCGCTGGTGGCGAGCTTCGACGCGCTGGAAGCGTACTTCCTCACCCAGGGCCGCGACTGGGAGCGCTATGCCTGGATCAAGGCGCGGCCGCTGAGCGGCGCCGGGCACGAGGCGCTCGCGGCGATCGTGCGCCCGTTCGTGTACCGCAAATACCTCGACTACGCGATGCTGGCGGCGATGCGGCGGCTGCACGCCGAGGTGCGGCGCGAGGTCGAGCGGCGCGATCTCGCCGAGGACATCAAGCTCGGTCCGGGCGGAATTCGCGAGATCGAGTTCGTCGCGCAGGTGCTCCAGCTCATCCGCGGCGGGCGCGACCCGGCGCTCGCGGTGCGCCCGACGCTCGCCGCGCTCGCGCTGCTCGGCGAGCGCGGCCTGCTGCCGCCCGAGGCGGTGCGCGAGCTTTCGATCGCCTACGTGTTCCTGCGGCGCCTCGAGCACCGGTTGCAGTACCTCGACGACGCGCAGCGCCACCGGCTGCCCGAGGACGACGAGGACCGCATGCGCGTCGCGCGCATGATGGATTGCGCGGACTGGGATGCGCTCGCCGCGCAGCTGGCGCGCCACCGCGACGCCGTCACCCGGCATTTCCGCGACGTGCTGGGCGGCGAGCCGGCCGAGGCGGAGGCGCCCTGGCCCGATCATCCGCGCGCCGAAGCGCTGCGCCGCAGCCAGCGCTACACGCAGCTTCCGGACGATTCCCGCCGGCGCGTGGACGTGCTCGTGCCGCTGCTCGCGCGCGCCGCGCAGGCGACGCCGGATCCGCCGCAGACGCTCGCGCGCGGCATTGATCTCATCGAGGCGGTGGCGCGGCGCGCGCCCTACCTCGCGCTGCTCGCCGAGCACCCGCAGGCGCTGGAGCGCGTCGCGCGCATCATCGGCGCCTCGCCGTGGGCGGCCGAGTACGTCACCCGGCATCCGCTGCTGCTCGACGAGCTGCTCGACGACCGCGTGCTCTACGCCGCGCCCGACTGGGAGGCGTTCGAGCGCTCGCTGCGCGCCGCGATCGCCGCCGCGGCCGGCGACACCGAACGGAGAATGAACGTGCTGCGCGAGCATCACCACGCGCAGGTGTTCCGGCTCCTCGCACAGGACCTCGCCGGTCTGCTCACCGTCGAGCGGCTGGCCGATCATCTGTCCGAGCTCGCCGACCGGGTGCTCGGCGTCGCGCTCGAATGCGCCTGGCGCGACGTGAAGAACCGCCACCGCGAGGTGCCGCGCTTCGCCATCATCGGCTACGGCAAGCTCGGCGGCAAGGAACTCGGCTACGCCTCCGACCTCGACATGGTGTTCCTGTACGACGACCCGCACGAGCGCGCCGAGGAGAACTACGTGCGCCTCGCGCAGCGCCTGAACATCTGGCTCACCGCGACCACCGCCTCGGGCCGGCTCTTCGAGACCGACCTCGCGCTGCGGCCCTCCGGCTCCAAGGGGCTGCTGGTGTCCTCGCTCGCCGGGTTCGAGAAATACCAGGAGGAATCGGCCTGGGTCTGGGAGCACCAGGCGCTCACGCGCGCGCGCTACTGCGCCGGCGACCGCGAGATCGGCGCCCGGTTCGAGGAAATCCGCGTACGCATCCTCACCCGCGAGCGCGATCCGGTCGCGCTCGCGCGCGAGGTGCGTGCGATGCGCGAGAAAATCCACGCCGCGCACCCGAACCGCTCGGGTCTCTTCGACCTCAAGCACGACGCGGGCGGCATGATAGACATCGAATTCGTCGTCCAGTATCTGGTCCTCGCGCACGCACACCGCCACCCGCGCCTCACCGGCAACCTCGGCAACATCGCGCTCCTTGGCATCGCCGCCGAGCTGGGTCTGATCGAGCCGGCGCTCGCCGAGCGCTGCCGCGCCGCCTACCGCGAGTTTCGCCGCCGGCAGCACGCGCTGCGCCTCGCCGGCGAAAAATACGCCCGCGTGCCGCTCGATCAGGTGCGTGCGCACGCCGAGGCCGTGCGCGAGCTGTGGCGCGCGGTGCTCGGCGATTAGGACTCGGGCGGGTTCGGCGGCGCCGCGAGGATCCTGCGCGCGGCGACGAATCCGGCCGCCGGCGGAACGAAGACGAGCAGCGGCCCGATCGCGATCGCGGCGACGATGTCGCCGGGCCCGAGCACCTGCGACAGATCCGGCACCGCGAGCGCGACCACGTACAGAGCGAGCGCGGCGCCGAAACACCTGCCCGGGCTCCAGCCCGCAAGCGCCGAGACCGCACCGCCCGCCGCGCCGAGCGCGACGCCCACCAGCGCGAAGGTGGCGAGAAAGGTCTCCGCCGGGCCCATCGGCGCGCCTCAGATCGCCTCGCGCGGCGGGCGCGCGAGCGGCGGCTCGCGCCGCAGCGGACCGTCCACTTCCGAGGCGAAGCGCGCGAGCGTCTCAAGGAGCGCCTCGCGCTTCAGGCGATAGAGCACGCGCTGGCCCTGGCGCGAGGCGGCGACGAGCCCGGCGCCGGCGAGCACCGCCAGGTGGCGCGACACCGCCGGTGCGCTGAGGCCGAAGCGGGCGGCGAGTTCGGTGGTCGAGAGCGCCGCCTGGGCGAGCGAGGCGAGGATGCGCCGGCGCGGCGCCGAGGCGAGCGCGGCGAACACGCGGTCCGGACTGTTAACACTCATGTTAATAGTATGGCGCATCCGGCGCCGGCGCGGTTAGAATGGGTTTCCGCATTCAGGGAGACGCATCCTCATGGCAAGGGCAAAAGCGGCCGCGCAGGCGCCGCTCTCGATGGCCGATCGCGACGGCTGGATCTGGTACGACGGCAGGCTGGTGCCGTGGCGCGAGGCGACCACGCACGTGCTCACGCATTCGCTGCACTACGGTCTCGCCGTGTTCGAGGGGCTGCGCGCCTACAAGACCGCGCAGGGCACCGCGATCTTCCGCCTCAAGGAGCACACCGAGCGCCTGTTCAATTCCGCGCACATCTACCTGATGGAGATCCCGTACACGCGCGAAAAGCTCATGCAGGCGCAGATCGAGACGGTGCGCGCCAACGGCTTTGATGCCTGCTACATCCGGCCGATCGCGTTCTACGGCTCGGAAAAGATGGGCGTCTCGCCGGTCGGGGCGCGCGTGCACGTGGCGATCGCGGCCTGGCCCTGGGGCGCGTATCTCGGTCCGGAAGCGCTTTCCAAGGGCATCCGCGTCAAGACCTCGTCCTGGGCGCGGCACCACGTCAACGTCACCATGCCGCGCGCGAAGATGTCGGGCACCTATCCCAACTCGGTGCTCGCGACGCTGGAGGCGACGCTGCACGGCTACGACGAGGGGCTGCTGCTCGACGTCGAGGGGTTCGTCGCCGAGGGCGCAGGCGAGAACCTCTTCATCGTCAAGGACGGCGTGATCTACGAGCCGGAGCTCACCTCGGCGCTCACCGGCATCACGCGCTCCTCGGTGATCGAGCTCGCCGAGGGGCTCGGCTACACGGTGAAGGCGAAGCGCCTGACGCGCGACGACATCTACATCGCCGACGAGTGCTTCTTCACCGGCACCGCGGCCGAGGTCACGCCGATCCGCGAGCTCGACGGCCGGCGCATCGGCGCCGGGCGCGCCGGACCCGTCACCAAGGCGCTGCAGAAGGCGTTCTTCGACGTGGTCACCGGCAAGGACCGCAAGCACCGGCACTGGCTCACGCCGGTGCCGATGGGAAAGCGCAGGAAATGAGCACCGTCGAGGAGCGCGGCGGCACGCGCGTGGTCGAGGTGACCGCGAAGGATCTGCCGCTGCACTGCCCGCGGCCGAGTGCGCCGCTGTGGGCACTGCACCCGCGCGTCTTTCTCAACGTCGCGAAGCACGGCGTGGCGATGTGCCCCTACTGCGGCACCAAGTACGTGCTGAAGGGCGAGCCGCCGAAGAGCGGGCACTGAGGAGCCGCCGGGGGTCGCCGGCCTGCGCCGCATTCTCGTCGTCGCGCCGAACTGGATCGGCGACGCGCTGATGGCGCAGCCGCTGCTTGCGCGGGTGCGCGCAAGGCACTCGCAGGCGCGGCTGGAGGCGCTCGGCCCGCCGTGGGTGGCGCCGGTGCTGCGGCGCATGCCCGAGGTGGACGAGGTGATCGAGGCGGATTTCCGCCACGGCGCGCTTCAGCTCGCCGAGCGCTGGCGGCTCGGGCGTGCGCTCGCCGCGCGGGCCTACGATCTCGCGCTCGTGCTGCCCAACTCGTGGAAGTCGGCGCTCGTTCCCTTCTTCGCGCGGATTCCCGTTCGGGCGGGCTACACCGGCGAGGCGCGCTACGGACTTCTCAACCGCCGTTACCGGGCGCGCGCTGCGCCGATGGTCGAACACTACGCGGCGCTCGCCGACGCCGCGGGTGCCGCGGCCGGGCAGGCGCTGCCGCCGCCCAGGCTGCGCGTCGAGCCGGCGAGCGTGGCGCGGACGGCGAAGCGCTTCGGCATCGCGGGCGAATACTGCGTGCTCTGCCCCGGCGCCGAATACGGGCCCGCCAAGCGTTGGCCGTATTTCGCCGAACTCGCGCCGCGCCTTCCGGTTCCGGCGGTGCTGCTCGGCTCGGCGACGGACCGGGAAGCATGCGACGGTGTTCCGGGCCTCAATCTCGCGGGAAGGACCACCCTGGACGAGGCCATGGATCTCATCGCCGGGGCGCGCTTCGTGGTCACGAACGATTCCGGGCTCATGCATGTCGCAGCGGCGCTCGGCCGGCCGCTTGTCGCGATCTTCGGCTCCTCCAGCCCGGAGCACACCCCGCCGCGCTCGGACAGCGCGCGCGTGCTGTGGCTGCGGCTCGAATGCAGCCCGTGCTTTGCCCGCGTCTGTCCGCTCGGGCACCTTCGCTGCCTGCGCGAGATCCCGGTCGAGCAGGTCCTCGCCGAGTTGAACAGGGTCAGACCCGGGCCTGACCCGGATTTTCGGCAACAATAGCGGCAAGGGAGAAAACGGGCCCCGAGCCTGATCTTGCATGGCGGCGAAGTTCTTTCCGACTGCGCAGGACGCCGAGAACGCGTTCTATGAGGCGATGGAGAGCGCTGACCTGGAAGCGATGATGTCGGTCTGGGCGGAAGACGAGGACATCGTCTGCGTGCACCCGGGCGGGCCGCGTCTTGCCGGCGCCGAGCAGGTGCGCAGTAGCTGGCGCGCGATCTTCGCCGGCGGGCCCGGCATGCGCATCCGTGCCGTGCAGCGCGTGGCGATCGCCAATGCGATGCTCGCGGTGCACAGCGTACATGAGATGATCACGGTGCCCGGCGAAAGCCGGCCGCAGCCGCCGGTGGTGGCGACGAACGTGTACCTCCGCACCGCGACCGGATGGCGCATGATCGTGCATCACGCCTCGCCCGCGCCCGCGGTCGCGCAGGCCGAACGGCCCTCGACTCCCGCCGGTCCCAAGCTCCTTCATTGAGTACGCATCCCGGCCCGTATCGCGCCCCGTGGTGGCTGCCCGGCGGCCACCTGCAGACCATCGTGCCGGTGCTCGTGCGCCGGCCGCGCGTCCGCTGGACGCGCGAGCGCTGGCCGACGCCCGACGGCGATTTCATTGACGTGGACTGGGCGGGCGCGCCGGAGGCGCCGCGGTTGCTCGTGCTCTTTCACGGCCTGGAGGGCGGCTCGGCGAGCCACTACGCGCGCGCGCTCGCCGAGCACGCGACGCGGCAGGGCTGGCGCATCGCGGTTCCGCATTTCCGCGGCTGCTCCGGAGAGCTGAACCGTCTGCCGCGTGCCTACCATTCAGGGGACAGCGCCGAGGCCGCCTGGATGATCGAGCGCTTCGCGAACACCGGCCGGCCGCTTTACGCCGCGGGCATCTCGCTCGGGGGCAACGTCCTCCTCAAATGGCTCGGCGAATCCGGCCGGCATGCGACCAGGTTCGTGCGTCGCGCGGTGGCGGTGTCGGCCCCCCTTGATCTCGCCGCCTCCGCAAATGCGCTCGATCGCGGCTTCAACCGCGAGGTGTACGCGCGACATTTCCTCTGGACGCTGCGGCGCAAGGCGCTCGAAAAGCTCCACCGCCACCGCGGCCTGTACGATCCGGCGCGGGTGCGCGCCGCGAAGACGTTTCGTGCCTTCGACGACGCGGTGACCGCGCCGCTGCACGGCTTTCGCGACGCCGAGGACTACTGGACGCGCGCTTCCTCCGGCCCCTGGCTTGCGGGCATCGCCGTGCCGACGCTGGTGCTCAACGCCCGCAACGATCCGTTTCTGCCGGCGGCGGCGCTGGATGCGGCCGCTGCGCGCGCGCGCGATAATCCTTTCCTGACGCTCGAATTCCCCGCGACCGGCGGCCATGCCGGCTTTCCGGGTCGCGGCGGCTGGCTCGTGCGGCGAATCCTTCACTTCCTCGACCGACGATGAACGTTCCCGCCGAAATCTTCCGCGCCTACGATATCCGCGGCATCGCGGGCCGCTCGCTCACGCAGGAAGTCATGCACGCGATCGGCCGCGCGCTCGGACGGCCCGGCCTCGCTTTTGCGGTCGGCCGCGACGGGCGGCTCACCAGCCCCGCGCTCGCCGACGCGCTCATCGCGGGTCTGCTCGCCTCCGGCGCGGACGCGACCGATCTCGGCATGGTGCCGACGCCGCTTGCGTGGTTCGCGGCGCACCATCTCGGCTGCGGAAGCGCCCTTGCCGTGACCGGCAGCCACAACCCGCCCGAGTACAACGGCGTCAAGATGATGGTCGAGGGCAAGACCCTCTCGGGAGACGAGATCCAGGAGGTGCGCCGGCGAGTCGAATCCGGCAGGTTCGCCAGCGGCGCCGGGCGGCGAACGAGCGCCGACATCCGCGAGGCGTACATCGAGCGCATCGCCGCCGACGTCAAGCTCGCGCGGCCGCTCAGAATCGCGGTGGACTGCGGCAACGGCGTCACCGGAGCGATCGCGCCGCGCCTTTACCGGCGCTTGGGCTGCGAGGTGATCGAGCTCTACACGGAGGTGGACGGACGCTTTCCGAACCACCACCCGGATCCTTCCAAGCCGGAGAACCTCGCCGACGTGATCGCGGCGGCGAAGCACGAACGCGCGGCGCTCGGTCTCGCCTTCGACGGCGACGGCGACCGGCTGGGGGTGGTGACGCCCTCGGGCGCGATCATCTATCCGGACCGCCAGCTCATGCTCTTCGCGAAAGACGTGCTCGCGCGCAACCCCGGTGCCGAAATCATCTACGACGTCAAGTGCACGCGGCTGCTTGCGCGCTGGATCGAGCGCCATGGCGGCCGTCCCGTCATCTGGAAGACCGGGCATTCGCTCATCAAGGCGAAGCTCGCCGAGACCGGTGCGCCGCTCGCGGGCGAGATGTCGGGCCACATCTTCTTCAAGGAACGCTGGTACGGCTTCGACGATGCGCTCTACGCCGGCGCGCGGCTGCTGGAGATACTTTCACGCGAATCCGATCCGGGCGCTGCGCTCGAGGCGCTACCCGATGCGCCCTCGACGCCGGAACTCAACTGGAAGCTCGCCGAGGGCGAGCCGCACGCCCTCGTCGCGCGCCTGCAGGAAACGAAACCCTTCCGCGGCGCCGAGCGCATCCTGACGATTGACGGCGTGCGCGCCGAGTACGCCGACGGTTTCGGCCTTGCGCGCGCCTCCAACACCACGCCGGTGATCGTGCTGCGCTTCGAGGGCGACACGCCGCAGGCGCTGCGCCGCATCCAGGAGGAGTTCCGCGCGGTGCTACAGCCGCTCAAGCCGGAAGCGCCGCTGCCGTTCTAGCTCGCCGCGCGCGTAGGCGCCCAAGCCGCGCCAGCTCGTGCGGCTCTGCGCCGGAAGCCCTTGGCGTAAACTCGCCGCATGGACAAGTTCGACCGGATCTACGAGCTGCACCGGCTGCTCGCCGGGCGCAGGACCGCGGTTCCGATCGAAACCATCATGGAACGGCTGGAGTGCTCGCGGCCGAGCGCGTACCGGCTGCTGCGCGTGCTGCGCGAATACCTCGGTGCGCCGGTCAAGTTCGACGCCGAGCGCGACGGCTACCTCTACGCCCCGGCGCCGGGCGAAGGCCCGTACGAGCTGCCGGGCCTGTGGTTCAACGCAAAGGAGCTTCAGGCGCTCGCCGTCTTCGAGCGGCTGCTTGAGCAACTGGAGCCGGGCCTTCTTGCCGAGCACCTGCGGCCGCTCGCCCAGCGCGTCGCCGATCTGATCGAGCACCGGCGGCTCGGTCTGTCGGAGGCGCCGCGCCGCATCCGCGTGCTGCCCATCGGCGCGCGAAGCGCCGGCGAGCACTTCCGCACGCTCGCCTCGGCGACGCTCCAGCGCCGGCGCCTGGCGATCGCCTACCGCTCGAGGAGCCGCGACGAAACCACCGAGCGCGAAGTCTCGCCGCAACAGCTCGTGCACTACCGGGACAACTGGTATCTGGACGCCTGGTGTCATCTGCGCCGCGCGCTGCGCATCTTCTCGGTGGACCGCATCCGTGCCGCGCGCGAGCTGGCCGAGCCCGCCGAGGAGGTGCCCGAGCAGGATCTGAAGGAGCACTTCGCCTCGAGCTACGGGATCTTCGCCGGGCGAGCGAACAAGCGCGCCGTGCTGCGCTTTTCTCCCGAGCGCGCGCGCTGGGTGGCCGACGAGCGCTGGCATTCGGAGCAGGTCGGGCAGTACCGCACCGACGGGGCCTACGAGCTGACGCTGCCCTATCGCGACGAGCGCGAGCTCGTCATGGACATCCTGCGCCACGGGGCGCAAGTCGAGGTCGTGTCGCCACCCGCACTGCGCAAGGCGGTCCAGGCCGAGCTGCGCCGGGCCCTGTCGCGGTATCCGGAGGGCGGCTGACGCGCACCGCTATCGCCGCCTGAGAGCGGCCGCCGGCATGCTCGCCGGCGTGTTCGAGAAGACCGGCGAAAACGGGCTTGCGGCGCGCGTCGCCGGCAACGTGCTGGCGCTTTTGCGCCGCATCGAGGAAGGCGCGTTCGCCCGCGCCGCGCTGGACGAACTCCTGCTCCTGGAGCTGCACGCCTGCCTCTGTGCCGATGTCGCCCCGGCGCTCGCGGGCTGGCGCACCGCGAACTTTCCCCGCGAAGGAAATCCGCCGCCGGATTTCACGCGCGTGCCGGCGCTCGTCGCGGAGTACTGCCGCGATCTGCGGGCGCACCTGGACGCCCCGGCCGGCGGCGCGCCGCTCGATGCGCTCGCCTTCGCCGAGGCGAGGCTCCTCTACATCCGGCCCTTCGCCGCGTTCAACGGCCGCGCGACCCGCCTGTGGCTGCGCGAGATCCTGCGCCGGCTCGGTCTGCCGGCGATCCAGATCGCCCCGCTCACCGCAGCCGCACGCGAGCGCCACCTCGCCGCGCTGCGCGCCCACGACCGCGGCGACCCCCGACCGCTTGCCGACCTCTGGCGCGACCGCTTCGAGGCGGCGTGGTGCGCGTGGTCCGACTCCGGCGGCCGATGAGTCGGCCGGCAGAGTTCCCGCGGGCGAACGGGAGGCGCTGCCGCTACGCGCCAAGCAGAGGCATTCCGGACTGCCTTGCGGCTTCGCTCAATCGGGTGTCGAACGCGACAAAAAGAAAATCCGTGCGGCCGCCGCCCGCTGCACGCACCGCCTCCGCGGCCGCAAGGTGCAAGCTGTCGTAGGCGCGCAGCCGCCACCGCTCGCATAGTTCGCTCGCCCGCCGCACGAGCGGCTCGTCCACCCCGACAATGTCCCACTCGGGCCAGCGCGCATCGAGTTCGCGGCGCAGGCGCCCGAACAAGGCCCGATCGTCGCGCGCCTCCGCGAGTCGGGCAAAAGCGGAGCAGGCCTCCGCGTAGGCGAGAAGCTGCGTCGCCACGACGCTCGCGCCGGCGACTGCAGCGCGTACCCGCGCGGAATGCGTCTCGGCTATGAACAGCTTCACCAACGCGGAGGTATCCAGATAGAGGATCATCCCCGCTCTTCGCCGACGATCTCGGAAAGGGACTTCTCCCCGGGTTTGAGCCGCGACACGTACCTCGGCAGACGTGGCCGGCCTTTCCCCGCCCTGATCCAGGCCTGGCCACGCAGCAAAGCCACCGCCTCCTCTACCGGCGAGGGTCGGTAGCGCCGCCCGGCGCGTGGCGCCACCAGCCGCGCCACCGGCCGGCCGCGTGAGGTGACGACCACCTCTTCGCCGGCTGCGGCCCTGCGGAGGTATTGCGAAAGGCGGTTCTTGAGCGTCCGGACCGGGATTTTCATGGTCGCTCCCCAATGTAGCTACAACTGGCATTGTAGCCACAAGGGCGCTGAACGCCGGCGGCGATCGTACGCGGAGCCCGGCCAGCCCCGGTGCCGGCGTGACACGGCTCGCGCCCGGCCCGCCCGGGCGTCGGCGGAAGACCCCGCCGGACAGCGAACGGCAGCCGCCTCCGCCCGGCGCGCGCCGTCAGGAGCGTCCACCGCGCGGAGCCGCGATCTCGAATCGCGATGATTCGCCAGAAACGAACAGACTTTATTGCGCTGCGCCTTGGCCGCAGCGCGAACCGCCCCTACACTGCCCGCGGCCGCGATCACGATTTGAGACTGCGGGGTTCGAAAATCCGCGCCGATGCGCGATTCGCACAAGGGAGGACCCGCGATTCCGCTTCCACCCGTACACGACGGAGACCCGGGCCGAGCCGCCAAGTCGGCCGGCCGGTGCTCAGGCTGGCGCTCGCGCCCGGCGCCGAGTGCTTCGCGCGCCCCGCTGCCTTGCGCGATAGCGCGCGCGGGTCTCGTGCGCCTCGCCTCGCGGGGTGCGCCGCAACCGGGGCCGCAGCCACTCGGCGAAATCGTGCTCGGCGAGCCCGCCTTCGGCGAGGGCAAGGTATCGCGGGTACAGATCGAGGTCGTCAGCCTCGAGCGTTGCGCTGTTCTACAACAGGCGCGGCCCGATCGCCTGCGCCGCTTCGTTCAACGCAGCGTAGAAGGATGCAAATCGCAGGGACCCGGCTCCGGGTACCGCAAGCAGCGATTCGGCAGCCGTGAGATGCACGCTGTCGTAGCCGCACAGGCTGAATCGTTCGGCAATATGCCCCACCCGGCGCAACATCCGCTCGTACGGCCGGATCGCACTGACCGCTTTCCAGTGCCACACGATTTCGATCTTGCGCAACCGCCAGGCGGAATCGGCCGGCGTACCCAACGCCGAAGCTTGCGATCGAACTTCACCTGCTTTCGTGGACATTCTTCAACAAAATGGTGCATCCGTTTTCGTCAGCACCGCGCGGTAATCTATGCCGCGCTCGGGATGTGCCGCTCGTATCCGAGCGAACGCCGCCTGTCGATAGCTTCGTCGAGTCGCTCCATTTGCTTGTCGTGCTCGGACGGCCTGCCATTCACCGACAGCGCCTTCAACGAATCGTTCCTTGCTGTCGTGGTTTCCGCCAGCCACTCGACGAATTTCCCGGAAAGCTGGTGGCTCACCCTTATCGGCAGATGGGTCTGCTCAACGGTGCGCTCTAAGTCGGCGTGTCTCTTGGCTCCAAACAGCGCTCGGCCGGAATGGTATCGCGATAAAGTGCGTTGTTCCCGCCACGAAGCATCCCTCTCGGCTCTTACGCGTCGCGAGCCGCGAATCGTGGATGAGGGCTCTCGCGCTGCTTTTCTGCGCGCGGGACCGGTTGCCGGACAAATACCACGGAGAAGGCCAGGCGGAACCGAGGCCGTCTGCCCGAGCTCGATGCGCGGCCGCTCCTCTGCGCGACTATCATCTCTTGGGAGATTCATGTCTCGATGTGGGACAAAGCTCGAGACAAGTCCAGGTTGGCCTCCCGCAGGGTGGTTTCGCCGACCGCGTACTTTCGTCAACGAGCGACCTTACGGGAAAACCCTTGCCGAAAATGACCCCCGCTCGCTTCCGCTAGCGGTTATCGGCATGCGAGCGGAACGAGGGTTTGCGTAGGTGGTAGGAGAACTATCCGGAACCCACAATGGATAATCGGATAGATACCTGAACGCAGGAGGGAGCGATGAATCTACCAAGCGGTTGCCATGTCGTTGACCTGTACTTTCATTTGCAGGGCAAGCAGATCGATGCTGACCATGGGTACGCGCTGTATGGCGCCATCAGTCGTGTGCTCGAAAGCCCGGACAACAAATGGCTTCACGCGGCGGAGGACGTTGGGCTTTTGACCGTTCGGGGTCGTTACGTGGGGCAAGGCAAACTTGCTTTGGGCCGCAACGCGCGGTTCGGACTGAGATTGCCGACGGAAAGAATCCCGAAGGTGCTACCTCTGGCAGGGAAGGGGATTGAGATAAACGGTGACAAGCTTCTCGTCGGGACAACGACAACCTCGGCATTGATCCCGGCCCCGGTGCTATATGCGCACGTGGTTACGACGAAGAACGGCAAGGATGAAGCTCGCTTTGACGAGGAGATCCAGCGCCAGCTTCAGGCACTGGATATTGAAGCCGCGCCGCAGCGTGGTCCACGGCGGATCATCTCGATCAAGGACAAGAAGGTCGTGGGCTATTCGCTGCTGGTGACCGGTCTCACCGCTGACGAATCAATTCGGTTACAGGAACGGGGTTTGGGCGGGCGGCGGAAGATGGGGTGCGGGATATTTCTGCCGATGAAAGGAAGCAGTGATGCAATTTAAGCGTCTGCTTGCCAAGCGGAGTGCTACACCTGAGGCACCGCGAGCAAATGAGACGCTTGCCGGTCATGTGCTCGATGTCGTCGCTGTCGCGAAAGCTCTGGTGGCCGTGTGGGGCAAGACCTATTTGGCTTCAATGGGTCTGCCGCAGGAATGGACGGATAGGCTGCTTGTGGCGTGTGCACGGGGCGCGTTGCTTCACGATCTCGGGAAGGCCAGTCATCAGTTTCAGCATCTTGTACGGGCAGGCGCAGGGCGCCCGCAGGCACTAAGACACGAATGGATAAGTCTGTTCCTTGTCGTGCACTTGCGTGCACTCAGGGAATGGCTTTTCCCAGACGACGATGCGCTTGTGCAGCAAGCGGCCATGATCGCAGCGGTGGGTCATCACCTCGAATTTCCCGATGGAAACGCTCTGAGGCCGCGGGAAGGGAGCGGCGATACCGAGGTTGTTGTGATGACCGGGCATCGGGATATCGCGGCTTTGCTGGATAAGGGGCGAGAGGCGCTTGGCTTACGGATACCCTCCCCCGCGCTCGAGGATGTTTGCATTGACCTGCTGGACGACGAGGCGCTGCGCGGCCTGCAACGATGGGTGCTGGATGCGAACGATTGGTGGGATCATGCAAGCGCTCAAGAGAGGCGGTTTGTCGCCTTGGTAAAAGCGCTTGTAGTCTCGGCCGATTTGGCCGGTTCTGTACTGCCCCGTGCAGCGCAGGATCCAGTCCAGTGGGTGACCGCCTCACTTGGTCGCACGTGCAGCAGTGCGGAGTTGCAGCAGCTCGCCACCGCCCGCCTCAAGGGCAAACCGCTACGCGATTTTCAGAGGAAGGTGGCCGAGGCCCCCGCCCGCATCACGGTGGTGCGGGCAGGTTGCGGCAACGGGAAAACAACCGCCGCCTATCTGTGGAGCGCGCGATATGCGATAGGCAGGAAACTCTTCTTTTGTTATCCCACGACAGGAACCTCAACCGAGGGTTACAAGGACTATGCGCTTGCGGACGGCGTGGAGATCGACTCAGCCTTGATACACAGCCGCGCGGAGGTGGATCTTGAGGCGATCCTCGGCGCGCCCGACGCGGATGATGAGCAATTGCGCTTCGAAGCGTTGGCCGGCTGGGACGTTCCGCTCGTTGTGTGCACGGCCGACACAGTGCTCGGTTTGGTGCAGAACAATCGGCGCGGACTGTTTGTGTTTCCATGCATCGCCAACGCAGCCTTCGTGTTCGACGAAATCCACGCCTATGATGAGCGCATGTTCGGCGCGTTGCTGCGGTTCATCGAAGCCTTCCCAGCAGCACCGGTACTGCTCATGACCGCTTCATTGCAAAAAGCACGTCTTGAGGCGCTTCGTGCGGTAGCGGCAAGTTTGAAACAGGAATTGACCGAGATCGAAGGAGCGCGCGAGCTTGAGTTGATCCCGCGATATCGGTTGCAGCGAATCGACGTAGATGCGACTTGGCCGTATGTCGAGAAGGCTCTGAAGGATTCAGGGCATGTTCTCTGGGTTGTGAATACGGTCAGCCGTGCAATGAAAGTGGGTCAGGAAGCAATAAAGCGAGGGCTTAAGCCATTGCTCCTATATCACAGCCGATTCCGATACCTCGATCGTGTGAGTAGGCACAATGCTGTGATCAAGGCGTTCAGAAACCGCGGCCCGGTACTGGCGGTGACGACGCAGGTATGCGAGATCTCACTCGACATCTCGGCTGACCTTCTCGTTACTGAGCTTGCCCCAGTACCAGCGCTCATGCAGCGATTCGGCCGGCTCAATCGGTATGCGACACCGGAAAACGCCACTGAGCCGCGTTTGGCGCTGGTACTCGAATCGGATGGTTCGGGGCCCTACGGCGATGAGGAACTGCAGATTGCCCGAAACTGGCTCGACCGGTTGGGTAAGGAACCGCTTTCGCAGGCGGATCTCGCGCTGGCTTTTCTGGAGATTGACGTAGCCCAAGTATTCGCCCCCTACACTCGCTCGGCGTGGCTCGACGGCGGCCCGTTCAGCGACATCGCCCCGCTTCGCGAAGCCGGCCAAACGATCCCGGTAATCCGCGCCGAAGATGCCGACCGAGCCAGGGACGACCGGCGCGAGATCATCCGGCTGTCCATCCCGATGCTCTTGGGTCCCGTGGCCAGGGAGATTCCCAGTTGGCCTCGTCTAGGCCCGGCGGTCGTCGCGCCGCTTGGACGGATTAACTATTCGAAGGTGTGG
>Ga0073934_10004206_pt1 | contig 24463 bp, 22 predicted proteins | sample LarsenN4metaG_FD_76834 | JGI IMG/M metagenome (GOLD analysis project Ga0073934, IMG submission 76834) | Hot spring sediment bacterial and archeal communities from British Columbia, Canada, to study Microbial Dark Matter (Phase II) - Larsen... ... | reverse complement strand
GGTTATTACGGCGACGCCACGAAATACGAAGGCGTTTGCGTCACCAATGGCTCGCAAGAGGCGCTCTTCGTCGCGTTGATGGCACTGATCAATCCCGGCGATGAAGTGCTTTGTCCGGATCCGGGATTTGTTGCCTATCCGACCATGGTGCGGATGGCCGGCGGCAAACCGGTGTTCTACAAGCTTCCCGCGAAATACAAATTCCAGCTCAGTGTGGAAGATTTCAAAAGAAAACTTAGCGGCAAAACCCGAGCTGTGATTGTCAACAGCCCCTCTAACCCCGCCGGCAGCGTCCTTCCACCCATCGACCTTGCCTGCATGGCAAAACTTTTAACCGGCTCCGACATTATTGTGATTGCCGACGAAATCTATCAAGAGATTTATTTTGATCGGCGGCCATCTTCAATTAAGGCTTTTTATCCTCACACGCTCCATATATCAGGCTTATCGAAATCTCACGCGATGACCGGCTGGCGCCTCGGCTGGGTCTACGGCGATCCGGAAATCATTCGCCATCTCATCGTGTTGCACCAATACGCCACGACTTGCGCCTCGGCGATTTCGCAACGCGCGGCGCTGGCGGCTTTCACCGACGAAGGCCGCGCCGCCGCAGAAAATCTGCGCGCCGAGTTGCGCGCCCGCCGCGATTTTCTCGTCGAGCAAATCGATGTGCAGCTTGCCGAATTTAAGCCGAACAGAATTATTCCCGACGGCGCTTTTTATCTCATGCTCGATATCTCGAGCTTCGGCAAGTCGTTCGAGATCGCCGAACGCTTGCTCGACAACAAGGTTATCACGATCCCCGGCGCGGCCTTTGGCGAAGAGGCGGAAGGCTGGCTGCGGCTCTCCTTCGCGACGGATTTCGACACGATCCGCGAAGGCGTGCGGAGGATTAAGCAACTGAGGTAAAAATTGTACATTATTTTCCGCAAGGAAAGGAGAAAACTGTGATGGGATGTCGATGGTGTTTGATCGCGTTGTCGTGGATGTGGCCGCTTGTGTTATCGGCGCAAGAGGCCGTCCATTACCAAACCGATTTTCCGCCGGAAGAATTTGCGGCGCGGCGGGGAAAAATTTTTGACAAGATCGGCAATCAAGCCGTCGCCGTCGTCCAGGGCGCGCCGGCGGTGGATGGCTTCAAGATTTTTCGCCAGTCCAACGAGTTTTATTACCTTTGCGGCTTGGAAACGCCGCACGCCTATTTGCTGCTCGACGGGCGCAATCGCCGAGCCACGCTTTACTTGCCGCATCGCGACGAAGCGCGCGAGCGCAACGAGGGCAAGGTGCTCTCGGCGGAAGATGCGGAGCTGGTGAAAAAGCTCACCGGCGTCGACGCTGTGCGCGGCGTGGAGCTGATGCCGCGAGATTGGATTTGGGGCGGCCTCGTCCGCTTGCCGGCGCCGGCGATTTACACGCCGTTCAGCCCCTCTGAAACCGAGGCCGACAGCCGCGATGAGTCGTTGAGCGGCAACGCCGGCATCGTTTCCGACCCCTGGGATGGCCGGGCCTCGCGCGAAGGGCACTTCGTCCAGTTGTTGCGCACGCGCTATCCGCAATTTGAGATTCGCGATCTCTCGCCGATTTTGGATGAGCTGCGTCTCATCAAAAGTCCGCGCGAGCTTGCATTGATTCGCCGCGCTTCGCAGCTTGCCGGCTTGGGACTCGTGGAAGCCATGCGCTGCACCGAGCCGGGGGTTTACGAGTATCAGCTTGATGCGGCAGCACGCTACATTTTTCAGATCAACGGCGCCCGTCGCGAAGGTTATCCTTCCATTACCGCCGGCGGGCAGAATGCCTGGATGGGACACTATTTTCGCAACAACGACGCTTTGAAAGACGGCGATTTGGTGCTGATGGATTACGCGCCGGATTATCGTTATTACACGAGCGACATCGCGCGGATGTGGCCGGTGAACGGCAAATTCACGCCGGCGCAACGCGAGCTATGCGGTTTCATTCTCGCGTATCGCAACGCGCTGCTCAAGCACATTCGTCCGGGCGTGACCGCCGGCCAAATCATGGACGAGACCGCCGCCGAGATGGAAAAAGCTTTGAATGCGACGAAATTTTCCAAGCCGATCTACGAAAAAGCCTGTCGCGACGCGCTCAAATTCCGCGGCCATCTTTCTCATCCCGTCGGCATGGCGGTTCACGATGTCGGCGTTTACACGCGCGGCCCCATCCCACCGGGCACGGTCTTCTCGATCGATCCGATGATTTGGATTCCGGAAGAAAAGCAATACGTGCGCATCGAAGACGTCGTGGTGGTCACCGAAACCGGCGTGGAGAATTTTACCGATTTCATTCCGGCGGCGCTGGATGATATTGAAAAGATCATGAAGGAGAAAGGGGTTTTGCAGATGCGGCCGGCATCACCCGCGCAGCTTGGCAAGTAGCAGATGGTGGTGGTGGTGGTGAAATTAAAACAAGTTCGCCAATGGATGAATTAAGACCAACTGATGCTTTTATCCGCTGATCTTAATCCTTGGGTGATTAAATTTCGGAGAATTGTCATGAACAAAAAAGATTTTCAAATTCTCTACGACTTCAACCGCTGGGCGAATGGCCGCGTGCTTGATGCCGCCGCGAAGCTTACCGCCGAGCAATACACGCGCGATTTGTCAAACAGTTTTCGCTCGGTGCGCGACACGCTTACGCACATTCTCGCCGCCGAGTGGGTTTGGCTCCGGCGCTGGAAAGGCACCTCGCCAAAAAGTTTTCACGATCCGGCGGAGTTTCCAACCGTCGAGGCGTTGCGGACGAAGTGGGCGGAAGTCGAGCGTGAGCAAATGGAGTTCGTCAACAGCCTGACCGAGGACGCGCTCACGACGATGATTACTTACGTCAATGTCAAGGGCGAAACCTGGACGTACGCGCGGTGGCAAATGCTGCAGCATCTCGTCAATCATTCCACGTATCATCGCGGCCAAATTACGACGATGTTGCGTCAGCTCGGCGCCGAGCCGGCCGCGACAGATTTTCTCTTATTCTTCGATAAGAAATAAAAGTCTCATGATGATTATCATCTCTGATCCATACACCAAAGCCGAGCTTTTGCAATCTCTCGACAAATTCATGCTGCCGCATCTGCTTCTCGGCAAGCTTACCGTGCGAGAAATGCTTTTCTTTACAATGTATCACAATTTGCATCACGTGAATAACGTGCGAAGACAGCGCGGTCACGAGTTGATAACCGTTTAGTCAAAGCCGCTTAAAATTTGGAGAATGAAATGACACCTCCAAAATTCATTCCACTTGCTTCTTATCATGAATATCCCGTCGAGGAGATGAGGCGCCGCGCTATCGCGTTTCGCGAAGAAATACAGTGTCGGCGCACGGTGCGTTATTTCTCCAATCGACCGGTGCCGCGCGAAATCATCGAAGATTGCCTGCTCGCCGCCGGCAGCGCGCCGAGCGGCGCCAATCTGCAGCCGTGGCATTTTGTCGTGGTGAGCGATCCCACCCTCAAAAGGCAAATTCGCGAAGCCGCCGAAAAACAGGAGATTGCGACCTTTGTGTGATGAGCTTTCGTTTGCCCCGCAGCCGCTCAGCGCCGGCGTTAAATCCCCCTTCACACACCGCTTATGCTCACTCCACTGCCGCCACCCGAATATACATTTGCTTCTTCAGCGTATTGACCCAATTCTGAAAAATCTTTTCGCCTTTGGCGTTCATGGCCAGTTCGTGAATCTGCTGCCAGTCCTGTTCGAGGGTGAATTGGCGCGGGTCGCGGCGTTCTTCGAGGCGGACGAGATGAAAGCCGTATTGCGTTTTGAGCGGCGGCGAGATTTCGCCCGGCTGCAAAGTGCGGGCGGCCTCGCGAAAGGCCGGCACTTGCAGTTGATCGGCTTCAAACCAGCCGAGGTCCCCGCCTTTATCGTTGGTGGTTTGATCGGATGAATATTTTTTCGCGGCGTCTTCGAAGCTGATCGTGCCGGCGAGAATGTCCTCGCGCAAGCGGCCGGCAAACGCGGCGGTTTCTTTTTCATCATTCGCCGAGGTCGCCAGGCGAATCAAAATATGCCGCGCATTGATTTTCTCGCCGCGGCGCTCGATGAGCTGAATGACATGAAAGCCGAATTGGGTGCGCACCACCCCCGAAATTTCCCCCGGCTGCAAGGCAAACGCCGTTTCTTCAAACTCGCGCACAAAGTCGCCGCGCTGGATAAAGCCAAGCTCGCCGCCCTTGGCCGCCGAGCCCGGATCTTCGGAATACATCCGCGCCAGTCCGGCAAAATCTTCGCCGCCGCGGACGCGCTTTAAAAGCGTGTCGATTTTCGTTTGCGCCGCCTTGACCGCGGCCTCGCCGGCGGTGATATTCAACAAAACATGCCGCAGATGCACCGCGGCTTTGACGCCCGGCAGGCTGTCTTTCATGGCCTGATAAAACTGTTCCACCTCGCGGCGCGACATTTTCATTTCGCCGAACTTTGTTTGCTGGAGTTTCCGCACCAACAAGTTTTCTTCGATATTTTCCCGCAGCGTCCGGCGGACTTTGCGCAGCGGCTGGCCGAAATATTCCTCCAGCTTTTGCTCCGAACCCAATTGCTCCGTCATCGCCTTGAGTCGCTCATCCAAAACCTGATCGACCTGGCGCGCCTCGACGGTCACGCTGTCTTCCCTGGCCTTGATGAGCAAAACCTTTTGCGCGATCAAGCTCTCGAGCGCGCCACGCTGCAATTCGTTGAACTTATCCGGCTGTTTGCGCGGATCGATGCCGAACTGCATGGCCACCGAATAGGTGTATTGCAGCAATTCCGATTGCAGGATGATTTGATCGTCGATAACGGCGACGATTCGATCCAACACTTCCTGCGAACGGGCCGGGCACGGCGGCAAAAAAGCGCCCGCCATAAAAAGAACAACCGCCAAAAAGAAAAGTTGATGAATTTTTTGCATCCTATGCCTCGATTATTTTTGTTCGACTGCCGTGGAAAAAGAGTCCACGACGACACGATCCAATAAGCCAAAATTTTTTTCGACCAGCGCGCTGTTTTTGAGCTGCGCCAACAATTGCCTGTAGCGTTCCTGGCGTTTTTCCGATTGAATTTTCGCGGTGATTTCGTCGCGAACCAGCGCCAGCGACCGCTGCGAGCCGGCGGGAAATTTTTCGATCATCTTGAAAATGTGAAAGCCGTTGTCAAGCTCGATGGGGCGTGAAATCGCGCCGGTCATGATCGTAAAAACCGCGCCCGCCACCGCCGGCGGAGTTTCCGCTTCCGTCAAGTAAAGGTCGGTCTCCAGGCTGTCGCCCGCCGGGCTGTTGCCGGCGGCGTATTGGCGCGCCGCCCGCAAAAAGTCGCCGCCCTGGCGCAAAGCCGCCACCAGCGAATCCGCCGTTTTTTTGTTGTTGACTTTCAGATGCTGCACGTGCACCTCATTCACGTTGCGGATGAACGTCTGGCGGTTGTCATTGTAATACTTTTCAATTTCCGGCTCGGCTGCGGCAAACGGTTTGTTCAATTCCTGATCCAGCAGGGCGTTCACCACCAGCTCGCGCTCGAGCCGGCGTATTTCGCGGCGCACATATTCGGTTTGGTGCAATTGGCGCTTTTGGGCTTCCTGATAAAGAATCTGCGAGTCGATCCAACGCACGGCGTAATCTTGCAATTCGTTTTTGTCGAGGCGATACCGAAACTCGCCCGGAATATCGTTGAGAATATCGGAAACGGTCAACGCCTCCGCACCGACGCGCGCTACCGCGGGTTCCTGCTGCGGCTGCGGCTTTTCACAAGCGGTGAAATGAAAACAGATTAAAACGGCCACAAGACAAGCCGGCAAGATTTTTTTGTTCTTCCTCACTTTATTTAAGACGTCTTTTTGCCTCATGGGGTTTTTGATTCTCCGGTTTATTTTTCCTGCAACAAGCTTTTCAAAAATTTCAACGTCACCGGCAAGGCGCGCTCCGGTTTGGGAATCGGCAAGCGCACGCCCAAACCCGGCTGCTGCACGAACTCAAACGGCAGGGCGGCGCGGTGCACCATTGAACCGAGCCATTGCTTCATGGGTTCCCTCCGACCTTCCTTAAAACTTTTTAAAGGAGAGCCGGGGCCATTCTCCCCGAAAATTCCCAAACTCTGCCGCGCCGTGATTTGCAAGCTGCGCAAGCCGAGCGCGGTGCCGATCAGTTTCAAGCTCGCCATGCCCAGCAAGTTTTCCGCGGCTTCCGGCAGGCGGCCAAAGCGATCGGCCAATTCCTCCCGCACCGCTTCGATCTCGGAAATTTTTTTGGCTTCGGCGAGACGGCGATAAATCGCCACGCGCTCGGCCGGTATCTCCACGTAATCGTCCGGCAGGTACGCGTCGCCGTCCAATTCGACGCGGCATTCCTCTTTTTTCTCTGAAACCGCGGCGACGGCCTCCTGCGGAAATTCTTCCAGCCGCGCTTCTTGCACGGCCTCGTCGAGAATTTTGCAATACAAATCGAAGCCGAGCGCGTCGATGAAGCCGCTCTGCTCCGCGCCCAGCATGTTGCCGGCGCCGCGAATTTCCAAATCGCGCATCGCAATTTGAAAGCCGCTGCCCAGCTCGGTGAATTGCTCGATGGTCTCCAAACGCTTGATGGCCTCGGTCGTGAGATTGCGAATCGGAGGAATCACCAGATAACAATAGGCTTTGTAATGGCTGCGGCCGACGCGGCCGCGCAACTGGTACAATTGCGCCAAACCGAAACGGTCGGCGCGGTTGATGATCATCGTATTGACGTTGGGCATGTCGATGCCGGATTCGATGATCATCGTCGCGACCAGCACGTGAAACTTGCGCTCCATAAAATCCAAAATCGCCTGCTCCAGCTCGTGCTCGTTCATCTGGCCGTGCGCGACGCCAAAATCAACCTCGGGCACGACGCGCTGCAGCAAATCCGCCATGCGATAAATCGAGCCGACGCGGTTGTGCACGAAGAACACCTGCCCGCCGCGATGCACCTCGCGCAAAATCACCTGCCGGATCAAATCGCGGTCGAACTGCGTAATCTCCGTGTGCACCGGCAAACGATCCTTGGGCGGGGTGTTGATGTTGGACATGTCGCGCACACCGAGCAGCGACATGTGCAGCGTGCGCGGAATCGGCGTGGCCGAAAGCGTCAGCACATCGACGTTGACGCGAAGCTGCTTCAACAGCTCTTTGTGCCGCACGCCGAAACGCTGCTCTTCGTCGACGACCAGCAAGCCGAGATCTTTGAACGCCACGTCTTTGGAGAGCAACCGATGCGTGCCGATGACGACGTCCACTTCGCCGGACTTGAGCTTGGCGACGATTTGCTTTTGCTCGCCGGCGGAACGAAAACGCGAGAGCGCTTCGATCTGCACCGGATATTTGCGCAGGCGCTCGCGAAAGGTGTGGTAATGCTGCTGCGCCAAAATCGTGGTCGGCACCAGCACCGCGACTTGCTTGCTGTTCTGCACGGCTTTGAACGCGGCGCGAATCGCGACTTCGGTTTTGCCATAGCCGACGTCGCCGCAGACCAGGCGATCCATCGGATTTTCGTTTTCCATGTCGCGCTTGACTTCATCGACGGCGCGAGCCTGATCGGGCGTGTCTTCGTAAATGAACGCGGCTTCAAGCTCTTTTTGCCAATACGTATCCGCTGGAAAAGCGATGCCCTTTTGCGCTTTGCGCGCCGCGTAGAGCTTGATCAGATCGCGCGCGATGTCTTTGATGCGGCGCTTGGTGCGCCTCTTCAGGCGATCCCAATCCGGCGCGCCGAGCTTGTGAACCCGCGGCGCCATGCCGTCGCGCGAGCTGTATTTTTGCACGCGATCCATTTTATCGAGTGGCACGAAAAGCTTGTCGGCCTCCTGATACTGAATCACCAGGCATTCGCGCTCGAAGCCGCCGGTGGTGATCTTCTGCAAGCCTTGATAAACGCCGATGCCGTGATCGACGTGCACGACGTAATCGCCGCGCATCAGTGTTTTAAGCTGGCGGAACGTCAGGCCTTCCTTGTATCGCCGGCGTTGCCGCACGCGCCGGACACGGCCATAAAACTCGTGATCAGTGTAAACCGCCAGACCGAGCTGCGGCAATTGAAAGCCGCCGTGCAATCCGGCGGCGATGACCTGCAATTCTGAAAAATCGAAATCGCGCTCTTCAAACAAATCTTTGAGCCGCTCACCGTGCGCCGGCGATTCGCAAAGAAAGTAAAGCTGGGCCGGAGAATGCTGCTCGACAAATTTTTCCATGTCGCGCCGCAAGGGGGCGAGATCGCCATGAAAGGAAGGTTGGGGCTGCGCTTGGCAGTCGATCACGGTTTTGGCAACCTCGGCCTGAACGGCTGGAAAAGAAATTCGCGTGAAACGCTTGAATGGCGCAAAAAATTCTTCCAGCGCCTCATTCTTAAACGTATCGTCCTCATCCGGCGGCAGCCACTCCTCGTCGCGGCCATTCGTCGATGTTACCGCCGAGGCCGTCAACGCAATCGCCATCTGTTCGGTTTGAAAAAAGCACACGCGGGTGTCGTCGGGAAGATAATCCAGCAACGAGGCGGCCGGCTCTTTTTCAGTGGTCCGGCGGCCGTCGGGCTGAAAGCTCTGCGGATAAATGACAAAATCCTGCAGCTCCCGCTGCGAGCGCTGCGTCGCGGGATCGAACTCGCGAATCGACTCGATGGTATCGCCCCAAAATTCGACGCGGATCGGCAAGGCGCGCGAGAACGGGTAGATATCGATGATGCCGCCGCGCACGCTCATTTCGCCCGGCATCTCGATCATCGGCTGGCGCTCGAAATCCATGCTGGCCAGTTGCTCGACGACCGTGGAAAACGGCGCTTCGGCTCCGCGCTGCAGATGCAGCTTTTGAATGCGCATCGCTTCCGGCGGCCGCAGTTCGGCTTCGATGGAATGAACGTTGCCGGCGATGATGAACGCGCCGGCCTGACCGGCCAAGTCGCCGTTGTTGGGTTGGGCGTTTTTCAAATCCAACAGCCGCTCCAAAACTTCAAGCTGCTGCGAAGTGGCATGGGCCTCGTGATGTCCCCACGGCAGAACTTTCGGCGGCGGGAAAAGTGTCGCCGCGCCTTCCGGCAACAGCGCCTCAAGCTCGTCTTTGAAGCGCTCGGCCTGGTCTATAAAAGGAAAGAGGCAGAGAAACGGCTTTTGCGTTTTCTCAAACAGCAACGCCACCAACGCCGCCGGCAGCGAGCCCGGCGCGTTGCGGATCACGACTTCTTTATCGACCGCCGTACAGTCGAAAATTTTTTGAAAAAACGTCGCCGAATACAGTTGTTTTTTTATCGTGTCGAGAAACATACTTTTAAAACAAAAATCATCCCACCGCGAACCAGCCACAACTCGACGGGCGCAGCCCAACAGGAGTCGGCTCTTTAACCGCGAATGAGCGCAAATTTACGCGAATAAAAATATTAGCGTTCATTGGCGTTGATTCGCGGTTTAAAAATGTTGGCCGTAAAAGTACAGATTTCACTTTATAGAGACTCATTGTATATCAATTTTGCATTTTGGATTAAACTAAATCGCCGCGCCAATCCGGTATCAGGATATCGCACAAGTTTTCAAAACGCGCCAATATTTCCGGCCCCCATGTGTGCATCTTTTGGTGAATTTTGCGCAGCTTTTTTTCGCGAAAGAGCTTGTGCGGCGTTTTGGAATAAAACCGATCCGCGAAGCAGATGATCTTTTCTTCCAGACTGACGGGCAAATAATCCCGCGCCGGCAGCGGCAGTTTTTGTTGCATGACGTCCTGCTGCGATAGCCCGGCGCCGGTGTGCCGCTCGCAAACCAACGCGTGCCGCGGCAAGCCTTCGTCTTCCAAAATCTTGCGGCCAATCACGCCGTGACAGATGTAAGGCTCGCGGCCGGCGCAAAAAATCTCCGGCGCCTCGCAGCGAAAAATCCCGATGTCGTGCAGCATCGCCGCTTCGTAAATGAAATTCAAATCGATCTCGCTCTGCGGTTGGCGCGCTTGAAAATCGGCCGCGAGATCGAGCGCTTTTTTCGCCACCAAAACACTGTGCGTGATCAGGATGCGATACAACTCGCTTTGGGGATCGTAATATTTTTGAAGAATGGCGAATGGATTCACATTGAGTCTTGGCTGCGGATTGTCGGCGGCGTCGAGCCGCTTCGTTGCGTTATCGCGCTTCTACTGTTGCCTCCACCTCTTGATTGAGATGGGCATAATATTTCTTCCACACCCATTGCACGATTTCTGCGAGGGTGGCATTTTTCACGCGGGGGTCGCAAATGGGCGTGACTTTATCGACTTCGTCCACGGATTCGACGGAGAATCGTCCGGTGATCGGCTTTTCTTTCAGACCTTTTAAAATGCGAAGGTAAAGACGAGGAAAATGCAAACACATAAAAGCAACGATTCTTTTGCTTTTTTTATCACGGCCAATTTCAAGGCCGGGTTGGCCTTCGTCACCAAATACAATACGCTTGGATGGTCCAAAGATGAACTCAACGACAGCGCTATATAATCTTATTTCCATCGTTTCCATCTGAATCCGCCTCGTACATAAAGAAAATCGTTTGCCGAAATCAAACCTTGTGCAACACCTTTGATATAAGGAATCTCATACATGGTTGCCAAAAATCTAAATTCATTCATCAGATGAACTGGCGCGGCCAACAGCAGGCTTCCAGACAAAGATTTGTAGAAAATATGAGTGTCCGGTTCTTCGTGATTTGGCGTAACTAAATCCGGGTTGTTTAGAATATAGGCGATTTTGTCTTTGTGTTTTGAAGCAATTTGATGCTTCTCGATGTGCCTAATCGCTTCTGCTGAAACATAAACATGATAACCCAGAGGCGTCAAAATCGCGTAAATGATTTCGTTTAATTGGCCCTTGTAATCAATGAACGTCTCACCCGCACGTGAGAAATCCCTTGCGGCCAACGCCTGCTCGCGTGTAAGCGGCTTCCACTTCCCGGTTTCGGACTGTTCGATGACTGTCCCTCCTCCTCAGATGGCAAATTTATGTTAGCATAAATTGCCTTGAAAAGCAAGGGGAATTTAGACGCTGGTAATCTCTCAGCCATGGGAACAAATTAGAAACGCGCTGCGATGGATTAAGCGCTGCCGGCTTGTCGCAGGAATTCTTGAAAGGCTTCCAGCTCGCGGGTTAATTGTTCGTGAACGCGCTGCAGTTTATCCAATAATTCTTCAACCTTTTTCGCATTTATATCGAATGGATAAACATTGCGTATAAGATGCTGGAACATAAAATAATCGACCAGTTCATCTCGCAAGACTTTGGAAATGACAGGAGGCCGAATTTGCGGAATTTCAATGGCGATTTGGTTGAGCAAATCTTTGTGCCATCTCTCGCTTTCCGGAATTGAACCGTCGATATTTTCTGCAAGCATTCTGAAGATACGCTCAATTCCAGTATAATACGCCTGTAAGTTTACGGCCGCAAATTCGACGAAAATTTCGCTTGCACCATGTTTTTGTCTGGCGGCAAGAATCCTCTGGACGAGTTTGTCCAGTTTGGCGAATTCGTCGGCAATTTTGTCCTTGAGAAGGATATATTTTACGGTCATAACATGCGCCCCTCTTTTAAAATGATTTCTTTTAGTTCCGGTCGACAAGCCGACATTTCGAGCAAATCCACAGAAAATTCATCCGACATCATCAACGCCTGCCCAACCGCTGAAAAGTAGCGCTTGGGATCGATGCCGTCCACAGCCAAGTCGATGTCGGAGTGCGAATGAAATCCTTTCAGCCGCAACGTTGAGCCGAACAAATAAATCTTCGTTGCGCCGAAATCCCGCCGCAACATGCCGGCAATCTGTTGAGCGACCGCCAGAGCGTTCTGCCGGCGTTTTTCCAAGCTCGCTTTTCTCTCGGCCTCACGGCGTTTGAGGCCCTCGATATACGGAGAATAATTAATCATAAAACCGCGCTGTTTAAATATGCTTCATGACAAGATTTAATATAGATAAATTATTTTTGATCCGCAAGATCGTTTCCAGTTTTAGTTTGATAAATTTACGAATACAATTTGCATTTTTCCCCAATTTCTGTTATCTTGCTGTGTGTTCATGAATTAAATCAGCGCAACTCGCCTGCACCAACCTGGATGAAAGCATAAAGCTTTTCGGAGTTTGCATTGCCGTTTTCGATACTGCATTTTGCCGATTTGCATTTGGACGGCGCATTTACCGGCAGCCGCTTGCCGGCAAAATTGGCGCGCCGCTGCCGCGAACAAATGCGTCAAACTCTGCGCCGCATCATCGATCTCGCCAAAGAGCGCGGCGCCCACGCCGTGACCGTGGCCGGCGATCTGTTCGAGCGGGCGCGGCTTTCTCCCGACACCGCGGCGTTTTTGATCAGCGAATTCGAGCGTCTGGCGCCGATTCCGGCGTTTATCGCGCCGGGCAATCACGATGCCGCCGATGCCGGCTCGCTGTATCAACGCGGCCGCTGGCCGGAAAACGTCAACATCTTTGTGAGCAATCGCTTGAGCGAGCGGCCCTTGACCAGGGAAATCTCCTTGTGGTCGGCGGCGCATCTTTCGCCCAGCGAACGGCAGAATTTTTTGCTTCATTTTGAATTGCCCCGCGCCGATACCCCGCGTTTTCCGATTCTGCTTTTGCACGCCACGCTGGTTGCTTCGCCTGCCCAGGCCAAAAACAATCACACGCCGCTGACGTTGGAAGATATTCGCCAGGCCGGATTTCCGTTGGCGCTGCTCGGCCATTATCACACCGCGCAGGTTTCGCGCGCCGGCGACGTGGCCGCGGTTTATCCCGGCAGCCCCGAGCCGCTCGGTTTCGACGAGCCTGGACAGCACGGCGTCACGTGGATTCAAATCGAGCCGGGGCAGCCGCCGCAAGTCGAAACGATTCCGTTGGCGGAGCTGCGTTTTGAAACCGTCGAGATCAGCGTCGAGGACTGCTCGCATCGCGAGCAACTGTTCGACAAAATCGTGGCGCTGCAGCAAGCGCGGGATTTCAGCAAAGCCTTCGTGCGGCTGCGGTTGACCGGCAGCGCGGCGCCTTCGCTTTTTCTCGACCTGCCGGCGATCACCCATCGCCTGCAAGACCATTTTGCTTTTGTGCATCTCGAAAATTTGACGCAGCCCTCGGCCGATCTGCAGCAACTGGCGCAAGAGCCGACGGTGCGCGGCGCCTTTGTGCGCGAAGTTTTGGCGGCCATGGCCGCCGAACCCCAAAACCGGCAACGCTGCACGGAGGCGTTGAGTTATGGATTGCAAGCTTTCACTCAGGAGGATATTGCGCTGCGATGAAGCTGCTGGAAATGACGCTGAAGGGATTTGGGCGCTTGCGAGAGGCTCATTTCACCTTTCATCCCAGGATCAACATCATTTACGGGCCGAACGAAGCCGGCAAATCGACGCTGCAGCACGCTCTGATCGCGTTGTTGTATGGGTTTTACGACAGCAGCCGCGCCCAGCCGCGCGAACAGGATTTGCACGCGCGCTATCGTCCGTGGGACTATCATTCGTCGAACGCTCGCCGCGGGGAACCGGTTTTTTCTTCCGGGGCTTCGTCCACGCCGGTGATGGCGGATAATGATCTGGCGATCAATGCCCGCGTCACGAATACGCAACCGGCGGTTTTGCATGAACCTAAAATCGTCACCGCGCCTGAATACGAGGCCATAGCCATTGCGCCGTCAGACTCGGCGGCGGAGACGCTGGTTGAATCATCGCGCCCCAGCGACAATGGCGATGGCCAAGGCGAGATGAGGGAAAGCGATTACAGCGGTCGGCTCACCTATTCACTCGACAGCGGCGCGACGCTTCTTCTTCATCGTGATTTCAGCCACGACGAGGTGCCAACGCAGCTTCTTGACGCGCTCACCGGCGAAGATTGGCTGGTGAAATATCGCCGCGGCCGTCACGGCAAGGCGGACTTCATGGAAAAGCAGATCGGCATGTCGCGCCAGGTTTTTCTGGCGACCGCCTGTTTGCAGCAGGGCGCGCTCAAACCGTTGGCCGAACGCGAGGCCAGCGCCGTTTCCGACGCCATTCTCCGGCTGCTCGACGCCGCCGGCGCCGATCATTCCGCCGAACAGGCCATCGACCGTCTGGAAAAAAAAATGCGCGAGCTGGGCAGCGACCGCTCGCAGCGCGCGTTGCTGCCGCAGGCACGCCTTAAATTGGAGGATTTGCGCGCCTCGTACGCTTTGCGCCTGGCCACGCAGCGTGAAGCGCAAAGTGACATTGAAAAAGCCGAGTTCTTAAAAATCGAGCTGGAAGAGCTCCGCGCTCAATTGACCAACCTCGAACGGAAAATTATTCAAGCGGAGTTGGCGCAGCTCGAAGCCCGGTTCGAGCGGGCGCAGGAAAACCAACGCCAGCGCGAAAAGCTGGAGCAGGAAATTGCGGATTTGCAGCCGTACAAAAATTTTTCCGTCGAGCAAAAAGAGCTTTTTTTTCAATTGATGCACGATTACAATCATCACGATAGGTTGTACGCTATGCTGCAGGATGAGCGCGCGACGCTCGATGTCGAATTGCTGGCGCTGGCCGAAAAAACCAAAAACCTGCACGTGCCGGAAAATATTTGGAACCAAATGCAGTTCGAGGATTTTTTGCTGCTGCACAGCCGCTGGCAAACCACGTTTCAAGAAGTCATCGACAATGAAAACGCCAGGCACGACGTTGAGGAGGCCTTGAAAAAAGCCGGCGTCAACGAGGCCGAACGCGCCGGTCTCGCCGGATTGGACTGGCGGCAAATCGAGCAGTATAAAATCCTTGAAGCAACGGTGAAAGCCACTGAAGATGAGGTGGAGGAAGCGCGCGAAGTCTACGATCGTTTTCAAAAAAATCGGGAACGCTGGCAGAGCTACGCCACGCTTGGCGCTCTTGTTTTGATCGTGTCGCTGGTCATAGATCTGGTGACCCGAATCACCGGCAGTGACGCGCTCGGCTTCATCCTGCCGACCTGCCTGGCGGCTTTGGGAGGGGTCATCGTCTTGTACGTTCGCTGGGGCGCGCAGAGCCGCGAGCTGGGCGCGAGGCTGCTGGAAGTTGAAAATCGCTACATGGAGGAACGCCAGCAATTGCGCGAGGTGCACTTGCGCTATCAAATCGCCTCGGTTCATGAGTTGGAGGAATACCGGCTGCATTTTGAAAAGCTCGGCAGCGTCATTCAGGCGGAAAATCAGCTTCAGGAGAAAATGCGCAAAATCGAGCCGCCGCTGATGAATTGGATGACGGCGCTGGGCATCGGCCATATCGCGCCGGAAACTTTGCAAGACGCCGAAAAGCGCCTGCGTGAAAGCCATCAGCTTTGGAGCGAGAAAAAAGCGGCGCAGCAACGGCTGGCGCAGATCGACGAGAAGCAGGCGCAGATCGAGCAAAACCTGGCGCGGCTGGCGGAAGACCTGGAGAAGATTCTGCGCCAAGCCGGCATTGCAGAACCGGCGAGCGAAAAAGCGTTTCAGAGTTTTTTGAACGGTTGCCAAAAACGCGAATATCTGGAAGGGCAGCACATGCAGTTGCAGCAGGCCGAAGCGCTGCAGGCCGAAATTCTCGCCGGTGAAACGCCTGAGGCGATTGCCGCGGCCATGGCGCGCCTGCACGAACAATTGCGCGCCTTCGAGGCCAAAGCGCCGGCAGCCGCGCGCTCGGACCGGACCAAGCCGTTGAATGAAATCTCGCGCGTCGAATTGCAGCGCCAGCGCGAAACGCTGCAGCAGGAAATTCATGCGAAGGAACAAACCCTCGCCATTTTGCAGGAGCGGGTGGCGGCGCGCTTGCAGGGTTTGCCGCCGCTGGCCGAGATCGAAGAGGATATCGCGCTCGTCGAAGCCGAAGTCGCCAGCCTGGAGAACGCCCGGCAAGCCCTGGAAATGGCGCGCGATTTTATGGCGCAGGCCGCGCAACGCTTGCATCGTGATTTTGCGCCGCGTTTGAACGAGTTTCTGGGACGGCATCTCGGCAAACTCACCGGCGGCCGCTACACCAGCGCGCTGGTTGATCCGTCGGATTTCTCGGTTCGGCTGCAAGGCCCGGCCCTGGCTGCGCCGGTCGAATTGATACGGCTCAGCCTGGGAACCATCGAACAAGTTTATTTGTTGCTGCGCGCCGCCGTGGTGGAAATTTTCGCGCAAAACGGCGAGGCCATTCCGTTTTTGCTGGACGACCCGCTGGTTCATGCCGATACGCGCCGGATGAAAAATGCCCTCGGCATCGTCGATGCCCTCGCCGAGTCGCAACAGATTTTTTATTTCACCAAAGACGAGCGCATTTTCGAGCACTTTCGCGGCAAGCCGGAACAGTGCGCCATCATTGCGTTATAATTTTCTCGTTGTAATTTCCCGAATCTTTTAGTATGTTAGCCGTATGGTTTATCGGCTCGCCGTCGCCATTTGTTATGATCGGACAGCCGATGAAGATCGGGTTTTTATTTTTCACTGGGTCGCGTTATTCATGAAAACCATGATTAAAAAATTCATCGGCGCTCGAGGCAACCATAAAGAGAAATTGCTGGACGAGCTTGTCGAGCGTGCAAAGCCGTATGTCCGCGCCAGCCTGGCAGAATGGCTGGATCAAATTCTTGATCAGCCAGCATCAATGGCTTCTTCAGATCACCCATTTTTTTTGACCTTTAAAGAGTTTGTTAAGCTCTCAGAAGACGAACAAAGTGCCTGGCGTCACAGAATACTCGATTTGGAAAAAGATTGGCTTGACGCAGAACTGGCAAAAAGAAATGCAGAGTGGATATTGGTGATAGGTGGTAAGGTTGTCAGATGGTCGTCAAGCTTGGAAAAATTACCTAAACAAAATGAGGTATACCGCCTTGCAAAATCCCGAGGCTTGGCCCCATTTATTTTTGTAAAGGATATACTGATTGAAGAGTTCGGAGGAGAATATTCCCAAAAGCAGCGCTTGGTCAAAAATATCTCTGAGTGATTTTTATCCTACCATAACTCTTTAAAAAGCGCTGGTCGGTCGTGATTTGGCGTTGCGCCTGCTTTTGAATGTTTTGCTGAAAGCTAATGAAAAAGAAACCGAGATTCTCAAGTAACCTTTTGCAAGCGTAAAGAGTTTATTGGTTATGTCCGAAGTCGTCATTCCCGTTCGAAAACGCCGGTCACAGGTTCGGCGACGCGCTCGCGCCGTCATCATCCCGCGCTATCACGTGATTTTGCTGGATGACGACGATCATACCTATGATTACGTCATCGAAATGCTGATCAAGCTGTTCGGCCACAGCCGCGAGCGTGCCTTTCTCATGGCCTGTGAAGTCGACGGCGTCGGGCGCGTGATCGTCGACACAACTTCGAAGGAACGCGCCGAATTGAAGCGCGATCAGATTCACGCCTACGGACGGGATTGGCGCATTCCGCACTGCAAAGGCTCGATGAGCGCCGTCGTCGAGCCGGCGCCGGGACATTGTGATGACGATTGACGAAGGCGCCGCTTTCAAATTTCACCCATCGGAGGGATGATTTTGCTGGAAAAATTTTCTCACACGTATTGTCATGCCGAGAAACGGTTCGTCTTGTTCGCGACGGTTTTAGCTGCCGTGAATCTCTTGGCTATATCGGCGTTCAGCCAAACGGCTTCGCAGCGGCTTTTTGCTCTGATGTCGGCGCGCCTGGCCAAAGATGATTCGATTCGCCAAACGTTTTCCTACTCGTACGACATTCATTTAACCGGCAGCTTTTATCACAAAGATGATTCGGCGCAAGTGGTTGAAGACTGGCAGATCTCCCAAAATCAGGACAGCATTCGCGCGCGCCTGGTTTCACGCCAGATCAACGGCGCGGCGGAGCTTGGGAAACAATATGCGCCGCCGGTGAAAATCCTATCGGTCAAGCGCGACCCGCGCCGGCCGGGAGACGACCCGGTGATGGCGGCGATCTGGGATTTGCTGCAGCGAATTAAAAAAGATTCCAAGTCCCAGGTGTTGATCGACGGCGAGGCGCTTGGCCGCGGCGGCGTCAAAAATTATATCATGCGTTTTCTTGCGAATGACCGCGCCGGCAGCTTGTGGATCAATGCCCAAACCTTTGCGCTGGAGCGCGTCGAATGGGCTTACGGCAAATCGATTGGCTTAAGCTCTTCCGGCGAAAAATCGGAGATTGTGCTGGCGCCGTTCATCAACGCCATCAATTTTCCGGTCAAGCTTGTTTTCAACGAGCGCTCGCGGACGCTTTTGCGCCGGACCGGTTCTTATACGGAGATTGAAACGAGTAATTTTCAGCGCGAGGACAGGCGATGACGATACGGCAACTGGCTGACAGCGATATTGAGATGGCGCTGGCGCTGTGGAATCGCAGCGCCAAATTTGATCCGATGACGCCGGAATTGTTCGAGGAAAAAGTGTTCGATGATCCCGATTTCCGGCGGGAGTGGGCTTTGGTGGCGGAAGAGCAAAATCGCGTCGTCGGTTTCATCATGTGTCTGAGCCGGAATTTTTACGATGACAAAGTCGGGTTTGTGAAATTGCTCGCGGTTGATCCCGCCCGGCACCGGAGCGGCATCGGCACGCAATTGCTGCAGCGCGTCGAATCGGCGTTGTGGCATGCCGGCGTGTCGCATATTCGCGTGCTCGACAGCAATCCGAATTACTTGCAACCCGGCCTCGATCCGCGGTATACCGAGGCCGTCATCTTCTTCGAGCATCACGGCTACAAGCGTTTTGCCGAGACGATGAATCTGGAAGTCGATTTGACGAGCCGCGATATCAACACCACAACGATAGAAGAGCAATTGCGCGCCAAGGGTATCGAGATTCGCCGCGCCATCATGGGCGACCGCGACGATTTGAGGCGCCTGCTCGAGCGCCATTGGCAGGCGTGGATTCCGGAAGTCGACCGCACGCTGCTCAATTATCCGATCTCGCTGCACGTGGCGGTGCAGCAAAATCGCGTCATCGGCTTTTCAGCTTACGACAGCAACAATTTCAACACCGGCTGGTTCGGGCCGATGGGAACCGATCCGGCGCTGCAGGGCAAAGGCATCGGCGGCGTTTTGCTCTTGCGCTGTTTGCAGGATATCAAAAACCAGGGCCATCGCTTCGCGGTGATTCCGTGGGTGGGGCCGTATCGGTTTTATTCGCATTACGCCGGCGCGCGCATCAGCCGCGTGTTTTGGCGGTATAAAAAGGAAGTGGCCTCGTAAATTTCCATCTCACGTGGGATCAAAAAAACTTCTGGCGCAACCACACGGAAAATTTTAAAAACTTACGTGTGGTTTTTTAAATCTGTGTGGCAACTATCAGCGTATATGAACAATTCAAAAAAACTTTTTTCATCCGTTGCGTTGTTTCTATCCGTTGGAATTTTCCCAAACCTAATCTTTCCCCAAGTCAAACCCGGCATCGAAGTTCTCATCACCAAACAACTGAATCTCATTCAGGGCAAGCGCGTCGGCCTCATCACCAATCCGACGGGCGTGACTTCGGATTTGACGTCGACGATTGATGTGCTCCACAATCTCCCGGATGTCAAGCTTGTGGCGCTGTTTGGCCCGGAGCATGGTGTGCGAGGTGATGCGTTCGCCGGCGAAAAAGTCGGCCACAGCGTCGACCGCAAAACCGGCGTGCCGATTTACTCGCTGTACAACGGCCCGATGGCGCCGCCAACGCCGGAGATGTTGAAAAATGTCGAGGCGTTGATTTACGACATTCAAGACATCGGCTCGCGCGCGTACACCTATATTTACACGATGGCGCTGGCGATGCAAGGGGCAGCGAAAGCCGGCATTCCATTCATCGTTTTGGATCGGCCCAATCCCCTCGGCGGCAATTTAATCGAGGGGCCGGTGTTGGACGAACGTTTTAAATCCGGCATCGGGCTGTATCCGATTCCGTACATTTATGGCCTGACTGTCGGCGAGCTGGCAAAATTTTTTAATGAAGAATTTGGCATTCATGCAAATTTAATTGTCGTGCCCATGGCAGACTGGCGGCGCGACATGATTTTCACCGACACCGGCTTACCGTGGGTGCTCACCTCGCCGCACGTGCCGCATCCGGAAACCGCTTTTCATATCGCCGCCACCGGCGGCATCGGCGAATTGCAGTCGCTTTCCGAAGGCGTCGGCTACACGCTGCCATTTGAAATCATCGGCCAAACTTGGATTGAGCCGGATAAACTTGCGAACGAATTGAACCAGCGCCAGCTTCCCGGCGTGCGGTTTCGTTCGCTGTATTTTCGTCCGTACTATTTTGCCAATAAAGATCAACAGCTCGCCGGTGTGCAACTGCATTTGACCGATCTTCGCGCGTTTCAGCCGATGCTGACGCAGTTGCATCTGCTCGCGGCCATCCTCAAGTTATATCCCCATCAGGACATTTTCAATTCGGCGCGCGTGTCGAGTTTCGATCGCGCCATGGGAACCGATCAGGTGCGAATGACGCTGCAAAAAGGCGAATCGCCGAAGAGTTTGCTGGCAAATTGGGAAAAAGATCTGGCGAGTTATCGGCAAAAACGAGAGAAGTATTTGATATATCGCTGAAACGATATGGCGCACGCTGAGGCGCTTTGTAGTTAGAATGATGCCGCCCCAGCTAGTCGTCAAGGTTTGAGAGCAAACTGGAGATAGGCAATAAGCAGGCCGGTTATGGTGATGACTGTGCCCACATAAAATGTGAACATCCATTTGATAAGAGCCGTCTGGGCTTGGGCAATTTTGGCCTCCATCTTAGATTCTGCCTGGCTGATGCGTTGATCAGTATATTGCTTGGCGTTTTGAAGAGCCATTTCAGTATATTGTCTGGCCTCTTGACGTCGCAGGTTGTTTTTTTCATCAGCCAAATCAAAGCGCCGGTCAATAAACTCTTTTAAGACTTGCAAATGCAACTCCAACGTCCGTTCGTAGGCATTCCGTTGCGCCGTCTCGAATTGGCTCAAAACTTCAACGAACGCCTTGCTGCCTTTTTCACCAAGGACTTCTTGCAAATCAAGTGGTATATTGACGACTGTGGGCATAGGGGTTCGTTCTGTTTAGTAATGAAGTCTAGCAAGAAATGTTTGCAAGCGCAAGTCTTTTTATTCTTGGCAATGATTTATTCGTTTTTCGCAGGAAAAAGATTTGTCAAATTATCGGCTGAAGCGGCGCTCTAAAAAAAAAATATTTTGCCTTGACACGAGTGTAATTATTTTTTATATTGCGTTTGTTTTCCTGCTGGAGATCGATTCGCGCGATTTTATAGGCGGTTGTTTTCTCTATGGCGGCATGACGTAACAGGTGCCGGAGGATCGTAACCGCCATTTTTCTCCAATTTCTGCATGTTTTAATCCTGATCGAACCGCGATTCCAAAGCGCTTCGCATCAAACCAGTCATCCTGCCATAAGTTTAAAAGAGGAAGGAGGATGTACACAGAATGAAAAAATCGTTTCTTCCCGGCTGCATTATCCTCATTATTGTTGCCGCTCAATTTGTTTTTGCCGGAACCACGGGAAAAGTCGTCGGAACCGTCACCGATGCCGATAACGGCGAGCCGCTGCCCGGGGTCAACGTGATCTTGGAAGGCACGACGATGGGCGCCGTCACCAACCTCGACGGGTATTACGTGATCCTCAATGTTCCGCCGGGTTCGTACACGATCAAAGCCAGCTACATCGGTTACACGACCCAACGCACGACCGACGTCGTGGTGAAAATCGATCTCACCACCGAAATTAATTTTAGAATGAAACAGGAAGCCGTTGCCGGCGAAGAAGTCGTCATCGTGGCGCAACGGCCGGTCGTTGTGAAAGACGTTGCCGCCACCCAAGCCAATTTGAATATCAAAGAAGTTGAAGCGCTGCCGGTGGTGACAGTCGCCAGCGTGGTCGGCTTGCAAGCCGGCGTGCGCGGCCTGGAAATCCGCGGCGGTACAAGCGACGAGACGGCATTCATGGTGAACGGCATCACGCTGCGTGATGAGCGCGATAACACGCCGTACACCGCCATCAGCTTCACCGCGATTGAGGAAATCAATATTCAAACCGGCGGGTTCAATGCCGAATACGGCAACATCCGTTCCGGCTTGATCAATGTCGTGACCAAGGAAGGCAAGAAAGATCGTTACAGTCTCAACATCCTGACGCGGTATAGTCCGGCGGCGCAAAAGCATTTTGGCCCGGCGCCGAACGACCGCAACTCATATTGGATACGTCCTTATGTCGATGATGCTGTTGCCTGGACCGGAACGAAAAGCGGCGCCTGGGACGAATTTACTCAAAAGCAATATCAGGAATTTGAAGGGTGGAATTCCATCGCTCTCAAGACCCTGAAAGACAATGATCCGACCAACGATCTGACCCCGCAAGCGGCCCAGCAGCTTTTTCTCTTCCAGCATCGTCGCAATCTCGATATCGTCGATCCGGATTATGATTTCGACATGAGTGTCGGTGGGCCCTTCCCCGTCGTCAGCGAGAAACTGGGGAATTTGCGATTTTGGGCTTCTTATCGCACTACGCAGGATATGTATGTCATTCCACTCTCGAAAGATGGCTATCGTGATTATAACGCACAACTGAAACTCACCACCGAACTCTCTCCCAGCATGAAGCTGGTGGTGGAAGGCCTTCGCGGCCGGGCGACCGGCACCAATGACAACAATGCCGGCTTGCCCGGCATCTTTCGCTCGCCCGAGAGCATCGGCAGCGTTCTGAACCGTGTCAGCTTTATCGACACCAGAATCTTTGCCACCGATTATTGGGCGCCCACGGCGATTACGCGCACCAGTATTGGCGCCAAATTTACGCACCTCTTGAATTCGTCGACATTTTACGAGGCAACCTTGAGCAGCTTTGCCTCCAGCTACGAGACCCGCCCCGGGCGCGGGCGCGATACTTCCCGGGTTTACTTGTTCGGCAACACTTATTATGTTGATGAAGGGCCTTTTGGCTTTGAGCCTCGGCCGGCTTTCGGCATTGGCAGCGGCATGCGCTCAGGCGTCGGCATGAGCAACTCGCGTGACAGCAGCGAGGTGACCGTCTATTCTGCGAAGATTGATTTCAGCAGCCAGCTCGGCCGCTATAATCAAATCAAAACCGGCGTGGAATTTATTTATACCGACAACCGGGTTAATTACGCCTCGGTCGATCAGTTCCTGCCCAGTGGACGCTCGCGTTCGAAATGGCATACCTTCCCGAAGCGCGGCGCCTTCTATGTTCAGGACAAGCTGGAGTTTCAGGGAATGATTGCCAACCTCGGCCTTCGCCTCGACTATTCGCACGCCGGCGGTGAATGGTTCGTTTATGATCCTTTTAACAAGGCCTTCACTTCGGAACGGTCTTTGGGGATCGATACTTTGTTAAGCAAAGAGGCGACCGACCGCATTTTTAATCTCAGCCCACGGTTGAGTGTGGCCTTTCCGATCACGATCAATAGCAAGCTTTTCTTTAACTACGGGCACTTCCGGCAATTGCCGCTGCCGGAGAATCTTTATCTCGTCCGCAGATTCAGCGACAACAATCAAGTCACCCGGCTGGCCAATCCGAACAATCCCTTGCCCAAAACCGTTGCCTACGAATTGGGCTACGAGCAAAATCTTGCCGATCAGTTTCTCATTCGCGTCTCGGGATATTATAAGGATGTATCCTTGCAATCACGACTGGTCACTTATACCAGCCGCGACACCAAAGTCAACTATTCCGTCACCGAGCCTAATAATTATGAGGACATTCGCGGGTTCGAGCTGACCTTGAACAAGAATCGGGGCAATTGGGTGCAGGGCTTTATCAACTATACCTATCAAGTCAATACCGCCGGCAATTTTGGCTTCAGCCAATACTATGAAAATCCTGCCGAGCAACGGCGCTATGAGCGCGAGACGCGCTCGCAATATCAGGAGAAACCGGTGCCAAGGCCGTACGCGCGCGCGAATCTTTATTTCTTTTCTTCTGGCACATTTGGACCGAAGGTCGCTGGCATTCACCCGCTGGGCGATATTCGCCTGAATGTTTTGGGTTCGTGGCGCGCCGGATACTACTTCACCTGGGCAGGCGGCGGCAGCATTCCCGGCATCGTCAACAACGTGCAGTGGGCTGATTTTTACAACGTTGATTTGCGTCTGAGCAAGTCACTAAAAATCGCCAATGCCAATTTCCAATTTTTCCTGGATCTCTTCAATGTCTTTGACTTCAAATATCTGGAACAATACGGCTTTGTTGACGGCAAAGATTTCGAAGCCTATATGAAGTCGCTCCATCTGCCCAAAGACATCGGCGATCCCTTGGGTTACGGCAATATCCCCGGCAATGATCGCCCCGGCGATTATCGTACCGGCCCCTATATTCCTTGGGATAATAACGCCGACGAGGCCACCAAGGAAAAATGGCGCAAGAACAAATCCTATATCGATATGCCCAATCAGGCTTTTCTCACATTCCTCAACCCGAGGGATGTGTTCTTTGGGCTAAATGTGACCTTTGACGTGTTTTAACGTAGCGCAGACTTCCAGTCTGCAGGCACGATGCCCAATGTCACTAACTTTTTGAGCCGTCAACCAGCGCGTTGGAGTTGTTGAATATGTTCTCGTCGGGCTTGTTGGCGGTCACCTTTTAAAAAGCCATAAGGTCGGG
>Ga0073934_10004205_pt1 | contig 24469 bp, 25 predicted proteins | sample LarsenN4metaG_FD_76834 | JGI IMG/M metagenome (GOLD analysis project Ga0073934, IMG submission 76834) | Hot spring sediment bacterial and archeal communities from British Columbia, Canada, to study Microbial Dark Matter (Phase II) - Larsen... ... | reverse complement strand
GGGTGCGAGGGGCAGTCTCCAGCGATTCGTTCACCCGGCCCGGCAGTCCGGCCGAGGTACTCGTCTAACGCTAGGCCCCCTCGCAGAACCCGAACAAGCGTCAGGCCGGCTACTGCCGAGTCTCAGATAGAACCATGGTTCGCCGCGCGCGCGACCACCGTGCTTGCAGTTGTCCCATCGGATCGGGAGCCTTAAGAGAGGAGAACGATGCGGAAGACCCCGCCAACCCGGAAGCGCCAGCAGGCCTCGCCCGTTCAGCAAACGGGGCTGATTGCTCGGGCACAAACCGCCCCGCAATCAGGGACGGCGAGGTGGGCCCTTGACAATCGCTCTCATAGAACAATCGCTCTCATAGAACGGATCGCGGCTCAGCTGCAGCCGCCGGGTTAGGCAGCCTCGTTCACAGAACTCGATCGGCATGTGCCTTCAGTTCTCGTCTTATGGTGGGATGACCAAGGGGATCGAGGTAGACGCGGAGGCCCTCCGTTCGCGCGAGCTTGAAGGCGGGAACGAGATCAGAGTCGCCCGAGGCAACGACGATTGTTGACACAAGGCGCTTCAGCGCAAGGGATGCGATATCAAGGCCGATACGCATGTCGACGCCCTTCTGTAGGATCTTTGGGCGGACGTCCCTCGCTTCTACCTTTGTCTTGGTCTTTGCCATGAGCTGCTTCACCGCAGCGTGGCCGATTTCCCAGCCCTGGTGGACGAGGATGCCTGCCGTCGAGTGGGTGGGTCGTTGTTCCTGTGAGGGGTTCGGCGGTGTGGTAGAAGATCCTGTAAACGCGGAGATCCTTCAGGGAAGGATCTGAGAGCATTCGGTGCACCTCACCCATTACGTCCGAATGGGTCGGGAAGCGCGATAGCTTCCTACTGAGGACTTTCTTCACATACTCGCCGTCGACGAGGACGGCGACCCGCTCCGACCCGGACATAGGGTGCCTCGAAGAGGTCGACCCCTACACCACGTGTGGGTGTTACCCCACTTTGATCAGGGACGTAGCGTAGGGGCCGTGTTTGTATCTGATATTAAGGTAGGACCCTAGAGTAGCGCGGTCAAGAAAGGAGCGACAGTGAGCTTCGAGGCTGCCGAACACCCATCAAACACTGCGAGCGCCGCAGCCTAATCCGCCAAGCTGCCCGCAGCGTTCCTCGCCCCCTCCTGGCCCGCCATCAGTGCCCGCGCAGCCGCTCCGCCTCGGCCACCCGGCCCAGCGCGATCACGTACGCCGCCGTCCGCCACGACACGTGCTTCTCGTTCGCCATATCCCGTACCGCGGTGTAGGCGGTGATCAGCTTGCGCCGCAACTCGGTATTCACCTGCTCGAGTGACCAGGGGTGCTGCTGGAGATTCTGCACCCATTCGAAATAGCTCACGATCACGCCCCCGGCGTTCACCAGGAAATCCGGCAACACCGGAATGCCCCGCTCCTCGAAGATCTTGTCGGCGATGGGTGTCGTAGGGCTGTTGGCGGCCTCCACCAACACCTTGCAGTCGATGGAGAGGGCGTTGCGTTCCTTGCTGATCACACCACCCAGCGCCGCCGGCACCAGCCAGTCGCACGGGATGGCCCAGAGTTGTTCGTTGCTGATTGGTTCGCCGCCTTCGAAAGCGGCCACCGGCTTGCGCTCGCGGTAGGCGTGTTGGAACAGCCGGGGGATGTCGAGGCCCTCGTCGTGGTGCAACCCGCCGTCCACGTCGGTGACCGCGATGACCTTGGCGCCCAGCTCGTGGGCGAACTGGGCCACGAACGCTCCCACGTTCCCGAATCCCTGAATGACGACGCGGCTCCCCCGGAGCGGGACCCCGAAGTCGCGGGCATAGCTCTCCATCACGTACACGACCCCGCGTCCGGTGGCCTCCTCGCGACCCAACGAGCCACCGAGGGAAAGCGGCTTGCCCGTGACCACGGCCGGGGTGTAGCCGGCGCGCGCCGAGTACTCGTCCAACAGCCAGGCCATGACCTGGGCATTGGTCCCCATGTCCGGCGCGGGAATGTCGCGGTACGGTCCCAGGACAATCGAGATCCTGCGGGTGAAACTCCGGGTCACGGCTTCCAGCTCCCGCGGCGAGAGCTGGCGCGGATCGCACTGGACGCCCCCCTTGGCGCCGCCAAAAGGGATGTCCACCAGGGCGGTCTTCCAGGTCATGGTGGTGGCAAGCCCGACCACCTCCCCTTCATCCGCCTCGGGGTGATAGCGGATCCCGCCCTTGCAGGGGCCGCGGGCCCCGTTGTGCTGCACCCGATAGCCGCGGAACACCTCGAAGACGCCGCTGTCCATCCGCACCGGGACCTCCACGGCGACCGAACGGAACGGCATCCGGAGCAGCCGCCGCATGTACGTCTCCAGGCCCAGCAGTTCGGCCGCCGTGTCGAACTGCGACAGGGTGATGGCGCCGCTCCTCATGTGGTTCAACGCCGCGGCAACCGCGCACATGACAGGGTCTCCGAGAGGGGTCGGGACAATTTTCCCTCTGGTACCGGCCTGGCAAGGGGCGGCACCAGGGCTGGAGGCGCCACAGAGGCAACTCCCGCTGCAGAGGCGGGGGCTGCACCGCGTTGATATATTGAGCACATGAGCGATCTGCAGGCATTTGCCCAGCAGCAGCGTGAGCGGATCCTGAACGAGCTGTTCACGCTCCTCAAGATCCCCAGCATCTCCACCGATCCCAGCCGGAGTAGCGACTGCCGACGCGCGGCAGGCTGGGTGGCCGATCATCTCAAAGCCCTCGGCTGCCCCCGGGTGGACCTGCTCGCCAGTGATTCCCACCCCGTGGTGTGGGCCGAGGGGCCCGCCGTCCCGGGGAAGCCCACGGTGCTGGTCTACGGGCACTACGACGTCCAGCCGGCGGACCCGCTGGATCTGTGGAGTTCACCGCCCTTCGAACCCACGATCCGCGACGGCAACCTCTACGCCCGCGGCGCCACGGACGACAAGGGGCAGGTGTTTGCGGTCATCAAGGCCTTCGAGGCGGTGAGTGGCGGTGGCCGCCCGCCGGTCAACGTGCGGTTCCTGATCGAGGGGCAGGAAGAATCAGGCAGCAAGGTGCTGTTCGACCTGCTGGAGCGGGAACCCGAGCGGGTGGACGGGGATGCGGTGCTGGTGTCCGACACCGGCTATTTCGCGCCGGGATGGCCCGCTGTGGAGGTGGGCCTCCGCGGCCTGTGCGCCGCCGAGATCACGGTGCGGGTCTTGAAGGGCGACCTCCATTCGGGCCTCTACGGCGGCGCGGCGCCCAACGCCCACGAGACGCTGGTGCGCCTGCTCGCGAAGCTCAAGACCCCGGACGGCAAGATCCAGATCCCCGGCCTGTATCGGGCGGTGAAGCGGCCCAGCGCCGGCGAGCGGGCGGGCTGGAAGAAGCTGCCGTTCAACGAGCGCGCGTTTCAGCGCGATGAGGTGGGCGCCAAGGCGCTGACCGGCCTCAAGCCTTACTCGGTGCTGGAGCGGATCTGGGCCCTGCCAACGTTCGAGATCCACGGGATCGTGGGTGGCTTTACCGGTGAAGGCACGAAGACGGTGATCCCGGCGGTCGCCACCGCGAAAGTGACGCTGCGCCTGGTGCCGAATCAGAAGACGGCGGTCGTCGCCCGCCAGCTCACCGCGGCGGTGAAGAAACTCGCCCCCAAGTGGGCGGACGTGTCCGTCAGGATCATGCACGGTGCCGACCCGGTGCTGGTGGACATCACCGCGCCCCCGTTCAAGCTGATCGACCAGGCGTTTCGCGAGGTCGAGGGCCGGGGTGTGGTCCCGACCCGCTCCGGCGGCTCCATTCCGGTGGTGCCCGCACTCGGCAAGCGCGGCGCCCCGGTGGTGCTGGCGGGGATCGGGCTGCCGGACGACCGGCTGCATGCCCCGAACGAGAAGATCGGGGTGGAGCAGGTGTTCAAAGGGATCCGGGTGTTTGGGCGGTTCTTCCAGCTGATGGGTGAGAGGTGAGCGGGGGAGCCGAGCCTGACCGATGCCGGCCGCGGCGCACCGAGTCGGCCGGATCTCCGCGGGTCACCGCCCACTGATCGCCGCAGCTAGCTCCATCATCCGGGCCCGCTGCTGGAACACCTCGCAGAACGACAGCACCACCGCATCCAGCGCGCGGCCCCAGAGATCGCGCGGGCTCCGCTCGCCCAGCTCTCGCTGTATGCTGGTCATGGTGACGTCCGGAATTCCGCAGGGCACGATCAGGTCGAAAAACGACAAATCCGTCATCACGTTGAGCGCGAAGCCGTGCCAGGTGACCCACTGTCTCACGTGGATGCCGATGCTCGCGATCTTGCGCCCGGCCGTCCACACCCCGGTGTAGCCCTCGCGGCGCTCGGCGGGCACTCCGAACTGGCCCAGCGCCTGGATAAGGCACTCTTCGAGCCTCCGCAGGAACCAGTGCAGGTCACGGCGGTGTTCCTTGAGGTCGTAGATCGGATATCCCACCAGCTGCCCAGGCCCGTGAAACGTGACGTCGCCGCCGCGCTCGACCTCGAAGAGCTCGACGCCCTTCGCGGCCAGGAACTCCTTGGGGGCCACCAGGTGCCGGGCCTGACTGCCCCGTCCCAGCGTGATGACGGGCGGGTGCTCGACCAGCAGCAGGACGTCGTGCTCCAGCGATCGGTCAATCCGGCGCTGCGCCAGGTCCCGTTGAAGGTCGAGTGCTTCACCGTAGGCCGTCCGGCCGAGGCCGATGATGCCGAGCTCAGCGCTCACGTCACGCAGCCCGCCTGGCGTGGGTGCCGGCGTACAGCGCGGCCGCCAGCAGCGCCGACAGGTAGAGTCCGAGGCCGACGCGGCCGCCCAGCGAGTCGGCCGGCATCGCGACCAGGGAAAGCATCACGGATCCGAAGACCGCGAGTGTGGCGGTAACGCCGCGGCGCCAGAGCTCGTCGATTCCCCGGGTGAGCAGCCAGCCGGAAGCGGCCGCCACGACGATTCCGAGGAGCGCGGCGGTGCTGAGGATCAAGAACCCCACGTCCTGCGCGTCCCAGCCGCGCTGCTGCACCGTGCGCAGCACCAGCACGCCAGTCGTGATGACCGCGGCTCCTGCGGCGGCTCCCGTCGCCAGGCCGCCCAGGGCGCGGAGGACGGGGTCACGGGCGGAGGGCACGGTATCCGTTCAAGGCATCCGCAGCGCCGCACGCCGCGAGGTGGCCTGAACCACCACGGATAACGGACAACGGACAACCCTACACATGCAGCACGCGACCCAGCGAGTCCAGCGCGGCCTCGGCCACCGCCTCGGACAGCGTGGGGTGCGCGTGGACGGCCAGCTCGACTTCTTCCACCGTGTACTCGTTCTCGCGCGCCACCGCCAGCTCGTGGATCATCTCGCTGGCGTGGGACGCCACGATGTGGGCGCCCAGGATCTCGCCGTACTTCTTGTCGCGGAGGATCTTGACGAATCCTTCCGTCTCGAGGGCGGCGCGGGCGCGGCCGCTCGCCGTGAGGGGGAACTTGCCCACCACGTAGTCCAGCTTGCGCTCCTTGCACTGGTCCTCGGTGAGACCGATGCTGGCCACCTCCGGGTGGCAATAGGTGACGCTCGGGATGTTGTCGTAGCGGATGGGGTGAGGCTGCGTGCCCGCCAGCAGCTCGGCTACGAAGATGCCCTCGCGGCTGCCCTTGTGGGCCAGCATGGGCGGCCCGGCGATGTCGCCGATGGCGTAGACCCCGTCGGCGGCAGTCTTGAGGTTCTTGTCCACCTGGACGAAACCACCCTGGGTCCGTTTCACGCCCGCGGCCTCGAGACCCAGGTTCTCCAGGTTGAGCGCCCGGCCCGCACTCACGAGGACGGTTTCGACTTCCAGGGTCCGTGTCTTGCCGTCCGCCTCGACGTCCAGCGTCACCTTGTTGGGCGTCACCTTGGCGCCCTTCACCATGGCGCCCGCCAGCGATTCGATCCCTCGTTTCTTGAAGCTCCGCGCGATGGCCGCGGATGAGTCTGCGTCTTCCAGTGGCAGAATCCGGGGCAGGATCTCGATGAGCGTCACCCGGGTGTCGAAGGCGTTGAAGATGTCGGCGAACTCGCATCCGAGCGCGCCGGCTCCGATGATGGCGAGGCTCTTCGGCGCCTGCTCCAGCAACAGCGCTTCGTCCGAGGAAATGACCGACGTCCGGTTGAGCTCCAGTCCCGCTTGGGGCAGCCCCTTCGCCCGGGTGCCCGTGGCGAGCACGACCGCCTTCGTCGCCGTCAACGTCTCATTGCCGGCCTGCACCTTCTTCCCGGGCAGCAGAGTCCCGGTCTCTCGGACCACCGTCACCTTGTGCTTCTTCATCAGGAACTCGACGCCCTTGGAGTTCTGGTCGCTCACCTGGCGGGATCGGTGCATGGCGATCCCGAAGTCCAGGGTGACGCCCTCCACGGTGATACCGAGGTCCTTGGCATCGTGCCGGATCAGGTTGGCGACGTACGCGCTGTGCAGCAGAGCCTTACTGGGAATGCAGCCGATATTGACACACACCCCGCCCAGCTTCTGGCGCTCCACGACCGCCGTATTGAGCCCCAGCTGGGCGGCGCGGATGGCGCACACGTAGCCGGCGGGGCCGCCGCCGAGGATGATGACGTCGAATTGGTTGGCCATGCGCGTTGTCCGTTCTCTGTTGTCTGTGGCGCTGCGATGGGCCAGCAGCAATCAGCACTCAGCACTCAGTGCCAGGCCCCGCGGACTGACTGCTGGATGCCGACCGCCGAGTGCTCACCACACCATCGCCAGCGGATTCTCCAGCATCCGCTTCACCGTCTGCAGGAACCTCGCCCCCGTGGCGCCGTCGATCACGCGGTGGTCGCAGCTCATGGTCATCCGCATGCGTCGCCGGATGGCGACGGCGCCAGCGTCCACTACCGGCTGGGGCGTGATGCCGCCCACCGCCACGATCCCGGCCTCGGGCGGGTTGATCACCGCGGTGAACTCGTGGATGCCCATCATGCCCAGGTTGGAGACCGAGAACGTGCTCCCGGTGTATTCCTCGGGCTTGAGCTTGCGCTCGTGTGCCCGCTGGGAAAGTTCCCGCGTCTCGAGCGCGATTTGTCTCAGGCTCTTCTGGTCCGCATGGCGGATCACCGGCGTGATCAGCCCCTGGTCCACCGCCACCGCCATGCCGATGTGCACGTCGCGGAAGTAGCGGATGAAGTCTCCCTGCCACCAGGCATTGCACTCGCGATGCCGCAGGAGCGCTTGGGCCACCACCTTCACGATGATGTCGTTGAAGGTGATCTTGGGTTCCTCGCCCAGCGCGTTGAGCGCTTCCCGCGCGTCCCAGGCGCGCTCCATGTCGATCTCGACGGTGAGAAAGAAATGCGGCACCGGGCCCAAGGATTCGGCCAGCCGGCGGGCGATGGTCTTGCGAATCTGGGTGAGCGGGACGTCTTCGTAACCGGCGGACGGGACCGACACGGCGGGCACGACGGGTGCGCCGGGTGCGCGCTCGAGGTCCCGCTTGATGATCCGGCCGCCGGGCCCTGAGCCCCGGACCACTGTGAGGTCCACGCCGCGCTCGCGGGCGATCCGCCGGGCCAGCGGCGATGCCCTCAGTCTTCCCCCCGCCGCAGCCTGGTGAACGGGGGACGGGGTCGTGGGGCCGGGGGCCGCCGCGGCTGGCCGCGGGCTCGCCGGCGCGACGGGCCCAACTTTCGTGGCTGGTGCTGGGGCGACCGCTTCCTTGTTTCCCGTTCCCGCTTCTCGAATGAGCGCGGAAATGTCTTCTCCCTCCGGCGCGATCACGGCGACCAGGCCGCCTACCGGCACGGTGGCCCCCGCCGGGACCAACACCTTGCGGAGAATCCCGTCGCCCCGGGCCGGCAGCTCCATGACCGCTTTGTCCGTCTCGACCTCGGCCAGGATGTCGCCGGGCTCGATGGCGTCGCCTTCTTGCTTGAGCCACTGCACCAGGCGCCCTTCCTCCATGGTGGGGGAGAGCGCTTCCATCACGACCTTGGTTGCCATGACGTCGCGACTCGCGTCTCAGTCGAGGTAGGTGACGCGCTTGACCGCCGCGATCACGTGGTCGACCCCGGGTTTGGCCGCCCGCTCGAGGTGCTTGTTGTACGGCATCGGGACGTCGGCCCCGGTGATGCGCTCAATGGGCGCGTCGAGATCGTCGAAGGCGGCATGCTGGATCTCGTGCACCACCTGCGCGCCGACCCCGCAGAACGGCCACCCTTCCTCGACGATCACGCACCGGTTGGTCTTGCGCACGCTGGCGAGGATGATCTCGACGTCCAGCGGGCGGATGGTGCGGAGGTCCACCACCTCGGCCGAGACCTGGAGCTGCTCCGCCAGCTGCTCGGCCGCCTTGAGCGCCAGGGCCACGGTCTTCGAGTGGCAGATGAGGGTGACGTCGCCGCCCTCGCGTTTCACGTCCGCCTGACCCAGCGGGATGGTGTATTCGCCCTCGGGCACGTCGCCCTTGGTGTTGTACAGCATCTCACCCTCGAGGAAGACCACCGGGTTGTCGTCCCGGATGGAGGTCTTGAGCAGCCCCTTGGCGTCATAGGGTGTGGCGGGTGCTACCACCTTGAGCCCCGGCACGTGCGCGTAGAAGGACTCGAAGGCCTGCGAGTGCTGCGCCGCGAGCTGGAGGGCGGCGCCCCCGGGGCCGCGGAAGACGATGGGAATGGGAATCTGGCCGCCCGACATGTACAGCATCTTGGCGGCGGAATTGATTATCTCGTCGATCGCCAGGAGGGCGAAGTTCCAGGTCATGAACTCGATGACGGGTCGGAGGCCCACCATCGCGGCGCCCACCCCCAGCCCGGCGAACCCCAGCTCGGCGATGGGCGTGTCCACCACGCGCCGCTCGCCGAACGCCTCCAGCAGCCCCCGGCTCACCTTGTACGCCCCCTGGTAGACCCCGACCTCCTCGCCCATCAGGAACACGTTGGGGTCGCGCTCCATTTCTTCGCGGAGCGCCTGGTTGAGGGCGTCGCGATAGGTCAGAACCGGCATGGGAGGGCAGACCGTGCCGTCATTCTTGATACACGTCGGTGAAGAGTTCGGCGGGGTCGGGATCGGGGCTCTCCTCGGCGAAGGCCAACGCCTCTTCGACCTCTTCGTGCACCTGCCGGTCCATCGCCGTGAATTCGGCGTCGTCCAACAGCCCGTCGTCGCGCAACCGGTACCGCAACCCGGCGATGGGGTCCTTCTTCTTCTGCTCTTCCAGCTCTTCCTTGGTGCGGTAGTGGCCGTGGATCGGGTCGGCCATGGAGTGTCCCATGTAGCGGTAGGTGCGGGCCTCGAGGAGGGTGGGCAGTTGGGCCTCGCGACCCCGCTCGACCGCACGCACCATGGCGTCGTAGACGGCCAGCACGTCCATGCCGTCCACCGTCTCGGAGTCCATCTCGTGGGCGCAGGCCCGGTCGGCGATGTGATAGACGGCGCTGGCCCGCTCTAGCGCGGTGCCCATGCCGTAGCGGTTGTTCTCGCAGATGAAGATGACCGGCAGCGTCCATAGCGCGGCCATGTTCAAGCTCTCGTGAAACGCGCCGATGTTGGCGGCCGCCTCCCCGAAGTAGCACGCGGCCACTTGATCGGTCCCGCGATACTTGATGGCGAACCCGGCCCCGTTCGCCAGCGGCAAGTGGGATCCGACGATCGCGTGACCGCCCAGGAATCGGCGCTCGGTGTCGAACAGGTGCATCGAGCCGCCTTTGCCCTTGGAGCAGCCGGTAGCCTTCCCGAACAGCTCGGCCATGCAGGCGCGGGCGGACATCCCCCGCACCAGCGCGTGGGCGTGCTCGCGGTAGCTGGTGAACAGGTAGTCGTCGTCCCGTAAGGCCGCGCCGGTGCCCACCGCGACCGCCTCCTGCCCGATGTAGAGATGGCAGAAGCCCCCGATCTTGCCCGTGGCGTAGGCCTCGCCCGCCTTCTCCTCGAACCGGCGTACCAGGAGCATCTGCCGCAGGAGTCGGTGGTAGAACTCCTGCCGGGCGGGGTCAAGCCTGGTCGCAGTAGCTGGCTGTGCCATGGGAACGCCTAGACGACCGCGGCCCGCTGCGCCTGCTCCCAGGCGTGGTAGGAGGAACGCACCAGTGGGCCGGCCTCGACGTGGCGGAACCCCATCGCGCGCCCAACCGCGCCCAGTTCGGCGAACTCGGCCGGGGTGTAGAAGCGGGCCACCGGCAGGTGGCTGGCGGAGGGACGCAGGTATTGCCCCACCGTGAGGATCTCGACCTGGTGCGAGCGGAGGTCCTGCATGGCGCCCAGCAGCTCGTCCCACTCCTCGCCCAGCCCGCACATCAGGCCGGACTTGGTGACCTGGTCCGGGGCCATCTCCTTGGCGCGCCGGAGGAGCCGCAAGGCCCGAACGTAGCGGCCACCGGGCCGGGCTACCGGGTAAAGTCGCTCCACGGTTTCGAGGTTGTGGTTCAGGATCTCGGGCTCCGCCTCGAGGATGAGTTCCAGGGCCTCGTCCGATCCCTTGAAATCGGGGATCAGTACCTCCACCGAGGTCTCCGGCAGCCGCCGCCGGATCTCCAGAACGCATTGCGCGAAGATCTCCGCTCCGCCCCGGGGCAGGTCATCCCGGTCCACGCTGGTGATCACGACGTGCTTGAGCCCCAGCGCTTCGACCGCGGAGGCCAGCCGCGCAGGCTCCGCCGGGTCGTAGGGCGCCGGGGTCCCATGCGTCACGGCACAGTAGGGGCAATTGCGAGTACAAACGTCCCCCAGAATCATGAACGTGGCCGCGCGGTGCTCCCAGCATTCGCCCACGTTGGGGCAGTGGGCCTCCTCGCACACGGTATGGAGCCGGAGGTCGCGCAGGAGACGCTTGACCTCGACGTAGTTCGCGCCACCCGGCGCTCGCACCTTGAGCCAGGTCGGTTTGCGGGCCGTCGGCGCTTCGGCCGGCGGACGCGGGCCCGTAAGCTGGACTAGTTCCATGGGGTGGCGAAACATAGCCCCGGGGGATACCCGATACCAGCCGTGACGGCGCCCGGCTCAACCGTTCGGTTGAGCCTTCGAGATCAGGGCTCGGTCCAGAACCGCCCGGGGCTCATCGGCGCGACGTTGTGCTCCACCCGTTGCCCGCTGACCAGCGCGGCAATGATCTGACCGGTGATAGCGGCCAGCAGGATGCCGTTCCGGCCGTGTCCCGTGGCGTACCAGAGGTTGGCTACCTGGGGATCACAGCCAATGATGGGGCGGCCGTCAGGCGTGCCCGGACGCAGGCCTGCCCAGCGACGGCGTTCGGAGGCGAGTTCCAGTGCCGGATAGACCCGCCGGGCGTTCGCCAGAATGCGCTGGATGGCCTCCTCGGTGACGGACGCGTCGAACCCTACGTGCTCCATGGTGCTGCCCACCACGGCTTCGCCGCCCCGGGTGAGGACGTAGCCGTGATCGGCAAAGACGATGGCGCGGGGCTCGCCGAGGGGCCACTCCAGCGCCGCCATCTGGCCGCGAACCGGCTCCACGCTCAACGGGCGGGGCAGGCCGCCCAAGCGGCCGGACCAGGAGCCCGCGGCGATCACCACCTGTCCGGCGTCGATCCGTCCGCCGGGGGTGCGCGCGCCGGTGACGCGGCCGCCCTCGATCAGTAGCGCTTCGACCCGCTCCCCACGCCGCAGCGCCGCCCCCCGCGCGGTGGCGCTGCGAATGAGGGCGTCAATCAACGCGGCCGGCTCCAGCGCGCCGTCTTCCGGAGACAGATGCCCGCCTACGGCGTGGGGGGAAATGCCGGGGCACCGTTCCCGGAGCTCGTCGGCCCCCAGCCAGTCAACGGGGAAGCCCTGCTGGCGCTGCCAGGCGACGTCGCCTTTCAACCGGTCGGCGTCCTCCGCGGTGAAGGCCACCTGCACGATGCCGTCGGTCCACAGGCCGATCTCGATCCCGGTCTCCTCTTCGAGGGCGGGGACCAACTCGCGATAGAGGTCGCGCGCTCGGATCCGGAAGCTCAGCAGGGGATCCTGGTCGTGGGTGTCGACCAGCGGCGCCAGCATGCCCGCGGACGCTGCCGTGGCGGCGCCCGGCCGGGTGCCCTCGTCGATCAGGAGCACGCGTTGGCCGGCCGCGCCCAGGGCGTGGGCGCAGGCGGCCCCGATGATGCCGCCTCCGATGATCAGCGTGTCGGGCTGTGGCATGGGCCTCGGCTTGTGACGAAACCGTGGGCGGGGTAGCTTCGTACGGGCAGCAGGGTCGGACCTCCGCCGGAGGAATCCATGTTGCGGACGCTGGTAGGATACGCCATTCTCGCCGTCATCGGCTATTTCGCGCTGAAGCTGCTGTTCGGGTTACTGGGCTTCGCGATCACCCTGCTCATCAATCTGGTGGTACTCGCCGCGATCGGCTTCCTGCTGTACGCCTTGCTCAAACTTATCAGTCCGAACCTCGCGCGCCGAGTACACGAGACGATTTCGGGGCGGCAGCGGCCGGCAGCCTGACAGAACCTCCATCCCGGCCTTCGCGTCGCAGTGCACTGCTGTGCACGTGCTTGATGCGCCAGCTCCCGCCCACTCGCTCCAGCACGAACGTCGCCTGCCCGTAGCCCGGCTGCCCGCCGGCTCCCGGTATCCAACGATAGTCGAGAATGCCCCAGGCAAAGTACTGGGTGATCTCGATAGTCGCGCCGCTGGTGGAGGCGGTGCCGCCGGGCGCCACGCCGGCGAATCGGGCTGGCACGGTTCCCGGGATGCCGTCCGTGACGATGGTGGCCCCCACCAGGTACAGCGAATCCGCCGGCTGCCCAGCGGCCGCGGCCCGCACCGCGGCGTCCATGACGGCCCGGACTTGCTGGTTCTCCAAGACCGACGATGGCACGGTCACCGGCTCCGGATTGCGGGCGCATGCCGCCGGCGCCAGGACGAGGACCAGGCACAGCGCGCGCTTCATCGTTGCTCCTCCCGCTTAGGTGGGCCGCGATGCTCCACGGACCGCAGCCGAAACGTGATGACGCCGAAGGGAAACTTGGTCTTGAGCTGGACCATGATGCGGCGATTGTCGTCCGACAGCCACATGCGCGGTTCAGACGCCTCGGCCAGGACGCCGCGTCCTTTGATGGTCGGCTGGATCACCACGGTGGGGAAACGGCCCGCGGGCACGTCAATGGTGTCGCGCGAAAGCACCTCAAGCACCACCGGGTTGCGATCCGGCCGGAAGTAGCGGTCGAACTCGTAGCGCCGGCCCACTTCCAGTGGCACCATCCGTGCGAAGTAAAAGAATGCCAGGTCATCTAGCGGGTTCGCGGACGTCGCGATCGCGCTGTCAATGCCGGCTTGGCGATAGAACCCCGAGTCGGGGTAGATCTCGTACGCGTTGTACCGCTTCCGCCCCATTTCGTCGTAGTCCTGGATGAACCTGCGGGACGCGAAGTCGTCGAGGCCGATCCAGGAGTCCATCCGGTTGTTGAGTCGGAACATGTACGTGCCGCCCTGAACCAGGAACTCGAGGTGCAGCGTTGGGATGCCGCGAATCGTGTCCTGACCAGCGACGCGCATGGCGGCTTGACCGATGGTGATGAACCCCCACCGCGCATCGTAGCTCAGCGTCTCACCCACCGGGAACCGCGCGGGCAGCGACAGGGTGTCGGCGCTCTGGGAGCGGGCGGGCGAGCAGAGCGACGCCAGCGCGACGGCCGTGAGCCCAACGCCGCGCATGTCAGGCAGTCCGTTCGACCGGCACGCTGGGCGCGGGAATCCGGAGCCGACGGCCGGCGCGCAGCATCGCCAGCATGAGCTCGACGGGCCGGGGGTGCCCGGCCGGCGCCGGAGTGCGTCCGGGAACCAGGGGCACGGTGGCGATCTGGCGGGCGTGGACCGCCGCGCGGGCGACCAGTTCGGCATTGGCGCACCAACCCTCGGTCTCGAGGAGCGCCTGCCCGTCGCGGAAACAGCGCTTCAGCGTGACCAGCCGGATGCCGTAGCAGCCGGAAAACAGATCTCGCACGCCGGGTACCGAGAGCCCCGGCTTCAGGAACCAGGGTGCGCCGCGGCGGACCAGGCGGATGGTCCAAGGGCCGGCGCGATCGTGCAGCTCGCCCACCACCAGATCCGCACCGGATTCCAGGCGCCGCACCAGGTCAGGGAGGGCCTCCGGTGAGACGCCGAAGTCCGGCGGCAGCGTGATGGCGCAGTCGCGTCTGGGGCGGTCGGTGCGGCGTACCGATTCCCGCAACGCCCGCTCGAGACTGGCCGCGTATCCCTCGCGCGCGGCTGGCCGCAGCACCGTGACCGGCAGCGCCCGCTGGTAGAGATCCAGCACTTCCCGCGTCCCGTCGGTGGAGGCGTCGTCCACCACCAGGAACTGGTACTCCCGAGGGAAGGCTTGGAACACCTGACGCGCCTTCCACAGGAGCAGCCCCAACGTCGCGCCCTGATTATGGGAGGGGATGCACACATAGATCATGGGCCGGAATCTCGCAATCGAGCGGCGGAAGCGGCAGGGGGCGGAGGCCACTCCTGCATCTCCGTCAGCACTCGCCACCCCTGGTGGATAACAAACCACGGGAGTGGAACCGGAGGCCCGCGGGGTACCATAATGTAGAAGCGGCGCAACGGGGGCCGTCAATAATGATTCTCGCGAATGTCCGGCAACGCTTGACATTGGCCGATCTGGATCTGGTGGTGCGGGTCCTATCGCATGGGGATCCCGCGCGCGAGGCCCGCTACCGTGGTCGACTGGCCGAGCAAGGCCGGGACGCGCTGTTGGACGAGCCCTCGCTGTTTGACCTGCTGCGCCGGGCTCCGGGCGTCGCGGCGCCGTCGGCGGCCTTGTTCATCTACGTGGCGGTTCGAACCGCCTTGCGGCGGGTGGGCATCGACGATCCGGAGCTGAGCGATTACCTGAGCGCGCTGCTGCTGGAGTTCGGGGCGAGGGACCGGGCGCACCGTATCGCCCCGGCCGACGATCAGGTGTATCGCTACGTGAGCGACATTGTGGCGGACCTGGAGCTGGTGGCGGATGTGCGCCGGGCGTTCCTGTTGCGGGCCCATTTGGGGAACTTCAGCCTCTGGCTCAGCGGCGTCTTCCCTGACTACGTCACGGCGCGGCAGGCGCGCCACGGTGGCCCGGATCTCAGCTACTACGACGAAATGGGCGCGCGGGGCTTCCGCCTGGCCTCCGATCACCAGCTTGCCAAGCAGTGGGCCCTCACCGAGCTCTACTACCGCGCGGCGGAGTCGTTCGAACGGCTGCGAGTGGGGCTGAACCGGCTGTCGGACTTCGTGTTCTTTCGGACGTCCTCGAGCCCAGAGCGGCTCTTGCGGCAAGTGACGGACAGTTTCCGGCTGGGCCTAGCCGACGGTTAAGACACCGACCATTCGCCGCAGAGACCGCAGAGAGGAACGGGGAGGTCACGGAGGGGTTTTCTGCCGCTCCCCGTGCGCCGGTCGGTTTCTCAGGAGCCTGCCGAGTCTCCCGGGAGGGGCTGGAACAAGGGGCAGCGCGGGGCGTTGAGCGAAGGCCAGTGCACTCTGAGACCGATGAGGGGCAGGGTCGTGGTCGCGTTGGCGATGGTGCCGAGCTTCGCGTATCCCGGGGGCGTTTCCGGCTCGTAGATCAACACCCCCCGCGCTACTTCTAGGGAATCGTCCACCAGCAGCAGGCCGAAGCCGGGGATGGTGGGGAACCCCTCTCCCTCATATCGCACCGAAAGGCCCTCGGGGCCGCGGGTTACGGTGGCCGGCACCGTGCCTCGGCCCACCACCTTGGCCGGCAGCCGGTCAGGGAGGGCAGCGGGCGGGGCGGCGACCGCGTGACTCAGGTCCTGCATGGACTGCATGACGATGGATGCCGCGGCGATGCTGGCGAATCCGCACGAGGCGGTGTTCTCCGGGTTCCCGCCGCAGGCCAACAGGACCAGCGGCAGCGCGGCCAAACGGCGCGAGGTCATGTGAACAATATTACTGCGGCCGCAGGATGGTGCCTAGGCACGGCTCGCTTGACCCTCCTCGGGGCCGGTCGTATCGTTGGCCAGGGGAACGCACCACTGGTGAGGGAACCATCCATGCCGACCTATGAATATCGCTGCGACAAGTGCGGTAGGCGGTTTTCCCGGGTCGAGTCCATCTCGGTCCACGGGCGTCGCCACCCGGCCTGCCCCAAGTGCAAGTCCGCCAAGGTGACCCAGATCTTCTCGGCGTTCTACGCCAAGACGGTGAAGAAGAGCTAAGTGCCCGATCTGAGCCGCATGCGCGACGCCGTGATCGCGGCGCGCGCCGCGCTGGCCCACATGCGAGAACAAATCGCGGCCACTGAGCGGGAGCTCGAGGCCGAGCGCCGGCAGCTGATGGACGCGGAGCGGCGCGGCCGGTTGGCCGGTGAGATCGGCGACCACGAAACCGTGTCCGTGGCGCAGCATTTCGCGGGGAAGCATGCCAGTCGGGTGAGCGTGCTGGAGCGGAAACTCGGGGCCCAGCGGGATGAGCTGGCCCTGGCGGAGCACGAGCTGGCGGACATGACCGAGCAGCTCAAGGCGGCCGAGCGAAACCGTGCGGCGGCGCAGGCGGGCGAGCGGGTGACTGCGGCCCAGGCCGGCATGGGATCGGTCGATGCGGAGGACGAGCTGGTAAAGAGCCGGCTGGATCGCGCGGCACGCGAGGCGGCCGCGGAGCAGCAGCTCGAGGCCCTGAAGCAGAAGATGGGCAAGCGGGGGCGGCCATGATGGACATCAAACCGGACCGGATGGTCTACCTCGGCTACGGCAAGTACTGGCGGTCGGACGCCATTGTGGGGCTGATGCCGATTGAGACGGAGCGCGGCCCTGGGCGGCGGACCGAGGTGTACACGGCAACGTTGGACCACCCGATCGTGGCCTCCCGCAGCGAGAGCGCGATTCTCCAGGACATGGCGATCGCCACCGACGAGGCCATGCGGGTGCAGGAGGTGCTGGAGGTGGCCGGCGATCTGCTGGACGCGTTGGAGGATGTGCCCGATGTGCTCCGGCGGCTCCTGGTGACGGAAGCGCGGCTCGACGTGGACGCCTGGGTGCGCCGGCTGCGCCAGCTGGTGCGGGGCGCCGTGCCCGAGCCGGTGGAACAAAACGACCTCTTTCAACCCTAGGCCCATTCCGTGACGACATCCCCTCCGGCAACGGCCGCCCACACCGACACCGGCGGCTGGGCGGGGCATCCGCGCGGGCTCTCGACCCTGTTCTTCACCGAGATGTGGGAGCGCTTCAGCTACTACGGGATGCGCGCCCTGCTCATTCTGTACATGACGGCCGCGGTCACCAGCGGCGGGTTGGGTTTCGAGACTCCACGGGCGGCGGCCATCTACGGCTGGTACACGTTCAGCGTGTACGCGCTGGCGATTCCGGGAGGGTGGGTCGCTGACCGGTTCCTGGGTCAATACCGGAGCGTGCTGCTGGGCGGGATCATCATCGCGCTGGGACAGTTCAGCCTGGCGCTCGCGCCGCTCCCGTTCTTCTTCAGCGGGCTCACGTTGATTGCGGTGGGCACCGGGCTGCTCAAGCCCAACATCAGCACCATGGTGGGCTCGCTGTACGACACCGAGGACGCACGCCGCGACGCGGGCTTCTCGCTGTTCTACATGGGCATCAACCTGGGCGCGATGATCGCGCCGCTTGTCGTCGGAACCCTGGGGCAACGGGTAGACTGGCACGTAGGCTTCGCGGTGGGCGGCGTGGGGATGACGCTGGGGCTGATTCAGTACGTGCTGGGGAAGCCCCGGCTCATGCCCGCCCTCCAGCGGCTCGACGCGCGGAACCCGGCGCCGGCCCGGGCGGCGGTGACAAGGCCGGCCACGGGCCTAGCGGGCGGCTTCAGCGCGGCCGAGTGGAAGCGGATCGCGGCCATCGGCGTGTTCTTCGTGTTCTCGACCCTGTTTTGGGGCGCGTTCGAGCAGGCCGGATCCAGCCTCAATCTGTTCGCGGATCGGCACACCAAGCTCTCGGTATTGGGGTTCACGTTCCCGTCCACCTGGTTCCAGTCGCTCAATTCGTTGTTCATCATCGCGTTCGCGCCGATGTTCGCCTGGGCCTGGGTGGCGCTGGCAAAGAGTAACCGCGAGCCCTCCAGCCCGGCCAAGTTCGGATGGGGGCTGGTGCTGGTGGGCCTGGGATTCCTGCTCCTGGTACCGGCGGCGACGTTTGCCGAGGGTGGCACCCTGGTGAGCCCGGCCTGGTTGGTGGGCGTCTACCTGCTTCACACCTACGGTGAGCTGTGCCTGAGCCCCGTGGGATTGAGTCTGGTGACCAAGCTCGCACCCCAGCGCATCGTGGGATTGATGATGGGCGTGTGGTTCCTCTCCATTGCCTCCGGTAACAAGGTGGGCGGCTGGGTGGCCGGTTTCTTTGAGACCCTCCCGTTGCCCCTGCTGTTCGGGGCGGTGGCGGGCACCACGATCGGGTCGGCCGTGGTGCTGGTGTTGCTGATCAGGCCGGTGCGGAAGTTGATGGGAGGGGTCCACTGAAAAGCGGGTAACGACACGAAGGCGGGTCAGGCAGTCTGTTCGGCGAAATGGCATGCCGCCCACCGTGCCGGCTCGACTTCGCGCAGCACCGGCCGTTCCATCGTGCAGCGCTCGCTCTTCTTCGGGTGGGGGCACCTGGGGTGAAACGGGCAGCCTGGTGGCGGACTCACGGCGCTGGGTGGCTCGCCCGCCAGCCTTATGCGGGGGCGAGCCGCGCCGGGATCGGGCACTGGGGCCGCCGCGAGGAGCGCCGCGGTGTAGGGGTGAAGCGGCTGCCCGTAGAGCGTCTCCGCCGGCGCGAGCTCGACCACGCGCCCCAGGTACATCACCGCGACGCGGTTCGCCAGGTGACGCACCACCGCCAGGTCGTGCGCGATGAGTAGGTAGGTGAGTCCGCGGCGCGTCTGGAGGTCGGCCAGCAGGTTCAACACCTGTGCCCCAACCGAGACGTCCAGATTCGAGACCGGCTCGTCCAGCACCAGGAACTCAGGCTCAACCGACAGCGCCCGCGCGATCCCCACCCGCTGGCGCTGTCCCCCCGAGAGCTGGTGGGGGTAGCGATCGTAAGCCGCCGGGTCGAGCCCGACCTCGCCCAAGAGCTCCACCACTCGCCGCCGCGCGCGTGGTCCCCGGGCGATGCCGTGCACTGCGATCGGCTCCCGGAGGGCCGCGCCGACCCGCAGGCGCGGGTTGAGCGACAGGGCCGGGTCCTGGAATACCATCTGCATGCGGCGGCGCATCCGGCGCAGCGCGGTGGCGTCGAGGGTGAGAACCTCGACGCCGTCGAAGCGCACCCGTCCGTCGTCCGGCTCGAGGAGACGAACGGCACACCGCCCCAGGGTGGTCTTGCCGCTGCCGCTCTCTCCCACCACGCCGAGCGTCTCGCCCCGGGCGATCGCCAGGCTCACGCCGTCCAGCGCCACGACGGCGCGCCGCGGCCCCAGGAGCGCGCGCGGGAGCGAGAACCGCTTGGTGAGTCGCTCCACCTCGATCCAGCGCTGGGCCGTCATTGCGCCCGTCGCTCCGGTTCCGCCAGGAGCCAACAGCGGGCCGCATGATCGGCGTCCGCGCTGAGCAGCGCAGGTTCCTGTTCCCGGCAGCGCGCCCAGGCGTGGCGGCAGCGCGGGTGAAACCGACAGCCTGCCGGCCACTCGCTCGCCCTGGGTGGTTGGCCGGGAATGGCCGGGAGCCGCCCCGCGGGGCGATCCAGTCGCGGCACCGCCTGGAGCAGGGCCTCCGTGTAGGGATGCTGCGGCCCCCCGAAGACACGGGCGGCGGGAGCGGATTCCACGATGCGACCCGCGTACATCACCGCCACTCGGCTGGCGATGCGCGCGGCCACGCCCAGATCGTGGGTGATCAGGAGGAGCGCCAGGCCCAGGCGCTGCTGGAGGTCGGCCAGGAGATCGAGGACCTGGAGCTGGATCGTTACATCGAGCGCCGTGGTCGGCTCGTCGGCGATCAGGACCCGGGGCGCGCCGGCCAGGGCCATCGCGATCATGACCCGCTGCTGCATGCCGCCGCTCAGCTGGTGCGGGTACTGGTCCAGGCGCTCGGGATCGCTCAGGCCCACGTCGGCCAGAAGGTCGCGCGCCCGCCCGCGCGCGGCGCGCCGGCCGAGTCCGGTGTGGACGCGCACGGTCTCCGCGATCTGCGCACCCACCGTCATCACCGGGTTCAGGCTGCTGCCCGCCTCTTGGAAGATCATGGCCATGCCGCCCCCTCGGATGCGTCGCAGCGCGCCGGCATCCAACCGCAGGACGTCGGTGCCGTCGAATTCGATGCGGCTCGCCGAATCGATCCGTCCCGGGGGGTCGGGGATGAGCCGGAGCAGGGACAGGGCCAGGGTGGTCTTCCCCGAGCCCGACTCGCCAACCAGCGCCAACGTCTCGCCGGGGAACAGGTCCAGAGAGACGCCGTCCACCGCGCGCGTTTCGAGGCCACCGCGCAGGGCGAACACGGCGGTGAGATCACGGACGCTGAGGATGGGCTTCAACGGCGTCTCGGGTCGATGGTATCCCGGAGGGCCTCTCCCAGGATACTGAAGGTCATCACCGTCGCCACCACCGCCACGCCGGGCACGGTCGCCAGCCAGGGTGCGGTGGCGAGGAACGCCTGGCTGTCCGCGATCATGTTGCCCCACGAGGGCAGGGGCGGCCGGACCCCGATGCCCAGGAACGAGAGTGCGGCTTCGATCAGGATGGTGTGGCCCACGCCCAGGGTGGCGGTCACGACGATGGGAGCGACCGCGTTCGGCAGCACGTGTCGTACGGCGACGCGCCAACGCGGTAGCCCTAACCCACGAGCGGCCAGTACGAAGTCGCGTTGCCGGAGGCTCAGGACTTCGGCCCGCACCAGGCGGCTGGTCGGGAACCAGCCGGTCAACCCCAGCACCAACACCAGCGCGGTGAGTCCCCCGGTGTCCCAGAGCGCGAGGACCACGATCAGCAGAAACACGCGGGGGATGGCGAGCGCCGCGTCCACCGATCGCATGAGGAAGGCGTCCACCAGGCCGCCCGCCAGGCCGGCCACCAGCCCCACGGCGGTTCCCACGGTGATCGCGACCAGGACGGCCACCGCCGCGATGGAGAGTGAGAACCGCGCGCCGAACAGGAGCCGGCTCAGGATATCCCGGCTCAGGGGATCGGTGCCGAGCGGGTGGGCCAGTGAGGGGGGCAGCAAGCGTCCGCTCACCAGGTCGAGTTGCGCCGCGGGGTCGTAGGGGGCCAGCAGGGGCGCCAACCAGGCGATGAGGTACAGCAGGGCCACCGCCGCGAGGCCGATCCGAACCCGCCGGGTCATCTCGGCTCCCGGCTGCGGGGGTCCGCGAAACGGGTCAGCACGTCCGCGACCAGGTTGCCCGCCACCACGGCCAGGGCGACGAGCGTCGCGGCGCCCGTGACGACAGGGTAGTCGCGCCGCTGGATCGCTTCGACGGCCAAGCGTCCCATGCCCGGCCAGGCGAACACGGTTTCCACCAGCACGGCGCCGGAAAGGAGCATCGGGAGCGACAGTCCGAGCAGCGTGATCGTGGGCAGGATGGCGTTGCGCAGCGCGTGCCGGGCGACCGCGCCTTCGCTCAGGCCCTTGGCGCGCGCGGTGCGGATGAAGTCCTGGCGGATGACCTCCAGCACCGCTGCCCGCTGATAGCGCGCGGTGGCGGCGGCGCCGACCAGCCCCAGGGTCAACGCCGGCAAGAGCAGGTGCGCCGCGCGGTCGGCCAGCTTGCCCAGAATGCCACGGGCGGGATAGAGGATCGGATCCACCACGCCGCTCACCGGGAGCCAGCCAAGCTCTTGGCCGAACACCAAGACGAGCATCAGGCCCAGCCAAAACACCGGCACGGAGTAGAGGGTGAGCGTCAGGCCCGAGCAGGCGCGATCGAGGGGCGAGCCGGGGCGCATGCCCTGCAGCGTTCCGATCGTAATGCCCAGGAGGAAGTCCACCAGGAGGGCGGCGGCGGCGAGCACCAGAGTGTTGGGCAGGGCGTCCCGGAAGGCGTCCAGCACCGGCCGGTGCATGGTGAACGAGATGCCCCAGTCGCCACGGAGCAGATTCCCGACGTAACGGAGGTACTGGACGTAGAGCGGTTGATCCAGCGCGAAGTTCCGCCGCATCTGCTCCAGGGCGGCGGCGGAGACGTAGGGGTTCTCGCCGGATCCGGCCAGGGGCGAGCCGGGCGCGAGATGAATGAGGAGAAACGTGATGGTCGCGACGCCCAGCGCGACGAGGGCTGCTGCCCCGAGCCGGCGCGCGAGAAAGCCTGCCACCCTAGCGGGTGCCTACGGCACGACGACCAGGTCGCGCTCGATCAGGGCGTCGGGGTTGACGCGCCACTGCCACAGCAGCGCGGTCCAGAGATCGGGGCGAACCGCAGTGTCCTCGAAGCGGCGATGGGCCGCGAACACCGGGCGGGGGACGAAGACCCAGATGGCCGGCGCATCAGCGTTGATGACCGTGATCGCCTGATGCCAGAGATCGGCGGCGCGTTTCGGATCCGGCGCCGCGACCGCCTGGTCCGTCAGGCGGTCGAAGTCCGGGTTACTGTAGCGCTGGTAGTTCGCGCCTCCGATGCCCGCGGTGGTCCAGACCTGCCGAATGGACCGAGGGCTGGGATCGCTGCTCCATGAGAGGAAGGCGGCGTCGAATCGGCCGGCCTGCGCCCGCTCGATGAAGGCGTTGAAATCGAGTTCGGTGATGCGCACCGCGACGCCGACGCGTTTGAGCTGGTCCTGCACCACGACCGCGGCCCGCCGGCGGAGCGCGCTGCTGGTGGGGACGAGGAGGTCGAACTCGAGTCGCTGGCCGCTCCTGGCGCGCACGCCTTCCGCGCCCGGGCGCCACCCCAGGGCGTCGAGCGAACGCACGGCGGCGGCGGTGTCGAACGGCAGGGCGCGGACGCTGTCGCTGGCAATCCAGAGCCAGGGCGGGAAGGGGCCGGAGGGGACTTCACCCAGCTCACCCAACACGGCGCGAACTACGGCGTCACGATCCACGGCCATCGTGATGGCCCGCCGGAGCTCGCGGTCGCTGAACAGGGGGTGCAGGCTGGCCGGCCGGCCGGGGGCGCGGAGGTTGAAGGCAATATAAGAATACGCGGGCAACGGGTAGGGCCTGAGGGTCAGTTGCGGCGCTCCGCGCAGCCGCTCCAGGAGTTCCGGGGTCACAAGGGCCTGCGTCGCATCCGCCTCTCCAGCCACAAGCTGGGTGACTCCGGCCGTCATGTCCGGGATAAAGCGCCATAGCACCCGGCGCAGTCCCGGCCGGCCCAGGAAGTAGCTCGAATCAGCGGCCAGTTCGATGCTTTGGCCCGTGGTCCACCGGACGAACCGATAGGGCCCGCTCCCTATGGGATGCCGGCCGAAGGGATGCGATGAGAGCCGGGAGCGCGGCACCGAGTCCAGCCACTGACGCGGCAGGATCCACATCTGGAAAACGGCGTCGAAGAACGCTTCCGGATAGGCGTGATGGAATCGGAAGGTCACCGTGTGGGCATCCGTGGGGGTGACCGAGGCGATCTGTTCCAGCAGCGGCCTGGCGGACGCGTTCACCAGGGAGTCGCGGTACACGTCGAACGTGAACGCGACATCCTGCGCCGTGACCGGCTGACCGTCGTGCCACCGTGCTCTCGGATGAAGCGTGAAGCGCACCGTGGTTGGATCCTCCCAGGTCCACCCTTCCGCCAGCTCCGGCACGAACCCGGAGTCGCCCACGGTGTTGAGGCCGGCCCCCAGCTCCGCGAGCTTGGAGAAGACCATCTCAGTGACCCAGAAGTCCGCGTCGGTCTGGGTGACCGGCGGCAGCAGGACGCCAGGCTCTTGCGTGACCAGGACCGCGGTCCCGCACCAGTCGCCGGGGCAACGAGACGCCTCGCGGCAAGCGCCCAAGAAGGCGGCGGCCGCCAGGGCGCCGAGGACGGCTGGGCGTTTCATGGCGCGAGAATATTGACGACCGGGGCTACCGGCGCCAGGTCCAGACGGGATCTGAAAAAGCGGCAAGGGGAGAATGCCGTATGGCGTTGACCTCCTCGCTCCCCCACGCCTCATCCTCAACGAGCCAACTCCGGGTGATCGCGGACGCCACCTCCTCGAACGTCACGCGCCGGCCCAGGGCCCCGGAGAGCGAGCCGGCGCGGGCAGGTGCGGCGCGCTGCCGGCTCACCTGGGCCACGAGGTCCTGTGATCCGCCCAGCAGCACGGACCCGTGCTGCAAGAACGCGTCGCCCTGACGCACCTGCGCCGAACCCACCACCTTGCGGCCGCGGATCAACACCTCGCCGCCCGCGGGATGGGCGAAACAAGCGCCCGCCGAGAGAGTGCCGGCGCGCCAGCTCTTGGGCGCCAGCACCGGCTCGGCGCCCAGGCGACGCAGGGCTCGCGCCAACCGGCGGTGGATTTCCCGATAGCTGTCGCGGAGGCAGCCGAACGCGGCCACCGGGGCCGCCACCGCATAGGTCACTTCGTCGTCGTGCCACACGGCGCGTCCGCCCGTGGGCCGGCGGACCACGTCGACGCCCAGCCGCTCGATCGCTTGCCGATCATACCGGGTGAGGGCCGGCTCGTTTCGCCCGAACGACAAGCAGGGCGGATTCCAGCGATAGAGACGCAGATAGGCCATGT
>Ga0073934_10004204_pt1 | contig 24476 bp, 31 predicted proteins | sample LarsenN4metaG_FD_76834 | JGI IMG/M metagenome (GOLD analysis project Ga0073934, IMG submission 76834) | Hot spring sediment bacterial and archeal communities from British Columbia, Canada, to study Microbial Dark Matter (Phase II) - Larsen... ... | reverse complement strand
ATGGCGATGCAGGATCGCCTCGAAAAAGAGAACGATCCGAATTTCATGCCGAAGGAACGCACGATCGACATGGCGCTCGGCGTCAACATGTTGTATCTCGCCGCCATCGATGCATATGACATCGCGATTGCCGTGCTCGGCGACGCCGATTACCAGCCCGCGCTCGAACGCGTGCGCCAGCTCGGCAAGCGCATTTTGATTTTCACCATCGACGGCTCGGCGGCGTATGATTATCTCTATCCGCGGCCGAACGTGCGCTTCGCCGATTTTCCGGTGGTGCGGTTTCAAGATTATCTGCGCGAATTGAAATTGACGCCCAAGCCCGATCGCGACCGCGTCGTGTTCATCTACACCTGCGCGCGCTGCGGCAAGGATTTTGAATCCACCTACAAAGCGCCGCCGCGGCAAAACATGTATTGCGACGAGCATCGCATCTGGCATCGCGATTCGTATTATGCGAATTCCGAGTCATCGTACGACGGCAATGGGGCTTCATCCAGAGAAAATTCGAAGTCTGGTCAAAGTGACGAGAAGCAAGTCGGGGCGGATACAGCCAATGAGCAACGCCAAGCGGTGAATGAGCCGCCAAATTAAAATGGACGGCTATTGTTTATTTCAATGGTTTTTGAAAATGCAGGCAATAATGATGAAACGTGTTGCTCACCCAGGCGTAGCGATAACCGAATGGCGCGAGGCGCTGATCGTCTTGGCACCAGAACTGCTCGCGGTGTAAGCTAAAATCCTCGCGCAGGCGCAGCGACAAATCCCACGCCAGCGGAAAAATTTTGCCTTTCTTTTTAACGTTCTTGACGATGATCGTCATGTGGCGGCCCGGCTCGAGACGCGCGCCGACATGGCGATAAATTCTGACAAGGCCGGCGAGAAAATTTTCGTAATCCGCGATGTTGCCGACGTCGCGCGCATCGTTGGAATAAAATTGCAGCAATCCGGCTTGCTTGCGTTTCTGCTGTGTCTCCGCGCCTTTCATGCGCAGCATGTCCCAATACGGCGGGCTGGTAATGATGTAGTGAAAGGATTCCGGCAGATCATGATAAGTTTCACCCAAACTCGCGTCGCCGCAACTCACTTTCCAAAGCGAGCCGGTTTGCCGCGACTCGAAACGCTGGCGAATGATGTCGCAAAACGCCGGATTCAGCTCGATGCCGTAGGCTTCACGAGCGCAGGTGGCCGCCGCAATGAGCGCGCTGCCGGTGCCGGCCATCGGATCCAACACGCGCTCGCCCGGCTGCGTGAACCGCGCGATAAATTGTTCGATCAGCGGCTCGGGAAATTTTGCCGGATGCAGCAACACGTTCTTCTCGCGCGGTGGCGGCTTGACGACGAACCACGCGCGCCGGTCAGTTTGGCTTGAGTCGTATCCGGCGTTCGGCGCGGCGCGATGCTCATCGCCTGAAAGCGGCTCGGGCACGGCCGGCGTCGCCTCAGGCTCGCGGCGAAAATTGAGGCAATAAACCACCTCGCTGCCGCTTTTCCATTCTTTTGAATTTGCAAAATTTGATTCCGGCAATTTGGCTTCGCCGATTATACAGCCGATTTTCTCGTCTTTCATCGTGAGAAAATTTCCCACGCGCTTGCCGAACTCCCAGGCCAGCGGGAAATAACCGGTTGCGGTTTCCGAATTGCACAGAAAAATCGTCAAATAACTTTTTGGCTTCATCAGCGCGACGATGGCGAACAAGCGTTCCCGCCATCGAGATTCCTGCCGGCGGTAATTTTCAGCATCGCTAAAAATTTTTCGCAAATCGACGATGACGTAATCCAAATTTGCCGGCGGCGATGAATCGTGATTCGCCGCAAAAAACGAATCGCTCAACACGACGGCTTCGCGGCCAAGCGCTTCGATGGCCGGTTGGAGAATTTCACTATTCTCGAAAAAAATTCCGACGCGTGAAGCCTGGCGCTCGCGCGCAAATTTTTTGGTAAAAAATGTGATAAACTCGGAAACGGTTCCCGCTTCAAACAGAAACCAGCTTTTCTGAAATTGCAGCCAGCGCCGGCTGTCAAGATCGTTGATTTGATTCTTGGGATCGACTTGGGAAGAGGGCATGTGTTTTCCTTGCTTGTATTATTGTTGAATTTTGCAAAAAATAAAGTAAAATGTCATTCTGGAAGACTGCGTCCGTAGTAGGAATCTTTTTTGTAATTGGCACAAGTCGTCTTAAATTGAAGAAAAGATTCCCGACGGGCGTAGCCTGCGGAATGACATTCAATGTGTTTAAATATTGCACATTTTTTTCTCAGACGCAAACATTTTTGTTGCGGTTCTGTCTTTTAAATAGCAAATTCACAGGGTGGGTGTTCGATGCGCGCCGAAGAAATGGTCTGTTTGGCGATTTTGCCGCGAGATGTGGAAGCCGGCCTGCGCTACGCGCTGCAATCGTTGAATTACACCTTTGACCGGATGGGATATCGAGATGATGCGGCGCGGCGATTGGAGAAGATCGCGCTCGGCAAAACTTGTGAAGCGACGCTGATTCGTTTTCTGCGGCAGCATGCGATTCCGCATCTCAGCAGCGAAGGCGCGACGCCGCACACCGATCCTGACCGCTTCGACTTGCGCGTTTTGAACGAAGTCGTGGATCTGAAAACCTTCGGCGTGCCGGATCAAGTCGCGCGGCCGGATCGTTTGCTGCACTGTCTGGCGCTGGTGCCGAATCACCACCGGCAGGATCAATGGCGCCGGCGGCAACGTTATGAACGTTTTCTCTTCGGCTTTTTTAAAGGCAAAATGCGGCTCCAATTGAAAAATGCCAATGCGAAAAAAGAGCTTTCTCACGAAGACGTCGAGATTACGGCTGTGCCGGCGATTCTCTATCTCGTTGCGGCGCCGACGATTGCTGAATGTGAAAAGCAATTTCATTTCGTCCGCCATGGCACCGTTTGCCCGCAATATCCCAAAGGCACGCGCATTGACAACATGGGCTGCCGCATCGGTGAATTGACGTCATTTCAGGTTTTTCTGAATAAAATGGAAAAATTTCAACGCCGATGAACCGCACAAGGTGTAACAAGGGTTGCAAATTTCGTGTTGAGTCAACGCCTTTGTTCATTCAGAAAACGTTACACGTCTCACGTTACACAAAACTTCCAGAGAAAGGTGAAAGCCATGTCCCTCATGGTCGGAGGAAAACGAATCCAGCGTGTCGCAGCGCGCGAGGGCTATGATCGCTGGTCGAAAACTTACAATACGACGCCCAATCCCGTCGTGAGCATGGATGACCGCTGCACGCTGATCGCGCTGGCGCCGAAAGCGGGAGAGAGAATTCTCGACGCCGGCTGCGGGACGGGGCGGCATTTCAGCCCGCTGCGCCGCGCCGGCTGCAAAGTGTTTGGCATCGATTTCTCGCTCGGCATGCTGCGCGTCGCGCGCCGCCAATATCCGCAGGCACCGCTGTTGATGGCGGATTTGCAAAAAGCCCTGCCGTTTGTCAACGGCTATTTCGACGCGGTATTATGCGCGCTGGTCGGCGAGCATTTGGAGCCGCTGCATCGCGTTTTTCGTGAAATGCACCGCGTTCTCCGGCCCGGCGGGCGTTTGGTTTTTTCGGTTTATCATCCGGATATGGCAGCGGCCGGCGTCGAAGCCAATTTTCGGGAAGTCGACGTCGAGTTCCGTCTCGGCGCTTATCGTCATACGGTGAAAGATTATTTGCGCGCGTTGCAAAGCGCCGGCTTCGCCGATCTCCGCCGGCACGAATGGCGCGGCGACGAGCAGCTCGTCACCGCCGTTCCGCAGGCGAAAAAATATTTGAATTTTCCGATTCTCTTGATTTTGCAAGGAAAAAAATAGATACATTCGCTGGTGGCTCGTTGCCAATATAAGTCACCAGCGACGAGCAACCAGCAACCAGCATCAAGGAAACCGTTTCATGCAAAAAATTGCGGTTATCGCCGGCGACGGCATCGGCATCGATGTCACGGTCGAAGCCATGAAAGTGCTTCGTCGTGTAAATGAAAAATTTAATCTCGATCTGGAATTTGTTGAATTTGAATACGGCGCCGGCCATTATCTCAAAACCGGCATCGGCCTGCCGACGGGGCAAATGGACGAATTTCGAAAAAATTACGCCGCCGTTTATCTCGGCGCGCTCGGCGATCCGCGCATTCCCGACATGCGCCACGGCCGCGAGATTCTTCTGGGCATGCGCTTCGATCTCGATCTCTACATCAATTTGCGCCCGGTCAAATTGTTGAACGAACGTCTGTGCCCGTTGAAAGATAAAACTGTCAAAGATGTGGATTTCGTCGTTTTTCGCGAAAACACCGAGGGGCCGTATGTGAACGCCGGCGGCACGCTGAAAAAAGGCACGCCGGACGAAGTGGCGACGCAGGAATCCTACTACACCCGCAAAGGCGTCGAGCGCATCATCCGCGCCGCATTTGAATATGCCAAATCCCATGGCCGCACGCGCGTGACGATGTCCGACAAATCCAACGTCCTGCGTTACGGCCACGATCTCTGGCAGCGCGTGTTTGCCGCCGTGGGTGAAGAATATCCGGAGATCGAAAAAGATCATTTCTTTGTTGATGCGTTGGTGATGAAAATGGTCAAGAATCCCGAGCATTTTCAGGTGATTGTCACTGAGAACATGCTCGGCGATATCATTACCGATCTTGGCGCCATCTTGCAAGGCGGCCTCGGCATGGCCGGCTCCGGCAATATTCATCCCGGCCAGGTTTCGCTTTTCGAGCCGGTGCACGGCTCCGCGCCGTACATGGCCGGAAAAAACAAAGCCAATCCCATCGCCGCGATTTTAACCGTTGCGATGATGCTCGACTATCTCGGCCATCGCCATGCCGCCGATGCCGTTGAAGCCGCCGTGCAAAAAGCGGTCGATGCAAATCAAGTCACCGGAGACATCGGCGGGAAATTGGGAACGCGCGAATGTGGGGATTTTATTGTTAGTCAAATCTTATAAGCGCTGGTTTAATTTCTATTTGTCAAATTGTCGTTCGTGACTTTGTCGAATATCGTATTTCAAAGAATTCAGTCTTGCTTTTGAAAGTACTTTTTCCTAACTTTTAAATAAGTACGGGGACAAGACGATGAAACGCAAGGCGGCGGGCAAAAGGCTTCAAAGAAAAGCAAAGCAGAAAGACGACTATGTCGTTTTTATCAGCCATTCATCCAAAGATGTGTGGATAGCACGGGTTATCGCCGAGAAGATTGCCAAAACAGGGGCAGTTCCTTGGTTGGATGAGAAAGACTTGCGAGGAGGCGACCTCTTAGGAGACACGATACGACGAGGCATTGATCAATGCCAGGAATCTGTCGTGCTTGTTACTCCGAATAGCGTAAAATCTCAGTGGGTGCTACTTGAGATCGGCGCTGTCTGGGGACATAAGAAGCGCGTAACACCGATTTTGTATGGCGTCACGTATGGATGGTTGTCTGCACTCAGTGACATAAAGGCAGTTGAGTTAAATGATCTTGATGAATTTATTCAACAGTTAAAGCAGCGAGTTAATTGATTATTTCAAAACCAATAGGTGATTATATGGCATATAAAGTTTTCGTGATCGCTACGCCAAAGGATGGAGATCTTGCCGTCGAACTTACTCGCAGGTTGGAAAAAGCAGGGATAGAAGTTCTCTCCAAAAAACTCCATGCGAATGGCGCTATAGACAATCGACTTAGAAAAAAACTTAGTGCAAGTGACGAGGTGTTCATCTTATTAACTGACGATTCCTTGAATAATGAACGGGTGGCTGTTTTGTTGGGTGCGGCTTTGGGTTTGCATAAACGCATTACAGCCATTCTTGTTGGCGTACGTGAACAGGAGCTTCCATCGATAATTCGAGGAATGCGACGCCTCAATTATCTTGACGTTGTTGAATATATTTCTGAGTTACAGAGCCGATCAGAGAAAGTTCTTGTTTAGGAAAAAGCCTAATGGCGTCAAGTTTTTTTCTTGGAGTTTATTTCGGATAGCCCGGCCACGGACGGCATTTCACTTGTATGAATAGCGCAAAATCAGTCGTAAATTTTCCTCTCACTCAATCTTCATCTACCACAAGCGAACGGTATGCTGGCGCCAATCCCGTGTTCGTTCTGCAAGATAATCCCGTAAAAAATAAAACGGCGCTGAATCCCGCGCGCCGCCGCGCCGCGATGCGAATCTCCGTTTACGAAGCTTTTCCGGCGCAAGTCTACGCGACGCTTACCGGCGGTGTTTTCATGCCCGCGTTCGCCCTGGTTTTGGGAGCGAACAATTTTTACATCGGCGTGCTGGCGGCGATTCCCTTTTTTGCCAATCTCTTCCAATTGGCCGGGGCATACTTCGTCGAAAATTATCCCTGGCGAAAAAAACTCTGTATCGTCGCCTCCAGCATACCTCGCCTGGCTTGGGTACCGGCCATCATTTTGTTTCTGCTCCTGGTGCCGCAAAGCGCCGGCACGACGCTCGGCATTTTTTTGGCCTTCTTGATTTTGGGACACGCGCTGCTGGCCATATCCGGCGTGGCGTGGCTCTCGTGGATGACGGACGTCGTGCCGGAAAACATTCGCGGCCGTTATTTCGGCTTGCGCAATTCCGTCGTCAGCATCGCCACCGTGATCACAACTTTTGCGGGTGGCTGGTTTCTTGATTTGCACCAGGGCAGCCGCACTGCGTTTGGGATTCTCTTTCTGATTGCCGCCGCCGCTGGCGCCGCTTGCATGATGCTGCTCATCAAACAACCCGAGCTACCCAAAAGGCTTTTGCCGCCGTCTGAGCGATTTTTTCAGCATTATTTGGAGCCGTTCAAACAACCCAATTTTCGCCGCCTGCTGCGCTTTTCCATCGTCTGGCAATTTGCCTTCAACATTGCCTCGCCGTTTTTCGTGGTGTACATGCTCACGGAGCTGGGCATGAGCTATTCACTGGCGGCAACTTTTGCGGTGGTCACGGCGCTCTTTGATTTGATCGGCATGCGGGTTTGGGGACACGTCTCCGACCATATCGGCAACAAGCCGGTGATCACGATCAGCGCCGCCGCCGTCACGATTTTGCCGTGGCTTTGGCTGGCTACTGAAAAAAACGGTTTCAGTTTTTACTGGCTCATTCCGCTGCTGCATATTGCCGGCGGTTTTTTTTGGGCCGGCTATAATTTGTGCTCGGCCAATATTTTGTTTCGTTTGTCGCCGCAAAGCCGCAATTCGGTTTATTTTGGCGCGTGGGCGGCCTGCAACGGTTTGGCGGCGTGCATCAGCTCTCTGCTTGGCGGCGCGCTCGGCCGCTGGGCCGCGCATCACCACCTCGATTTCGTGCTTTTCTCGTGGTCAGGGCTGAAAATCGTTTTCTTCGTGACCGGCGCGCTTCGTCTCATCGCCATCTTTTTGCTGCGCCCGGTAAAAGAGCCGGCCGGCATGCGCACGCTGCACGCGATTCGAGTTTTGCGCAGCGTGAAAAGCTGGGCGCTGATGATGGGCGATCATCCCGCTTTGCAATTTTTTATCCCGGAGCATGACTCGCCTAAAACTGCGTCCAAGAACGCCAAAGATGAAATGCTCTGGCCACTTTTTGGTCGGCGGGGGAAAAACGCGGCATGACGCTCGTCGGCAATCCGCAGAATATGCTGGTAGGATATTCAGGCTGGAGCAACGGCGGCTTCTTCCTCCGCATGTTGCTGATCGGCTTGCCGGGTCTGGCGCTTGATTTTGCCCTCATTAAAATCATTGCTTTTTAAATAAAACTTCGACAGATTTTAGTTCAACCTGGAACTGCAACGTGGAGAGAAGAGCCTTATGACTGAGATTCGTCCTGCGATGTTGCTCGGACGCGTTCGCGAAGCCCAACAGGAACATGTCTGGCGCTACTGGGAGACGTTAACGGAAAGCTCGCAACGCCAGCTCTTGCAGCAAATTTCGTCCGTTGATTTCGATTTGTTGGCGCGCTGGCACCGTGATTATATAAAAAAGAAAACCTCGCCGCACAGCGTTTCTTTAGAGCCGGCGGAAATCATCACCTTGACGCACCAACGCGCGCATCCGGATGAAGTCCGAGAAATGACCGCGCGCGGCGAGGCCATGCTGCGCGCCGGAAAAGTCGCCGCAGTGTTGGCGGCGGCCGGCCAGGCTTCGCGGCTCGGCTTTGACAAGCCCAAAGGCGCTTACCCCATCGGCCCGCTCAGCCAGAAAAGCTTCTTTCAGCTTCATGCGGAAAAATTGCTCGCCACGTGCCGGCGCTATCGCACGCGAATCCCCTGGTATATCATGACCAACGAAAGAAACGGCGGCAAGCGGCGGAGTTTTCTCGAAGAGCACGACATGTTTGGCTTTCCGCGCGAGGACGCCTTCTTTTTTGAACAGGATTTGGTGCCGGCCTTGGATGAAAACGGCAAACTCATTCTCGATGCACCCGACCATATTTTCACCAATCCGAATGGCCACGGCGGTACGCTTATGGCGTTGGAAAAAAGCGGCGCTCTGGCCGATATGCGCCGCCGCGGCATCGAAGAAATTTTCTATTTTCAAATCGACAACGTTCTGCTGAAAATGTGCGATCCGTTGTTCATCGGTTATCATGTCGCCGCCGGCGCCGAGATGAGCGCCAAAGTCTGCGCCAAGCGCCATTCCCACGAAAAAGTCGGCGTCATTGGAAAAGTGCTCGAAGGCGGCAAAAGCCGGCTGAAAGTGATTGAGTACAGCGATATGAGCGCCGCCGACAAGGAAGCGCGGAACGCTGACGGCGCGCTCAAATACAACGCCGGCAGCATCGCCATTCATCTTTTTAAAAGAGCCTTCGTCGAACGCGAAGTTCGAGACGGCATGAAATTGCCCTGGCATGTCGCGCACAAACAGATTCCCTATCTCGATGAAAACGGCCAGCTCGCGCAGCCGGACAAGCCGAACGGGTATAAATTTGAAACGTTTATTTTTGACGCGCTCGGCGATGCGCAAAAAGTCGTGGTGCTCGAAGTGGAGCGCCGAGAGGAATTCAGCCCGGTGAAAAACGCCAGCGGCGAAGATTCTCCACAAACGGCGCAGCGTGACATGTTCGAGCTTTACGCCGGCTGGCTCGAGCCAGCCGGCGTCAAAATTCCGCGAGACGCTGCCGGAAATTTAACCGTGCGCCTCGAAATCAGCCCCTTGTTCGCGCTCGACGCTGAAGAAGTGCAAAGAAAAATCGCGCCCGACCTGCGCGTGCAAAACGATTTGTATTTGCAGCCATAACCAGCAAGAACTTTTTCACCTCCATGCTGCACTGTTATTTCTTCACACCCGACGGCAAGCTGAAAGCCGCCAACGACGTGGCCGGCGTCCGCCAGGCTTTTCAAGACGGCGCGCTGTATTGGGTCGATATCGAAGATCCCACCGAAAGCGAAGAAGAGATTTTGTGGGAAATTTTCAACTTTCATCATCTCGCCATTGAAGACTGCATCGCCACGCATCAATATCCCAAGATCGACGATTACGGCGAATATATCTATCTCATCGTGCACGCCATCGAGTACGACAAAACCAACGGCGCCTTCCGCACCAGCGAGCTTGACGTCTTTCTCACCGAGCGCTTCGTGCTCACGTTTCACTATCAACCCATGCGCTCGACGACGCAGCGCCGCCATCGCTTGAACGAAGGCGCCATCGCGCCGGATCGCCGATCGGCGTTTTTGCTGCATCAAATTCTCGACAACTTGATTCACAATTACGGCCCGGCGCTGGAGGATTTTGAAAAGCGCATCAGCAACATCGAGGAGTTGATCATCAAGAAGCCCGACCCCCGCGTGCTCGACCGCATTTTCAAATTCAAAAAAGAAACGCTCAATCTCAAGCGCATTCTCGGGCCGCAGCGCGAAGTCATCAACCGCCTCGGCCGCGGCGAGTTCCGCCTGATCCCGGCCGAGCTGCGGGCTTATTACCGCGACATTTTCGACGAAATCTCGCGCTACGCCGAAATCACCGAAAGCCACCGCGACGTGATCATGATGGCGCTGGACGCCTACCTCTCGGCGACTTCGAACCGGCTCAACGAGATTATGCGCGCGCTCACGCTGATTTCCACCATTTTTCTGCCGCTCACGTTCATCACCGGCTTGTTCGGCATGAATTTTCAACACATCCCCGGCGCCGGAAGTTGGTGGGGATTTTACCTCACCATCGGCGCGTCAGTCTTGATCGGCGCCGGCCTGTATTTGTTTTTCAAATTTAAAAAATGGGTGTGAAAATACGGATGAAATAATTGCTTGACAATGTACGCTGTAAATAATAATTTGATACTTATGGTTTGGAGTCTCCTGCAATCTCTGAAAGAAACTTCCTGTCGATTTATTCCGGAGAAATGCTGCTCGAGGAATTTCAAGCCCGAAAATTTTTGAAAGGTTAAAATAAAATGCCACATCTGGCTTTGCTCGGCGGAACGCCGGTGCGCAGACAAACTTTTCCGCAGTGGCCGCAGCCGCGTCCCGGACAGCTTGCGGCGCTGCAACAGGTTTTGGAAAGCGGAAAATGGGGCGTCGGCAGTCCCTTCATTGCCGAGTTTGAAAAACGTTTTGCCGAATTTCAACAAGCGAAATATGCGCTGTCAATTTGCAACGGCACGGCCTCTTTGATGATCGCCTTGAAAGCCTGCGGCGTCAAAGCCGGCGATCAGGTGATTATTCCTGCCTATACTTTCATCGCCACGGCCAGCTCGGTGTTGATGGTCAATGCCGTGCCGGTGTTTGTCGATATCGATCCGGATACCTACAACCTCGATCCGGCGCAAATCGAAGCGGCGATCACGCCGACGACGAAAGCCATTATGCCGGTACATATCGCCGGGCAGCCGGCGAATCTCGAGGCGATTTTCGACATTGCCCGCCGCCACAATCTGCCGGTGATCGAAGATGCGGCGCAGGCGCACGGCGCGGAATGGAAAGGCCGGCGCGTCGGCGCCATCGGCAGTCTCGGCTCGTTCAGTTTTCAGTCCAGCAAAAATTTGACGGCGGGCGAAGGCGGCGCGCTGGTCACCGACGACAAGGCGCTGCTCGATGTTTGTTTTTCGTATCAAAATTGCGGCCGCGTGCGCGAGGGCGCGTGGTACGAGCATCGCGTGCTCGGCGGCAATTTTCGCCTCGGCGCGTTTCAAGCCGCGCTGCTGACGGCGCAGCTTGCGACGCTCGAGGACGACATGCAGCGCCGCGAGCAGCACGCGCATTATCTCGACGAGCGGCTGCGCGAAATTCCCGGCATCAAGCCGCTGCTCGTGCATCCGCACGTCACCCGCCATGCGCGGCATCTTTATATTTTCCGCTACGAGGCCGAGGCTTTCGAGGGCTTGTCGCGCGACCGTTTCATCGAGGCCTTGCGCGCCGAAGGCATTTACTGCCACAAAGGTTACACCCCGCTCTATCGCGAGCAGCTTTTTGCGCTCGACCCGCGGCAGCATCCGTGGATCGAAGGCATCAACTACCGCGAGCTGAACTTGCCGGTGACCGAGCGTGCCGGCAACGAAGAAGCGGTGTGGATTCCGCAGCCGGCGCTGATGGGCTCGGAGAAAGAAGCCGAAGATATCGTCAAGGCCGTCGCGAAAATTCAGGCGCACGTGGATGAATTGAGCGCCGGAGCAAAAGCATTTACGGATGAGTTGGAAAAGGCGGATTAACAGATTTTAAACCAAAGAACAATCGACGCAGAAAGGAGTGCCCGGTATGGCAAAGCGCAAGCGCAGCAAGGCTGCATTTGAAATTTATCAGGCCAAGGCGGATCCGGCCATTGCCTCCGCGATCGCGGCGACGACCTCGCCCTTCACCATCGAAATTCAGTTTCTGGGCGGTCTGACGCAGCGGCAAAAGAATGCGTTCAAAACCGCGGCCGATCGCTGGACGAAAATGATCGTCGGCGATCTGCCGAGCGTTTTGGTTGATGGTCAGGTTATTGATGATGTGCTCATTTTAGCGCAGGGTGTGGCGATCGACGGCCCGGGTGGAATTCTGGGGCAGGCCGGTCCCTCGCACTTGCGTCCAGCGAATGCCGGAGTTGCTGCCTTCCTCCCGGCCAAAGGCATCATGTCCTTCGATACGGCGGATCTCGCGAAAATGGAGCAGATGGGGACGCTCAACGATGTCATCACGCATGAAATGGGCCACGTTTTGGGAATCGGGACGTTGTGGAGCCGGAAATCACTTTTGCGCCGGGCCGGCACGAGCAATCCGACGTTCGTGGGAACGAACGCCAAGAGAGAGTATCGTGCGCTGCGCGGCGGCGGGACATTAAGAGCGGTGCCGGTGGAAAATATGGGCGGCCAGGGCACGCGCGATGCGCATTGGCGGGAAAGCATTTTCCGCAACGAACTCATGTCCGGATTTATCGCCGAAGCCGGCAATCCGATCAGCCGGATGACGGTTGGCAGCCTGCAAGATTTGGGCTACGCCGTGGATTTGAACGCCGCCGAGCCTTACGAACTGGCGAATCTGCTGATGCTGGCCGAGGCCGGGCTGTTGACGGCGCACGAAGCGCCCGTCGATATGGGCATTATGCTGCCGAATATTCCCGTGGTGTTGCCCGCAGACAGTCTTCAATAAAGCCGCCAGTGAGAAAATTTTTAACCGCTTGGAAAAATTCATGGAAGGTTTTATCAGACCCACAGCCGCCGTTCTGGCCGAAGAGGCGATCGTGCCGGCCGAGAATCTGATCTCGCCCGCTCCCAATCAGTTCACGCACGAGTTGACACGCCTCCAGCCTTATTATTTTGCCGGCGCCCGTCGCGCCAAAATGCCCGACGGCCAGTTCGCCGCGGGCACGAAAGTCGCGCTGTTGGTTTATGACGGCGGTGATTCCTGCCGCGTCGTCGACGGCCAAGGCCTTTACGTCGAGATCGCTTACGACGCCTTGAAAAGATTGTAGACACGGAGAAAAAAACATGCAAGTCCCCGAAATCGATCGCCAAACGCTTCTGCGGCGGCTCCACGCCGGCGACAACCTCGAAGTCGTTGATATCCGCGAAGCGAACGAGTACAACGACTGGCACATTGCCGGCGCCAGCAACCTGCCAACCTATATCGCTTTGAACCGCCGAATGTACCAACCCTTCATCGACCAGGTGCAAAGTTATCCCAAAGACCGCGAGCTGGTCATGGTCTGCCGCCGCGGCAACACCTCCAAGCTGGCAGTGCTGCTGGCCGAGCAGTTCGGCTACAAGGCGCTCAGCTTGCAAGGCGGCATGGCGGATTGGAGCAACGCGTGGTCGGTGGCGCCGGTCAACCCCGACGGGCGTAGCCTGCACAATTCGGCGGCCACGTTTTTGCAAATTCGCCGCGACGGCAAAGGCTGTCTTTCTTATCTGCTCGGCGCCGCCGGCGAGGCTGCGATTTTCGATCCGAACATTGAAGACGCAGCCTATCTCGAATTGGCCGCCCAAGCCGGCTTGAAGATTCGCTGGATTTTTGAAACCCACATTCACGCCGATCATCTTTCGCGCGCTCCGAGCTTGCTGCAAAAAACCGGCGCGACGCTGGTGATGCCCGCCGCCAGCTCCCGGCGCACGGCGAAGCCGTTTCAACCGATTCAAGACGGCGAAACGCTGCGCCTCGGCGACATCGAAATTCGTGCCATCGCCACTCCGGGACACACCACGGAAAGCACGTGTTACCTGGTCAACAACGAAGCTTTGATCTCCGGCGACACGCTGTTCGTGGAAAGCATCGGCCGGCCGGATTTGGAAAAGGGCGATGCCGGCGCGGCGCAAGGCGCAGAGCTTCTTTTCGACAGCTTGCATCAACGTTTGCTGCCGCTGCCGGAGGCGATGCAAATTTTTCCGGCGCATTACAGCGGCGCCATCAACTATGACGCAGCGCCGCTGACGGCGCGCCTCGGCGATCTGCGCGCGAAAATCAGCTTGCTGCAAGCCGAAAAAGAGACGTTTGTCAAAACCGTTGTCGCGGCCTTGCCGCCCAAGCCGCCCAACCACGAAATGATCATTTCAATCAACGAAGGCAAAACGCCATTCGATTTTTCCGGCGGCGGCATGATGTCGCCGGCGGATTTGGAAGCCGGACCGAATCGATGCGCAGTGAGCTAAGAATGGATTGATGGAGTCATGGAGTGTTGGATGATTGGAAATCCATCCTACGGACGTCCGTCACGCCACAGCTATGCCTTTGACGGAGACAAGTTATGAACACCGAAAAAAATAATCCCAGCGAAGCGCCGGTTCTCGAGGCAAAGCTCAAGGCGCTGCAACAAGAGAATCAGCGCTTGAAACGCGGCGTGGAAGAGCTTTCCTTTCTCAACGACCTGGCCCGCGCGATCGGGGCCTCGACGAATTTGCAGGAAATCATGCAGACGATCATTCATCGCTCGCTGCAAGCCCTTCGCGCCGGGCAGGGCGTGATCACTCTCGTCAGTTCGCAAACGAGCGATCCGATGAAAACGTTGGTGCGCGACATGGGCACCGCGATCGAGCAGCAACCGTTCCGCCCCAACCAGATGCTGCTGGGCTGGATGCATCGCTATAAAATGCCGCTGCTGCTGAACGATCCCCGCGGCGATGAGCGCTTTCGCGGCGTGAATTGGGATGAGGCGGTGGTCTCGCTCGTCTGCGTGCCGTTGATGGTCAAATCCGAGTTAAAGGGCGTCTTTACCGTTTACAATAAAAAAGACGAGAAGGGTTTTACCGATGACGATCAACGGCTGATGACCATCATCGCCGGGCAATCGGCGCAGGTGATCGAGAACGCGCGCCTCTACGACGAAGAACAGAAGCTTTTTCGCATGCAGGAAGAAGTGCGGCTGGCGGCTAAAATTCAGTTCGACCTGCTGCCGAAAACGCCGCCGCAGGTTGCGGGCTACGACATCGCCGGCACCAGCCTGCCGGCGCAAAGCGTCGGCGGCGACTATTTCGATTTTATTCCGTGCAACGGCGACCGCCTGGCGATCTGTCTCGGCGATGTGACCGGCAAAGGCTTGCCGGCTTCGCTGCTGATGGCCAATTTGCAAGCGACGATTCGCGGCCAAACTCTCGCCGACGCCACCGCCAAAATGTGCCTGACCCGCGCCAACAAATTGCTTTGCCAAAGCACCGACAAATGCAACTTCATCACGTTTTTTTATGCGATTCTGAACCATCAAAACCATCAGCTCACCTACGCCAACGCCGGCCACAACCCACCCTGGATCATCTCCGCCAACAAAACCCACCGCCCGCTCGACTGCCGCGGCCTGGTGCTCGGCATTCGCGAACACGTCGCGTACGAAGAAGAAACCGTTGCCCTGCAAACCGGCGATCTTTTGGTGATTTATTCCGACGGCATTGTCGAAGCGATGGATTCCTGGCAGGAAGAATTTGGCGACGAACGCCTTCTCGACGTGGTGAAACAGAATTATGAGAAGCCCGCCGACGTGGTGGTCGAAAAAATCGTGCACGCCGTCAAACAACACGCCGGCAAAGCGCCGCAGTCGGATGACATCACGCTGGTGGTGGTGAAGAAAACGTCATGATCGGCAAAACTATTTCTCACTACAAAATCCTCGCCAAGCTCGGCGAAGGCCTGCCCGTCATTTTTTTGATTTTAGGTGATATCATGATAGGCAAAACAATTTCACATTATAAAATTTTAGAGCCACTCGGCGAGGGCGGCATGGGCGTGGTCTACAAAGCCGAGGACACCAAGCTCAATCCCGCCGTGGCGGGATGAAGTTTCTCTCGGCCATCGCGCTCGGCGGGGAGGAAAAGAGCCGCTTTCTGCGCGAGGCGCAAGCCTACGGCCGTAGGCTGCTGCGGCGCTGAATCATCCCAACATTTGCACCCTACGGGCGTAGCCATCTACGCGATCGATGAAGTCGATGACCAGACTACGTCCGTAGGATGTTTATTGCCATGGAATTCATCGAAGGCCAGAGCTTGCAGGAGAAAATTAAAGCTGGGCCGTTGACGCTGGGGGTGGGTTGGAAGGAGGTGAGGAAAAAATGAAGCTCAGGATTTTTGAACAATGATGGCAATGTTTTTGGCTCTCTGCCAAGAATACTGAAACAACTCGAGGTCAATCATTCTTTCGCCCCTCCTTGGATCACTGATTTTGATTTCTTTTTCAGCTACTTCTTCTGCTATGACAGCATGCGTGGAATTATAACCGTCAATAACTAGAAGATTGATAAAGAGAATTGGAAAAATATTTTTCGACAGATAGTTGCGAATGTCATCTAAAGTTGCATATTCTTTTCGTGCCTGTAATCCAAGATTGGAAGCCGCTTTCACCAAATCGTCGGCAGAAGTGCCATACACGGTCGTTCCACACCTTTCACTCAAGGTGTCTTCAGCGATGGGAAGACCGTGCATCTCCAGAATCATTCGCAGACAGGCGATGGCGCAAGTGTGAGGCGTTTCTTGCTTATGAAAAGGCGGCTTCAATTTGTTCCTTTTTGCTCGAGTAAAGTTTTTCGGCAGCTTTAAAGATTTCAGAAAAAGGCGTCCAGCCAACCACATTGCCCAATTCTGCATCGACGGCGACAAAACCGACTTCGCCAACGGGGCCGATTTCGGGATAGGAAAGTAAAATGGGTGTTGCCCAAATCGTTCTGGCTGGAAACGACAGCAACCGAGGAATACCGGCGCAAAAACGATCCGGAAGATGCTCCAAGATGAAACCGTTGGCCTCGGTAATGGCGTCATCCTCATTGATCTTCAATACTGTTGCGAACGGCGGTGCAGCTTCTAAAACAGTTGAGTTTGCCATTGCTCGATCTCCAATTGTTCTAAGATAAAATCAATATAGCAAAAATTAAAAGAATAATCAAGATGAATGAGCGTTGAGCCCTTGCCTGGGTATTTGCACCAAATGCAGGAAGTAAATTGGCGAGAGCAGAGTTACTCTCTTCAGGAGAATGAAACAAGAATTTGATCTCTTCATGCGGAAAGGCGAAATCAATGATCGGCCAAACCATCTCCCACTACAAAATCCTCGCCAAACTCGGCGCAGGCGGCATGGGCGTCGTGTACAAAGCCGAGGACGCCAAGCTCAATCCCGCCGTGGCGGGATGAAGTTTCTCTCCGCCATCGCGCTCGGCGGTGAAAACAAAAGCTGCTTTCTCCGCGAGGCACAAGCCTACGGCCGTAGGCTGCGGCGGCGCTCAATCATCCGAACATTTGCACCCTACGGGCGTAGCCATCTACGAGGTCGATGAAGTCGATAGTCAAATGTTCATTGCGATGGAATTCATCGAAGGCCAGAGCTTGCGGGAAAAGATCGAAGATGGACCGTCGAAGATCGAAGATGCAATTAAATTTGCCGTGCCCCGTGAGATAAAAGTTCAAGATTTCATTTCATGAATTTCAATGCAAGGAATGACAAACTTTCAAGAAGAGTTCCAAAACAAATTATCTCACGGGGCCGATGGCCTGCAAGCCGCGCATGAGAAAGGCATCACCCACCGCGACATCCTCGGACGCAGTCAAAAGCGCCAATATCATGATCACGGAAAAGGGGCAAGCGAAGATCATGGATTTCGGCCTGGCCAAGTTGGCGCGGGGCGGGACGATGCTCACGAAGGAAGGCATGACACTGGGCACGGCGGCGTACCTGTCGCCGGAGCAAGCGCGCGGGCAAGTGGTGGATCACCCCGACTTTCCTTCAATATTTTTAAAAGGAAAATCGGGACATTTGGTCGCTCGGCGTGGTGTTGTATATGAATTTCAGGCTACATAAAGAGCTCTTCAAATCTCTTCAGAAAAATTTCAATATACTTGAGCAACTGAATGCCTTGCGGAGTTTGATGAAGCCGTTGAATTAATGGAAAGGGGTAATTGGTCGGCGTGAAAATATCTCCTGATGTATCTTGCCAGGGGTACTCCGGATTCGGGCCGCCTTGTGCTAACGCTGGAGCTAATAGCTCGATCTCATGAGCTAATGGCAATAGCGATTTGATTTGTGCTCTTTGTTGGGATTTTTTCATGCCCAACACTTTTTGTAATTTGTGATTGTTGCCGGCAAATCGCATGAACATGACAAACGCCGCATGACTCTGGGTGATCGTCTCTAAGCTCGAAGGGCCGGCAAACAATACCGCTTTGCCCAGTTTTTCCGAGGCCATTTGCAAAAAGAGCAAGCGATGACAGGTTGGCCAATCCGCCTGGCGTGTTCTTTGATACGTCTCCCAATCAGACTTGGCTTGCTGCAAGAAAGCCATCTGCCAACGTTGCCGCTCGTTCATACGGTAACCATCTCTCGTGAATAGACTTTGTAATTGTCCAACGTCCATCCTTCGGGCAAAGGAATTTCGTGACGCAAAATTTTTTGCCATTCCTCCGGTCTGATCTCGGCGATATGGGTGGCATAAAGAAATTCTTCATAAGGAGGAAAATAAAACGCCAGCACCGATCCAGTGGCAGGAGTCTCGGGGTTGATTTCCAGGAGACGAATTTCCGTCGTCTTATCGGAGTCGATCCAAACAACCTGTTCGAGGCTGGGCTCGAGCTCAAATTGCTCCTTGATCAAATCTTCAGCCGCATTGCCGATATTATGATTTTGCGACATGGTAATTCACCGGATTTATGATAGGATGACAATCAACATGAATTTGAACTTCCCCTGATTCTTGATCAGATAAAAGCTAATACACTTTTTGCGAAAAATCAAGTATATTATCATATTTGGAAAATTCAGAAAAGGCTGGTGGATGTCATGATCGGCCAAACAATTTCACATTATCGAATCATCGAAAAACTCGGCGAAGGCGGCATGGGCGTCGTTTACAAAGCCGAGGACACCAAACTCAAGCGCATCGTCGCACTCAAGTTTCTCACTAAAAACAGGAGGAAAAGAGATGAGCAACATCAAAATTTTTGAAAGCAAAAAAATCCGTTCCGCGTGGAATGAGACCGATCAGAAGTGGTATTTTTCGGTAGCGGTGTGGTGGAAGCATTGACGGATAGCAGTGATGCCAAGCAGTACATCAAGAGAATGCGGCAGCGCGATTCCGAATTGAATATCAACTGGGGTACAATTTGTACCCTGGTTGAAATGACGGCTGCCGATGGGAAGAGAAGGCACGTTCAATGCGCGAATGTTGAAGGGCTTTTGCGAATTATCCAGTCCATCCCCTCTCCCAAAGCCGAACCATTCAAAAGATGGCTGGCAAAAGTGGGCTATGAGCGATTGGAAGAAATCGAAAATCCCGAATTGGCCGCGCAGAGGATGCGGGAAATCTATCGCGCCAAAGGCTACAGCGAGGCGTGGATCGAAAAACGAATGCGAGGCAGCTTCCAGGAAAACAAAAAGGTTTCGAAAGTAAGGTGGTGGAAAGATTGCCGGAGATGCACGCAAGGCGCTGGAAAAGAAGTCCGGCAGAAAAGTGATCTCGAAACAAAACTTCAAGGAGTTGCCAGAGAAGGAAGTGAGAAGATTGAGCGCAGGCCAAAAGGGATCATGACAATGGTAGGCAAAACAATTTCCCACTCCAAGATTTTAGAAAAGCTCGGCGAAGGCGGCATGGGTGTGGTCTACAAAGCCGAGGATACCCTACGGGCGTAGCCATCTTCGATGTTGATGAACAAGCCTTCATGGCGATGCAAATTCACCTCAGCACGAAATCCACGCCTTCCACAAAATCCCCTTCTCGAAGGCTGCGAATTTCAAAATCAATCGCTGCCGGTGTGGAAGCCAGCGACAAGCGCCCGAGCTGCTGGGGGTCAACGAAGGCGCGATAGCGGCCGGGTGGCAGACCACTGAAGGAATATTCACCACCGTAAATGCTCAGCACCGAAGTTTTGAAAGCGCCATCCAATTGTTCGAGATGAATGCGTATCCCGGCCAGCCCTTTTCGCCCAAACGGTTTCTCAACCTCAATCGAGCCGAAAATTTCACCGTGGATGGTGATGGGCACCGGCACCCGCTTGAAGCGATTGGCTTCGACTGCGACGCCGACTTTCTCGTCTCGCGGATTCCAGGCAATCTGCTCGAGGCTGCGTGCGGAGAATTGCAACACATGGGTCGAATAGGCGGGCAGATTGCCGATGTAAATCACCGTATCCTGCGGCTGCTCGATCACCTCGCCGGCCGGGGATTGCATGATAAGATTGCGAACCCCCGGCTCGCCAGACTCCTTTCTGCCGTTGTGGTTCAGATCGAGAAATGGCTCGAGGAGAATGCCGGCCGTGGTCAGCCAATTGCGGTTGCGGGCAAAAATTTTTCGCCGATGGTGATCGAAGCCCAGGGTGCCGCGGCTGCTGTGTGAAAAACTTCGCCCCGTCTCTCGGAAGTGGGAAACCGTCTGCGTTTGCGCAAATGACAGATCATAGCGAAAACCGATCTGCAGCGCCGGTTTCCTCGAGCCGGCCGGCTGTTCGAAGGTGACGTTCAGCCAACTCTGTCGAAATAATTGGCCTTCAAGTTGACACGAAAAAGCCGGCCATCTGCCGATTTGATGAACGAACTCGACCTGCGGCCGCACGCGCAAGCGCCGGAATGCCGTGAAGGCCAGATCGAATTGCGTCTTGACCTGGATTGGCCTTTGGCCCTTGAGGTTTTGCCAGGTGAGATACGTCTGCAACGATGGCGTGAGCTTGAGAAAGGAAGTTGAAATCCCGAGATGAAGACTGCGCTCATGCAACGAGCTTTGCCGAAGGTCATGCCATTTCACGTTGGCCTGTCCGGGCAAATGGAAAATTTTCCCCGGCACGAAGAACGAAATACTTTTTTCCGCGCGCGCCGGTTCTGTGGCGAAGAACGGATGCGGCACAACGCGCTGCTCATTCGCTTGGACACCAATTCCGGAGCGGTGAAAATAATTCAAATGCCAGCTTCTCGCTGATGAGGTATTTAACTCAGTTGATACAAGCAGGTTATCGCGCAGGCGGGCGGATGCGGATAAGCGCAGTTCCTGAGCCTTGCGATGGCTGTTCGCTTGCAATCTGCTGGCCGCCACGCCGGCGGTCAGGCGCGGCAATAATCCCCAATGCACCACAGCGGTTCCGCCATAGAGTGGCTCGGGAGTTCTGTATCTGCCGGTAGACAAGGTGTATTCCATCTCACCGGCAGGCAAAAACGTGTGGGGAATGCGCAGTTCGGTTTCCTTGATGCGCTCTTCTCCCCACGGGCCGTAATGCTTCACTGTGATATCTGTTGACCCATAATGCAGCGGAATCTCGAACGAATAGAAACCCGAAGCGTCGGCAACGGCATAATCCACCAGTTGATTGCGCACGTAAAGCTCAACGGTCCAGCCAGGCTCAGTATAGTCGCGAATGATATGCTTGCCAAAAGCCCGGCGCAATTGCGTGGGCTGGTTCGTCAGAGCAATGCCTTCGAAGGCCGTGCGCGCTGAAACCACGCCGGAATTCTCCACGGAACCGAGTCGAACTTGCCGCAGCCAGGTTTGTCCGCTGGTGATGAAGCGCCATGCCCAACGATTCTGAGCGTTTCCAGCGGCAGCATGGCTGTTATGCGTGAAATGGCCGGTAAAGTCACCGCCTGCAACCATGAACCCCATCCCCAGTTGTGACTGCCAGGATTTGCTCTGAGGGCTGGTATTCCAGGACAGCGCCCAATCGAGCACGCCACCGGAAAGCCAGGGGTGATCCATTTTAATGAGACGATCATACGCCGGCCCTTCTGTCAAAATTTGAAGATGTTTGCGCAACTCGGCGCGCCGCAGCTCGCGGATGGCCGGCAACTCGTGCTCGGTTTCCAGATTGACGCTCAACGTGCGAAAGCTGAATGTGCACCGCAGCCCGAACAGCTCATCAAGCAGGCGAGTGTGTAGAAATACTTCGGTTTCGGTTGTCAGTACATCCTTCGGCGCCAAGGTTAATTTTCGGTCGGCAACCGTGGCTCGCCCTTCGGCAAGATCGATGATATATCGCTGGCTTTCATTGAGGAAAAATCCGGAAACATGTTGGAAGTCCGGAGAGACAGTGAAATTTATTTTCAAGAAAGTGAAGAATTCACTCAGCGAGAGGTAGAGTTGGTTGCCGGCCAGGATCGCCGGCATGGCCACTTGCCCAAGGTTCTTGATGGAAAGCAATACGCTGATTTCTTCTGTTTCGGGCGGCGTGATCTGCGCCGGCAGAACCGCTTGCGCCAGCAGGAGGCACAAAATCAGCGCGAGCTTGTTGGGCGAAAACAGCTTTATGGCGGGCCATTTTTGCCGTTTTGCGGACCCATTCTTGTTGATCGCCAACTTCCCTTTCGGCCTGATGCTCATGGCTGTGCTCGGTCACAAAGAGTGCAAATTCCATCACGATCCGGACTTGAGGAATATTTCCTTTTTATCGAGAACCTGTTTGTTTGTATCAGAGGCGTCAATAATTTCCACAAACAGACGGCCTGATTGCAGAGATGGCTTTTCCTGTTGTGTGAGCGCTAGCGAAAAAAGCCGTGCAGGGTTCGGCGTATAAATCGCCACGCCATTCAGACTGGCCACGACTGCCGGCTTGCCGGTTGGCGGGTAATAGGTGGCGATGACATTCACGTAAACTGAAGCCTCGCCCTTGCGCGTGCAATGAACATTAATGGATGTGGGGCTGCCGGTGGAGTCATGAGCGATATAAACTTCACCGATGGACACCGATGCCTCCAGTTCGCCATGGCGAATGATCACCGGAATCGTCATGCCAAAAATCGGAATCAATTCAAAGGAAACCGAGCTGTCGGCAGTGGCGCCGCGGATGATGCCCTGCTCGGTGCTGCGTGGGACGGCGCGGAAGTACAGGTGCGAGCGATACTCGCCAGCGGGCAAATTCGCAGGCTTGCGCACCTGCATGCGAACGCTTTGGGTTTCCTTGGGGCCGAGCATCACCTGGCGCGGGAAAAAGCGCACGTAGGCATCAGCAAATTGCTGGCCGGGTTCCGGCGCACTGATTTCCTCCAAAGAACCGTCCTCTTTCATGCGGTATTGCAGAAAACTGAGCACGTAAACTGCGCTGTCGGCGCCGATATTGGTCACGCCGAGAACCTCGCTGTGGGTATTGCCTTTAAAAACCACCCGCGGCGGAAAGATCATCAAATTGCCTTGCGCATGCAAGGCATTCTGCAGGGCGAAGAAAAAAAGAAGGAAGAATAGACTGGTCCTTGCGACTGTTTTAGACGATTTGAAATTGGGCGAAAACAGCAAACGGGATGTCGTGTTCATAGTGAGAATCCTTTTTTTTGTTGTGAGCGATTTGGCCTTCAGGTCTTGTCTTGTTCATATCAAAAACGCGCCGGCTCAGGAACATGCGTCCGGCGCGTCTTGTCTCATTGCGACAAACGAACTTATTGGTAGGCCACCGTCACACTGAAGGAGCCGGAGTAGAGACCCGCCGCCTGGTTCGCCGCCACCTGCAATTTGGCGCCGACTTTCAAGATGTCCGTGCCGTTGGCCAACAGGATATTGTTAGCCGCGCTATGGCTGGCAAAGCCATCGACGGTCATGCTGGCGTTGTTGGCATTCGTGATCGAGATGAAATTCGGCAACGTGACCGAATAGCTCTTGCCCGCTTCACCGGTGACGTCGAATTGGGCCGGTTGTGGCGCGGCGGAACCGGGATAAGCGCTCACCCCGGTGTAGCTGGCCGCACTTCCGTCTGGCGGAACGACCACGCTACCGCCGGCGACGCTGGCCACGATGGCGCCAAACTCCAGATCTTGTGTTTTCGAGCAGCTAATGCCCTTGATGATCGTGGCGTTGGCATTGGCATTGGCCGAAGCGCTGGTTTGCGCGAAAGATTGGCCCGCCAGCATCAGGCCGGCAGCCACAAGTGAAAAACTCAGGACGCGTTTCATAACATGTTTCTCCTTTTTAGTTAGGATGTGAAGAGTGTGAACAATTAACGAGATTAAGATAACAATTGGCGGGCTTGATTACTATCGGCGAGGGGATGATTCTGTGGTCAGCATCATCCCCATCACGCCGGCACAAAATGCCGACAACGACAAGGACGCCGGCTGACCAATTTCATTTTTTGTAGGGAAAAGGCTGACCGAGGCAGGTCTAAGCGAGGAGATTGGTGGCGTGGAGATCAGATTGTGCAGCGAAATCCGGGCAGGCAAAAGGCCAAAGACTTTATCGTCACACCAGATGATTGGTCACCGCATAGTTGATCAATTCAGCGGTGTTTTGCATGTTCATTTTTTCCATCGGCGCTTTTTAGCGATTCCTGGATAATTCGAACAGCAGCTTTTCGGCCAGCGAAGCACTGACATACTTGCCACCCTTGGAAACTTTGCGAATGGCATTGATGAGTTCATCCGGCACCTTGTCTTTGGTGAGATACCCGGCCGCTCCGGCCTTGAGCACACGCATGGCATAATGCTCTTCCGGATACATGCTGAGCACCAACACCGGCGTTTCGGGACACTGCAATCGCAAGGTCGGCAAAATATCCAGCCCGCTTTTCTTCGGCATGGAAAGGTCAAGCAGAATCAGATCAAATTCGCCGCCGGTGATTTTCTCGAGCACTTGCTGGCCGTCGGCGGCTTCGCCGCTCACCGTCATGTCCTTTTGCTCGTTGATGATTTTTTTCAATCCCTCGCGAACGAGGGCATGGTCATCGGCAACCAGGATTTTGATCATGGCAGCTCCT
>Ga0073934_10004202_pt1 | contig 24489 bp, 17 predicted proteins | sample LarsenN4metaG_FD_76834 | JGI IMG/M metagenome (GOLD analysis project Ga0073934, IMG submission 76834) | Hot spring sediment bacterial and archeal communities from British Columbia, Canada, to study Microbial Dark Matter (Phase II) - Larsen... ... | reverse complement strand
GACAGAATTGACAGGATGCACAGGATGAACAGGATGCCATACTGCTTGGGCTGCGCGATACACTACCCGCCGCTCGCATTCCGCTTTTCCCATTTCCAATTTCCCCATCTCCCATTGTAGCCCTCCGATGGGGTCATGTAGCCCTCCGATGGGGTCAACCCATAGTTTGGTTCGTTTTGATTCGTCGCGTTCGGCTTGTTTGGCCGGTGACATCTCCCCTCCTCCCATCTTGACGCTATGACGCCCAACCTACGCGGAAAAGCGTTACCCCGAGGTGGCCAACATGGCCAAGCGATTCCGCACGCACGGGCAGGCCTATTTCACCTTCATCACCACGCCAGCAATTGGGCCGACCAACAATTTGGCGGAATAGGCGTTGCGTTTTGTGGTGCAGGATCGCCGGGCCACCCAGGGGACCCGCAGCCACAAGGGACGGGCCTTCTGCGAACGCATCTGGAGCGTGGTCGGAACCTGCCGGCTGAACCAACGCTCGATTTTCGATTACCTCGTGGCGGCGGTCACCGCTTGGGCCAACGGATGGAAAGTCCCTTCGTTGCTCCCCCCAGACTCATCTTGAACCACGATCCGCCTCAAATGAACCCGTCTTCACGCCCAAGGGCGTGAACGGTTACGAGGGTTTTAGATTTGAAAGGGAGGCCACTGAATTGTGAATTGCTGGATTCGTGGATTGGTGCATTGATTCTCCACGACTTCTCCAGGTTTCTACAAGCCCATGAACCTCATACGGTAGCGGGTACCTTTGTCTCGACGCATCTTGCGCTGCAGGATAAGGTTCAGGACGCGGTCGCATTACGACAAACGAACACTATGGCGGCGATTTTCCAACCGGATTATTCAAAGAACTACGCCTATCTTGCCGCCTTGGGCTCTCGCTTGGCGCAAGCTTCGGACGACGAGGTGATAGCGGCAATCCGCTCAGAATGCAATCCTGAGCGCATTCGGAAAGGTGCCAGGGCTGTGGCGGTTCTCGGCGGCATCATTCACGAAGCGGGCAAACGAAAATTGACGGCCGCCGCTCCTTTGATCGTTGAGTACTGTGCCTGGCCCGTTTTCGAGGATTTTTGGGTTCACGTGGTGCCAAAAGCACTGCGAGCGATAAAGACCATAGGCGACCTTTCAATAGTGCCTCGGCTCCGCGTGATAGCGAAGGACCATCCTGAAACCCGATCTTGGATTGACCCGGTCCTCCTCACACTGACTCGATGCATTCCGGAGATTCCTGTTGCACCCGTAGAAACCGTTGAAAATCTGGACATTTTCGCTTCTACTCCAGTTCAGGCCGCTCTGGTATTGGAGGCGAGTCGGCAGGGACTCTGCACAATTGATGACATTGTCGCCTGGGCGGACAGGCTTATTGTTCAGCATCCTGATCCACCTTTGTGGTTGATTGATGTTTCCACCGCCAACTTCCGCGACAGCAGGGACTACTGGAACTTACTTGCTCCGCATGCTGCTGTTCTTCCCGCTCGCCAGCGCCTGCAAGTCATCGTTTTGCCTTCTCGCGCAGGCCTTCTCTCATTGCCCCGGACCCTGCGGAATCTCTTCGGGTGGTTCTGCAGCGAACCGCATGGAACACGCGGAGGTCAGAGCGATAACCTCCTTCAGCTCCTGCAAGAGGCCGTTGATGAATGGGTTTTTCAGGAAGACGAGAAGGCTTGGTCAAAACCGGACGCCCTGGACGAGGCTGGCAAAGCTCTGCATGCCCGCTTGATGGCGTTTTTCGACGCTATCCTGGAGAATTCCGCGTTTTGTGCGCAGGTATTAGGATGGAATGTTCCTGGGGTGGCCTCGCGCGTTCGACAATGCGAAAATGCAAAAAACTGTCAGTGAAGTGTCAGTCAATGATATTGTCACATTCGTCTCGACCTCCCCGTCGGTAGGTGCTTGACTCTGATCATTCCTATGGCACGTGAAGTGCGCGTCACTCTCGGAGCGATTTACGATTCGATTTACCGCGTCAGGAAAAGGGGTTCGTTCATAGTTCGGTTCGTTTTCTCCTCGGAGGTCACGCTCTCACCGATGGGGTCAACCCATAGGTTGCAAACTATGGGTTGACCCCTTCACTCGCTTCCTGCGTTATTTTCACCACCTAATGTCGTTCCATACAGGTTGCCATCGTATTTTCTTTGAACAAGCGGGCCTTGAGGGGCCTTGAGGGCACGTTCCGCTGGACGATTCGGTGAAAAGGGTTATGGACTGGAAATGTCCCCCCATCGACAACCTGAAGACACTCCCATAAATTTGTGTAGAGAAGTAAGTAAAATATCCCTCCGTCGTGCCGTAGAGGTTCCCATCCGTTGCTTGAATCATGGCGCCTCTTGGCGCGTACCCGCTGATATTCGTTCCATCCCTGCTAAAATGCAGCAGAGTGGTAAGCACCATGTCAGCGTTGGCGGCAGGTAGTAGGGCAAAGGCACTGCAGTGGAGATGTGTGATTTCATCGTTCAAGTGGTTGGTCCTTGCTTCTGAATTCTTTTCCTCTGCTCCCGAGATTGAATATCTGTCATCCATCGACTGACCGAAACCGCTTCGCCTTCCAAACAGGTGCGGCTTAACAGGGTTGGTCATGGCAACAGGAACGCCCGATACATTTTTTTGCCTTCCGCAGGAACTGGGTCTATCCACAGATAGGGACTGCGCGTTAGCACCAACTTCTCGGCGGAGTTCCAGGCTCTTCCGTCCCGGGAGGTCTCGATCCTGTACGTCCGACCGATCGTGCCGGTGATCTTTAGCCCTGGATACGTGCTCAGTTCGAGGTTCGCGGGTAATACCGGCTGGTCTGGGGGATCGAAGGAGATGCTGCGGATGCGGGCATTATACGAGTCCGCCACGTAAATCACATTCCCGACAATGCACAGCCCACTAGCAAAAAGGAATCGGGCCACTTTGCCTGATCCGTTCTGGTCGCCGCTCTCATTAAAGCTTCCCGCTATTGTCGTCACATTGGTTTGGACCGTGATCTTGCGAACTGACAGCTCGCCAGCTGCGATCAAATTGCCTGTGTGATCTGTGGCAATGGCTGAGACTGTTTTGAGCGACGCATTCGTTCCGACCCCATCGAGATCGGCGGGTGCGCCTTGCTGACTTGAGGTAACCGTGGTCACGTCTCGATTCGGATTAATCTTCCGAATGCGCCTGCCGAGTATCTCCCAAACATAAATGTTGTCAGCGGCGTCTGCGGCCAGTGCCGAAGGTGCATCAAAGGAGCAGAAAGCCCCGTTTCCATCCACGGCACCGGTGTTCCCCGATCCAGCAAATAAAGCAAGGGTTCCGTTAGTATCGTAGCGGTAGATCTGGTTTCCGGCTGAAAGATAAATGTTGTCGGCTGAGTCCACGCAAATACCTAAAGGCCCACCGGGCAGCCCATTGAGGGTTTTTTGTTCGAATACGTGGCCGTCTCGTCCGATCGCAGTCAGCACGGCAGCATTGAAGCGGCCAGCAAGCCAAAGGGTGTCTGAATGATCCACCACCATTGCATTTACGCTTCCTGGGAAGTAAACGTTCGTGCCCTGACCGGGAGGAGGCTGGTTTCCACCCCCGGCAAATGTTGAGACAGTTCCGTCCGGAGTTATTTTCCGTATTCTGCCGCTGTCGCATACAAATATGTTCCCTGCTGAATCAGCTGCTAAGTGCGTTGGTTGATTGAACATTGTCTGCTGACCTACTCCATCGAGGTATCCCGAAAAACCCGAGCCAACAAACGTTTGCACCGTCACGTTGTTCGTCTCGTAGATCTGCGCTTCGGCATGGAATGAAAGTGAAAAAGCAAGTGTAGAGGCGAGTACGAGTCTGAGGCTCATGGATCGAACACAGACATATCCTGACTTCCACGTCAAGTTCTGTCTTTCGTGCAGGCCCAAACAAGGGAGACAACCCAACCAATGAAAGTCCACCCGGCGACAAGGTTCAGCACGAAGATCGCCACCGCATTGCGCTTCTTCATTCCGAGCAGTGACGGCAGGAAGTACACGGCGCTTCCGACAAGGAATAACAGCAGCAAGACGACGTCTTCTCTGAACAGAAGCACGCCAGCTATGCCCGCGAGCACGATGCCAGCCATCGCGGCCCATCCGACCCAAGCTGGAGCCCGCGCAACAGAAGCGGACTTTTTCACGAACAACGGAGTTCTTTGGCCGCATGAAGGGCAGTCGGTCGCAGCGCCGAAACCGGCTTCCTGTGCATCGAAGTCAATTGCGGCACCGCAATGCTGACAGTTGCACGTCGTGAGCATGACCGCTCCATATCAGTTTTTCCGTTGTCCATCAACACAAGAGCCAGGAATCTCATGGTCGGCGGTTCACCGTGTTTTGAAGCGGTAGGTCTGAATCTGTTGGCGGGTGAAGGTCGCGGGCAGAGTGCCTGCGGCAGTGAGGGGAACCGCTTCGATGTCGGTTTCGATGTGGGTGGTGCGAAACGCAGTGGCGATAGCAGGAGTAAGGGAGACTTCAGTGGTGGCAGGCTTTTCGGAGAGATTCCAGAGGCGCGCGACGAGGCCGTGTTCGATGCCGTCCTCGTGGGGCTTGAGCGCCCAGAGCAAAACGTCGGGGTTACTGACCTTAAGCAGCGAGTGGGTGGTCTCGGGATACACGCCGCCGCCGCTGCCACTGCCGATGATGGCGCCGGTTACGAACGGGTTTTGGTGTTCCAGCGCGAACTTCATCGCGGCCGCCGGATGGTAGCCGTCATGTGGGCGCAGGGCGAAGCGTTGCAGGAAGCGTGTGTTTCCGTTCTGCCCGCGAATGCCGAGGTTCGGCCCGTCCACCTGGCCGCCGGCAAGCAGGTGGAGCTGCGGATTCGTGGTATCGAGGTTGGTCACGGTGCTGTGGCCGAGCCGGGCGAAAGCGAGGTCGGGGTTGGAGAGCGTAATGCCCCGGGTGCCGGAGCCGTCCGTGATATCGGCGAAATGATTGACGGTGAGGTAGTCGTAACGCGCGTGGGTGTCGGCGTAGTCGCCGCCGGCGGACTGGAGTTGGTTGAGGATCACCGCACCGACTTCCTCAGTCCGCACGGACGGTTGATTCAGCGCGAAGCTGAACGCCCAGTGGCGCACATCGCCGAAGTTCGCGTGGAGTTCATTGCGGATGTCCACGCGGTCGGAGCCGCGATAGAGCGTGATCGCGGTGGTGTGGGCGAGACCGGCCCGGCTGCGGGCGAGCAGCGTCACGGATACCGGGCCGCGATGTTCCACGCGCAGCGGCTCGCCCTCGTCGGAGTTTGCGGCGAAGTCGTTCAGCTTCAGGCCGCCGAGGGTCGCGGCGAGTTCGGTGTTACCGCGCTGCTTGTCGATGAAGCTGCGAATGGCTCCGTCGCGCTCGAGAACGAGTCTCAGCGCGTCGTTCTCAAAAATAGAGGCAGCGTCGCCGCGGACAGTCGCCGCTTCGTTGGTGGGCGCGGTGCCCCGGCCGGACAGGATCTCAAAGACCTTGTAGCCGGCGGGTGGCACGTCGCTGGCGAGGATGCGCAGGTGTGGTGAGCCGTTCAGCGTCTGGAGCTGGTGCGGCACGTCCCGCCCGGTCGTCAGATCGCGCACGTGGATGTCGGCAGGACCCGGGTAAGGGAAGTCCGCCGCATCGGTTCGCGCCCACCCGAGGGGATTCAACACAAAGAAGCGGTTCGCCTCCGCCGGGCGCAGGATTAATCCGCCCATGAGCCGGGCGGCTTCGTCATGGATCCCGTTCACGAAGGACTCGATCTCCGTGACCATTTGCTCCTGCCAGGCTGCGCGCTGGGAACGCGAGATGGGACCGTCGGCCGTCCAGTTGTGCTCCCAATAAAGACCGAGCGCGAGGAACGCCCGGTCGCGCGCTGCCCGGTGGGTGGCCATGAACGAAGGGTGTTTCAGGCTCACCAGCGCCGCCAGCATTTCAGCGGAACGCAGCTTCTCCACCGCGCGCTTCGCCCGCGCGGACGTCTCCGACATCGAAGCCGAGTAAAGATCCCACTCGTTGCCATAGGTTACCGCCACGCTGTCCAGCGAAGGGCCGTGCGCCGTTTCAAAGTCCTCGAAGAAATCCAGTTCGTTCGAGACGATGACCTGTCGCTCCGGAGTGGATAGTCGCTGCGCGACGGCGTGAAAGTGATCCGTCAGCGGATACTTGTTCGGATCGGCGAGATACGGCTGGCCGGTCTTGCGGTCGAGGGCATCCCATCCGAACCCGAAGGCGGCCCGCACCCGATAGGGTTCGGAGGCGCCGCGGGCGCGATAGCGGCTTAGGAAACCGGGGTCCGAATCAAGGAATTGCACCGCTGCCACCGGATCGAACGCCTCGGCATAGCCACCGCTGTGTTGATTGCCGGCGGGCGCCAGCGAATGCCACTTCAACAGCAACTGTTGGCCGTCGTGGCCGGTCCACCGATAGATCTCGCGCGGGCGCGCGCCGAGCATCCGGTTGTCGAACCGGCTCGCACAGCCGCAGACCCCGCGCCATGAATACCGCGCGCCGGAGCCGGCGAAGAGTGATGCGAGGCCGAGAGGCAGCGTCTGGTTTTCCATGGCCACCGCGAGGCGGAACCGCACGCCGTGCTGCCGTTCCAGCCGCCCGGCGTAATACATCCCGCGCAGCACCGCTTCGGCGGGCTGCCCGCCGTAGCAGGAGACGAGCGTGTTCAATGGCGCGCTGAGGGTGCCGTCCTTGAGGCGTCCGATGAGGCGGGCAAACTCCGCCGGCGTCTTCTTCTGTTCGTAGTTCCACAACCAGTAGTTGCCGTCCGCATTGAAGCGAGCGCGGTAGGGCGGCGGGTTCGTCGCCGTGTCGTCCGCCAGCTTCAGGTGCCAGTCGAGCATCTCAACGAACACCTTCGCGTAAGTATCCGCGGTCGCCGACCACATGAAGTCCGTGTGGTCGTCGTTGGCCAGGTAGATGCGGACGGGCTCGGCGGGGTTGGCGGCAAAACCAACGGCCAGTAGCAACCCACTGATAACCGTGATCGCAAAGCGCTTCATGGATTATTGGCCGGTGTCAGCGGCTCAACCGTGGGCTTTGGGGGTCTATCACTTGCAGTAGGACGCGGCGGCAATCGCAGGCGAGATTGGCGCGATAGAACTCCACGAAGGCGTATTCGTCAGGCTCCACCGCCAAGACAGGGGTGACGCCCGGCTGCGGCATTAGATGCACACAGCGGCATTCCTTCTGGGCGAGGTCTGGAAACAGAGAATGAAAAGGAATCATCGCGTGAAAAGATTACAGGCTTGTCTTTTCGCGCGCCATACAAGTCCTGTGGCTCTGTGGCTATTGCCTGAGAGGGCAGGTCCGTGAGGATGGCCGAGGATGTACGAGTATTGTGGTTTGGAGGCACTGAAGCGTGGGACATTCGGGCCGTCTCACCCCCGTCGTTCTCGAGGATTCCCTGAACCACGGTCCTCACCAGCCTGGTCAGAGGTAGTAATGCAGATAATCGATGATGAAAGCCGTGAGTTCTTTACGTCGCAAATGGTGCGTCTGGAGCTGTTACCGAACCCACGCTTCACCCAACCTGGTATCTCCCGGCACGGAGCGACGGAGCGACCAGCGTTCAACGAGTGATTTTGCCCTAGCGCGGCGTTGGCGCATCACGCTAGAGTCCGCGCATGTCAATGCGGCTGAAAGACCAGCCACTCAGCGAACGTCCGCGCGAGCGCCTGATCGAACAGGGCCCCGATGCTCTTAGCCCGGGAGAACTGACGGCGATTTTATTGCGAACGGGTTTGAAGGGGACCAACGTTCTCGAGATCGGAAAGAGCCTGGTTCAGAAGTATGGTTCGCTCCGCGCGCTGGCCTCGGCGTCCATAGACGAGTTGAAAAGCGTTCCAGGGATAGGCCCGGACAAGGCCGTAACGCTTGTCGCCGCGTTCACCCTGGCGCGCAAGATGGCCGAGGAACTCCGGCATGACGCGCCCTTGCTCGACACTCCCGAAGCCGTGGCCAACCTGATGCGGGAGGAAGCGCGCCTGCGGCGGGTGGAAGCGTTTCAGGTCATCCTCGTGAACACGCGCCGCCGCTACATATCGCACGCGAAAGTCGCCGGCGGCACGCTGGACACGCTCCTGGTGCATCCGAGAGAGGTGTTCCATCCGGCGATCGTGGCCGGCGCCTCCGCGGTCATCCTCACCCACAACCATCCGAGCGGGGATCCTTCGCCCTCGGAAGCCGACATCCGCGTGACGCGCGATCTCATCCGGGCAGGGCAAGTGCTGAAGATCGAGGTTCTGGATCACGTGATCATAGGCAACCGTGATGCCGGCCGGGAACGCGATTTCGTGTCTCTCCGGGAACTCGGATACTTCTATTCGTAGGACGATAGGGCGTGCCCTCCGCCGCGCGCCTTACCGTTTGAATTCGAGCGCCCCCGTGGGGCAATGGTGAACGCATTCGGCGGCCACTTTCTGCAGGCCTTCCTCGATTGACCGCTCGAACGGCGCGGCCACCCGCACGTCAAAACCGCGGCCGATGAAGGTCAGCCCCAGGGGTTCACGCGCCATTTCGGTCAGTTTCACGCAAATCCCGCAGAGGATGCATTTGCCAGGCTCAAAGATAATCCCGCCTGGCTGGATGTGCTGCTCGAACTTCCGGCGTTGCTCCCGGAACCGGCTTGCATCCGCGCCGTACTGTTGCGCGTAGGTTTGGAGGAGGCAATTCCCCGAGGACCGGCAATCGCAATGCAAACACCGGCTCGCTTCCGTAGCCGCCTCCTGGCGATTGAATCCGCAAGCGTCGCACGCGGCCACCGCCGGGTATGGACTCGCGGTCTTCGCGAACGTCTCCAATTCTCCCTCCTGCAGCCGGCCCATAACGCTGGAAAAGGGTTTCCCGGAGCGGAGCACCGGCTGCCCGCAGAGGTAGCGGTGCACACATTCCGCGGCCGCAAGCCCTTCGCTCATGGCGCGCACCAGTTGCGGCACCGGCTTCACCGCCCGCCCGGCGGCGAAGACGCCTTTGTGGCTGGTTTCGCAGCTCTCCGGATTCGTTTTTATGCCGCCGGGACTCATCTCCAGCCCGAGTGCCGCGCCGTCCGCGCGCGAAACTTCCCCGATCGTGAGCAGGACGGCGTCAAACCCGCGGAAGAGCCCCTCCAGGGTGATGTCGCGCCCCAGTTCGGCGCCTAATCGGAATTGCGCGCCGAGCCGTTCCAATTGCCGGATCTCGCCCGCGAGCACGGCTCGGGGCAATGTCGATTCGGGAACGGCGCGCAACGTGCCGCCGGGCTCGGCGTGCCGGTCTGCAATCGTGCAACTATGCCCGCGGCGGAGGAGATAATAGGCGGCCGTTAACCCGGCCGGTCCGGCGCCGACAATCGCCACCGATTTGCCGGTCGCCGGTTCGCGCGAAGGCAGGTGCGGCTCTGGCGCGCCGGCTTCCGCAGGGGATCCCGAAGTCAAAGGTGGGGTCGCCTCGCCGAGGCGACCACTCGGGGGAAGGGCCGGCGAGCTGTCCCTGGCCGAGTGAGAGGCTGGCTTGGGGGGTTGCGGTTCGTTGCCCGCCGGGTAATCCACGCGCCGTGGCCGGCCAGAGGTGCCCAGGTCCCAATCCGCCACGAACCGTTCCATGTCGCGAATCCCGGCGCTTTGGTCCCACGCCGCCCGGCGGCACCCCTGCTCGCACGGGTGATGGCAAAGACGCCCGAGCACGGCTGCCAGTGGCAGCGCGTCGCGGATCGTGGTGATCGCGTCCTCAAGCTTGCCCGCCTGAATCTGACGGATCATCACCGGAATGTTCATCCGCAGCGGGCAGAGACGGTTGCAAGGGGAGAGACAATCGCCGACGTGGTCACTGAACAGAAGTTCGAGAGCCGTCTTGCGGGCTTCGTGGACTTCGTTCGTCTCGCTCTCCACGGCCATTCCCGGCTCCGCGCGGGTGCCACAGGAGGGCACCAGCTTGCCGTTGATTTTAACCAGGCAGACGAGACAAGTCGTCAGCGGCCCGCACTTCTCCAGGTAACAAAGGGTCGGGATGTTGATTCCCAGGGAGCGCGCCGCGTCGAGAACGGAAGAACCGGAGGGAACCGAGACGGGGTGGCCGTCCACCGTCAAACTCACTTCCGAGGTTCGAGGCGCGGCGATCATCTGGGCTCCGTCGCGGATCCATTACAGCCGGCTGCGGACAAGACTCGACGAGCCGACAAGGCGACAAGACGACGAGGCGAAGGTAAGGTCATTTTCTCCATATTGCCCCGAAAATCAGGTTCAATTCCCTGGCCTCGCGCCAGAGATTGCGTGCGTCCTCGGCAAGCTGCTTCTCAGCTGACGCGATCATTCGAAGGAAGAACATACATTCCTTGGATTCTTTGCGGCAGGTTCCAACTCTGGCCTTGAAGTCTTTATTCGAAATCGAATCCACGGCTTCGCAGAAGTTGGCGCCGATGCTTGTGCCGCAACCCACAAGCTGGCTGATCAACCTGGTGTTTACCGCGTTGACCGGGACTTTCTTGGCAAAAGTGATAATCGCTTCTCCGAAGCGGGTTACTCGCTCCAGAAGGTCGCATTTGTACGCAGGCGGATTCTCCTGGAGGCAAAACACCGCTTCACCTCCAACTGGAGGCAGCGGGTAGCTGCCGCACGCTTGCGACTCAGCGCGCCTTTTCCGCTGCAACTCCTTCCTGCGATCGGATATTATTCGCTTTGCCATTAGTCTTGTCGTCTTGTCGTCTTGTCGTGTTTGGGGGGCTTGTCGTGGTGTCCCTTGTCGTGTCACTTCACCTCCACTGCGTCCGCCGGGCACACCTGCCGGCAGGAGTCACAGCGCGTGCACAGGTCGGCGTCGATCCAGTGCCGGCTGTAGGGCGTGAAGGGAATTGCTTCCACGGGGCAGACCTGGGCGCACTTGGTGCAACCGGTGCACCGGTCATTAATGGTGTACTGGATCAGGGCGGCGCATCGCCCCGCCGGGCAGTGCCCATTGAGATGAGCCTCATACTCTTCCCGGAAGTAACGCAGCGTCGTGAGCACCGGGTTGGGCGCCGTCTTGCCCAGCCCGCACAGGCTCCCGGCGCCGACCTGGTGACACAAACGCTCGAGTTCATCGACATCCGTGCGATGGCTTTTCCCCGCGCAAAGCCGGTCCAGGATGTCCAGCATCCGCCGGGTGCCGATTCGACAGAAGGTGCACTTGCCGCACGATTGGTTCTGGGTGAACTGCAGAAAGTATCTCGCGATGTCCACCATGCAGGCTTTGTCGTCGAGCACCACCAGGCCGCCCGAACCCATGATGGCGCCGACCCGCTTCAAGGATTCGAAGTCCACCGGCGTGTCCGCCAGCCTTGCCGGAATACAGCCTCCGGAAGGGCCGCCAATCTGCACGGCCTTGAACCGCCTGCCCGGGTTGGCGCCGCCGCCGATCTCCTCGACGATCTCGCGGATCGTGGTGCCCATCGGGATTTCAATCAACCCGCCACGGCGAACGTTTCCCGCCAGGGCGAACACTTTCGTTCCGGTGCTGGTTGCGGTCCCAAGGCGGCTGAACGCTTCCGGGCCGTGCCGCAGAATCCACGGCACCATCGCCAAAGTCTCGACGTTGTTGATGACGGTCGGCTTGCCCCAAAGACCTTCCTGCGCCGGGAACGGCGGCCGCAGGCGGGGCATCCCGCGTCCGCCCTCAATCGAGGCGATCAGCGCCGTTTCCTCACCGCAGATGAACGCCCCGGCACCCTCTCTAATGGTAAGCTGAAGCGGGTAATTCGAGCCGAGCAGACGATCCCCAAGCCAGCCGCGTTGCTGGCAAAGTTTGATGGCCGCGCGAACGCGCTTAACCGCCAGGGGATACTCGTGCCGGATATAAAAAATCCCTTCATGGGCGCCAACGGCAACCGCGGCGATCGCCAACCCTTCGATGATCCGGTAGGGGAACGATTCCAGCAGCATCCGATCCATGAACGCCCCGGGGTCGCCCTCGTCCCCGTTGCAGATCACGTACTTGATCTCGGCGTCTTGCCCGCGCGCCAGTTTCCATTTGGCGGCGGTGGGGAAGCCCGCTCCGCCGCGCCCGCGCAACCCGGCCTGCTCGATCGCGGCAATGACTCCCTCCGGCGTGAGCCGCCCCAGCGGACCGGGCGACCCGCCGGCAGCGGCCGTGGCCGGCAGCGTCGTGGTTTCCAGACAGCGCGCCAGCCCCTGAAATCCCCCATGCGCGACATATTCGTTGAGGTCCAGGGGGTCCACCTTGCCGAACTGCTCGGTCGCAATGTGCACCTGGCGATCCAGGAAAGCGGAGACTTCCGGCTCGCTGACCTTCATCTCCGCTTCGGTGACTGTTTCCTCGGCCTCGTCCGACTCCACCAACAGGGAGTCCACCGCGCGGGCCCACCAGCGTGAGAGCCGCTGCCCGAGGCCGCGCGTGCGGAAGTGCCGCAGCACCAGTTCCCGCGCATGCGAGGCATCCATGCCCGCGTAATAGGCGCTGGATTTGTTCGGCTCGATCACCTCGATCATCGGGGTCCGATGGCACATGCCAACGCAGCCCACGCGCTTCACCAGCACATCCGCGCCGGTTTCCTTCACGGTTTGCTGCAGCGTGCGAAAAAGGTCGTCGCTGCCCTTGGCCATGCAGCAGGACCCCAGCCCGATGTTGATCTGCGCCGTGTGTCGCGAGCGCTCCGCCAGCTCTTCCGTGGAAGCCGCCTCTTTGCCGTTCCGCTGCTTTTCGGCAAAATCGCGCAACATCCCCTCGACCTTCTCCGCCGCGACATAACCGAAAGTGTGCTCTTCAATTTTGACGACCGGCGCGAGCGTGCAGCAACCGAGACAGGCGACCTCCTCGACCGTATACTCATGGTCCGGATCGGTGTCTTCCCCCGCCGGGATTCTCAACGTCCGCCGCAGCGCCTCCTCCACCCGGTCCGCCCCGGTCACGTGGCACGCGGTTCCGCGGCAAACCCGGATCACGTGGCGGCCCACCGGCTTGTGCCGGAACATGTCGTAAAACGACGAAACGCCACTGATCGATGCCGGAGTGATTTCCGTCGTCTGGCAGATCCGCTCCAGGCCTTCTTTCGGCAGATAGCCGTAGTGGTCCTGGATCGCCTGGAGAATGGGGATGACCGCATCGCGTGTGCGCCCATACCGGCGGACGGCCTCGTCGATGAACTGGAGGTCCGTCGTCATGAGGCAGAGAAAGTCCGAAGTCCGAAGTCCGAAGTCCGAAGTGAAGACAAACGGAGGAGCGAAGGCGATGGGCCGATCAGACGACTGGAGTTACTTGGCCCCGAGAGCAGATATCGCACTGCAGAATCGAGAATTCGCGTGATCGAGATTGGAAATTCATGTCCGTTCTTCACTTCGGACTTCGGACTTCGGACTTCGAACCTCACTTGATCCCCCACACGTTCGTCACTCCGCGCAGGAACATTCGCCCGTCGACAATGGCCGGGCTCGCGTGGAAGGCATCCGGCATCGAGGTGCGGAACACCTCTTTGTATTCGCGGGCCGCTTCCACAACAAGAGCCAGCCCGTTCTGACTCACGAGGTAAACGCGCCCGGCGGCGATCGCCGGCGAAGCGTGAAACTCTGTCTCGTAATCATGCTCCCACACTCTTTTCCCGGTCTTCACATCGACGCACGTGAACAGTCCCGAGGTGGTGATCATGAAAACAAGTTCCCCGTTGCTCGCCGGTGAAGTCACATCGGGCACCGCCTCCTCATAGGCCCACGCGACGTGCGATTTGGTCACGTCCCCTTTCCCGTCCGGCCGGATCCCAACCAGCTTTTCGGAGGGACTGGCCACCAGCAGCAGCCCGCCCGCAAAAATGGGAGTTGGAGTCACCTCCCCATTGAGGCAGTCGACCTTCCACAGTTCAGCCCCGTCGCTGGCCGCGTACGCCCACGCCCACGGCAGGGAAAGCACCGCAATCTGCGCCACCCCGCCCGCCTCGAAGACCGCGGGCGAGGCCCAGGAGGCGCCGACTTTTCGCGGACGCTGCCACACCGTCTGGCCGGTGCGTCCATCCAATGCCACCAACCTCGACTTCCCCTCCTCCGGATCGCCCTGGTCCAATTGCAGGATCAGCCGGTCTTTCCAGGTCGCCAGTGAGTTCGCATGACCGTAGGCATTCGCGAACGGCCCGAAGTATCTTGCCCAGACTTTCTTGCCGTCGAGTGTGAACGCCGCAACGTCTCCATTGGCGAAAATCACGTAAACGCGGCGGCCGTCCGTAGCCATGGTGGGCGCCGCAAACCCCGTGCTTTCCGGAATCTCCGGCATCTGCGACGGGCTGCCAGGCACGTCTGCCACGGCTTCCCGCCAGAGGATCGTCCCCCTTTCCGCATCGAGGCATACCACTTCGCGCCTGGCCGCGTCACCGCCCGAAAAGAAAATCCGGCTGCCCCAGGCAATCGGCGAGTTGAAGCCGTCAACCGGACTGGGGGTTTTCCAGGCAATCGAAGTCCCATTCGTGGCGTCCCATTGGACTGGCGCGCTGGCTGAGGCTGAACTGCCGTTGCCCCACGGGCCAAGGAACCGCGGCCAGTTGCGCAGATACTCCTGTTGGGGCGCCGCATCGGTAGCGGCGGCGGCGCCAGAGCCCCCGCCTGTCTCGGCGGCCACGAGCTTTGCCAGCGCGGCAGAGTCGCCGGGCAACGCTGTGCCTATCGCCACTCCCAATCCCGCGAACAAGGCGCCTGCCGCCAGGCCAGCGCCTGCCACCGACCAGCGCGCGTGTTGTGCCTGGCGCACCCTCGCTTCCAGGTCCGGCTTCTTTCCCAGGTCCGGCAAATCCCGTGTGCTCTTCCGTGAGCGGGTGGCGGCGGTGATGAAGACAACCGCCGCTCCAAGCAGCAGGTACACTCCGGATTCCATCCTCGACATCTGGAGAAAGTAACGCCGCCGCAGCTTGAGATCCAATTCCCGGATCCGCTGTTTGGTGACTTCATCTTTGGGATTCTCCTTGAGGGTCCGCTTCAGTTCGGCCAGCCGCGGCGATTTCCACGGATCCTGCGCCCTCACCATGATATGCCCAATTATCATAGCCGCCGAGAGCACCACGATGAAGCTGCCGGCTGCCCAGCACGTCATGGCCCACCCGCGACGCTGCAGATCAAAATTTTGGGCTGCGGTATTCACGCCGAGACTGCCTCCTTGCCGGCAACACCCGCGGCGGGCTGCACGACCTTCGCGGGCTGCGTTCCCGGCGCGGGCCCTTGACCGCCCCCCAGAGCCCCCGGGATAAACCCGCGTCGCACCAGCTCGTTCGGGCAATACTCGAAGCACCGGGCGCAGGCCACGCAGTCACCGCGGTCGGGCTCATAGTCGGTGCGCCGCCGCCGCAGGCACAGGCTGATCAGCTTGGCTCCGATCACCAGCCCCACCCACCCGCCGAAAATCCGGCTCCCCAAATCGAACTGTTTGCGGGTTTTGATTGCCTGCTCCAGCACGGGTCGGGGATCGTTCCGGGCGCGTTCCAAAGCCAGTTGATCCGGTGTGAGCGTCCCGGCCGGTGGCGGTGCGTCTTTCTCCCGGAGGTACTGCTCGGCGAGTTTGACGGCCGGGTGCACTCTGGCAGCGGCCGGGCTGAACAGTCCGCCGATCCACACACCGGCGGCAATCAGCAACGGCAGCAGGGCGATCGTCCACGCCAGCCGTTTGCGGTCCCTTGTCAGCACCGCCGGTGTGGGTTTCACGGCTTCGGGCTCGCGCATGGCGCCAAATGGGCAGGCGGCTTCGCACAGCCTGCACTGGGTGCAGTAATCCGGCGTGACGCGGATCCGCAGCTTGGCCACCGTCGCCCCCAATTTCAGCAAAGCGCCATAGGGGCAGAGGAAGCGGCAGTAGGGACGCCCGACGAATAATCCCAGCGCCAGCAACCCGGCGCCGCTCAGCACCATCAGCGCGCGCCCGTTCATCCGGAACACGGGGACAAACGGATCATACTGGCACACCAGGAACGCGCTTCCGGTCGCCGCGAATAACACTCCCACGCCAAGATAGATGTAAGGCAGCACACTGAGGCCTTGCTCCAGCCACCCCGGAACTTTCACGGGTTTCACGAGCACAAGGTCCTGCAGCGCGCCGTGCGGACACACCGCCGAGCAGAAGGCCCGTCCGGCAAACAGCGCCACCAGCAGCGGAAGAGCAAAAAACGCCGCCACGCCAATCGGCAGCGCATACCCGCTGCCCAGCACCGCCAACGCAACGTTCTGGAACGAGCCAATCGCGCACACGCAGCCCTTTCGCCAGAATCCAAAGTAGAGCAGCGAGAATACCGACAGCCACATCAGGTGCCGCCGTGAGCGTTTGCGGTAAATAAACCAGGTCGCCAGGCCCAGGCATCCGGCCAAAACCGCCACATCAAGATACTCCAACGCAACGGCACGCGCTGCGGGAGTAGTCGTCGGCGGCAGTTGGTGCCCGGTTTCCTCAAAGTCCGGAGGCGGAAAACGCTGCTCGGCCAGGGCGGTTCGTCCAGCCAGGAGGCAAACAAATGCCACGATCACCCCGGCCGGGAAACGGGGAAACGGAGAAACGGAGAAACGGAGAAAGTGAGAAACGGAGCGACGGACAAACTGCGCGATGGAGAAACGGCGTCCCCGAGGGTTGGTTACTTCTGAAGAGGACTTCATGATTCAGCGCGCGGGGCGAATCAGCCATTTTTCAGGCTGCTCAGCCATTCTGACGAGCTGGCCCAGAATTTGGTTATACGCCTCGTCAACCTCGTGAAATTCCGCCTCGCTCACGTAACCGCATTTCCATGCGACTTCACAGTGAACCTGCGTTTCGGCAGCCTCAGTTTCCGAATCGCTCAGCTTGGAAACGAACGCGGCCTCGTAGCGGCGTTTCCGCCACGCTTCGGCTAGATTCGCGCAGACCGACCTGGACGATCTGCGTATCTGGTCCGTCAGCGAAAATCGTTCCTCAGCCGGGAACGCTTTGGTCATTTCAAAGATTTTGACCACCCACTTCATCGCGTTCTGGTATACGTTCAGTTCACGGTAATGCCTAATCGTCGTCATCGTTTCATTTCGAACTTTTGATCTCTTCCCCGTCTCTCCGCGTCTCCGTTTCTCCTTCTCTCTCCCAAAATCAGTGTGTGGTCTTTAGAAGGTAGGGTTGATCCGCGGGCACGCGCACAAACGCATCACCGGCACAGACCTTTGAAATCGCGCACTCGTTGCAGTTGACGCACCGGTCGTGCCGCACCTGCAGGTAGAGGGAGCCGTTGCCGAACCGGGTGCAGCCTTCCACACATTTGGCGCAGCCAATGCAAAGGTCCTCGTCGATCGTGTACTCGTAATAGGGGTCTTCGACGAACGTGCGCTGGATGGCCGCCGTCGGACACTGGCAATTCTCCGCCCCCGTATTCAACCCGTTCGGCTCAGGTTCAAAGTAGCCCGTGCAAAGCTGGCAATAGCCGCACATCGCGTAGGAGTGCACGCATTTCACCGCGCTCTGCTCCAGCACGCAATGCGTCGCGCAATTGCCGCACCGCACGCACTTGCGCGGATCGATTTGCCAGACGTAGCCCTTGGCGGTGCTGCGGGTGCCGATGACTCCGAGCAATCCGCCGATCCCGGTAAGCGCAAACACCCGCGCGCTGTCGCGCAGAAACTGCCGGCGGTTGGTGCCCGGCTGCGAGCTGTTGCCAGAAGTTTCGGCCATTATGCCTTCTCCTTCAGCACACGGATGTTCTCCGCCACAAGGTCCAGCACGTAAACCAGCCCTTCGGCGTCCACCGCAACATCCAATCCCCCCAAAGTGCAATCCAAACCCCTCGACGGCGCCCCGGAACGCGCGTTCTCCGGAAAGGACTCCACCCCCGCGACCACACACTCGAACTCGCCCCGCTCCGAAAACACTTTCACCCGCGGCAGGCCTTTCTCGCAGGTCACATACTTGCCGTTTGGCAGCAGGGTTATCGCCACCGGGTTGCAACAGCCGCAGAAACCCTCAATTCCGGCCGAGGGTTTCCCCCAGGACATTTCCAGATCGCCATCCGCCGTATACGTTTCCACCGCGTGCCGGCCGAAGTTGCTGACTCGCAGCAGCCCGTCACGGCCCATCTCGACATCCAGGTAGGGGCTCGGCGCGACCAACCCGGGCACTGAGCGAGCCGCGTCTTTCCGGCCAAGGCGTCCCTGAAGCTTGCCTGTCCGGTCATATCGCAGGATGGTGCGGCTGCCGGAATCCGCCGCGAAGATGTCATTCCCTCCGCACGCCAGTCCGCTCAGCCACGTGCGCGGGCCGGGCGACTCCCAACTCGCGACGCGCTGTCCCTTGGACGAAAACACCTCCACGTGATCCCGCAGGCCCGCATAGATTTCGCCCTCCGCGCCCAGGGCAACGCAGCGCGCCGGCGAAGAGACTGGAATTGCCCGCAGGAGTTCCCCCGTGAGCGACAGGACGCTTACCTGCTTCGAGGAGGCCAGGTACAGGCGCTGGTCAGCACCGATCGCCAACCGGCTCGGCGCAGCGTCCGGGCAGGAAAAGCGAGCCACCTCCTCATAGCGGATCAGCTTGGGATCGGTCTTTCCCAGCCGGCTTGCATCCAGCGCGAAAGCGCTTTCAGCGGCAAAGCCCTTGCCGAGCCCGAGCCTCAGCCCGGCCGTGCCAGCCAGGGCAAGTCCGGCTCCGGCGGCGCCACGCCCAAAAAACTCCCGCCGGTTCATCGCTTCGTTCACCTGGTCTCTCATGTTGTCTCTCATGTTGTGCCTCCGCTCTTTTGGCGAAACGCCTTCACTGACAATGCCGCGGGCAAACCGCAGGATGCGAACACGCTGCACCCGCCGCAGATCCCCCGGTTGGCGCACTTCTCTCTGCTGGCCTCCGGCTTGCGCGCGCCGGCAAACACCAGTCCGGCCAGCACGCTGGCGAAGCCATAGCGGCCGACGGAGCGAAGGAACTCACGCCGGCTGCCGGTCTGTTCCCGCGGCAAACGATTCATAGAAGTCATTGAATGCTACCCGTGCAAAGTATTGCCGCACCAGCAAAACGCGCTACGACGGTTTTGGCAATCGCTCACCCTTTTTTGTCATTGAAATGACTCATAACGGTTAGTGAAACGCGCGATCCATCCCGAAGCGGACAGCGAGTTTGCGGACGCCGTTCGTTATTGCGCGAAAAGCGCTCCCGAACTCGGGGTCAATGAAGATTTAGTGATCGAAAGCGACCCGCGCTTCGGCCCCATTCGACCTCGACGTGGATCAAAAAAGGGCGGCGCCCGAACCATGGCACCGCCCTGCTGGACCGAAACAACCCTGCCCGAGGTGTGGAGTCGTGTCAGTTTCGCGTGCGAAAGGTGTAAACAACCGGGTCAAGGGGCACGCCGCCTTCACTCTGGAAATTCTTGTGTGACGGGCTGTTCAGACCCAGGCGGTATTCTTTGCCGGGCTCAAGCTGCACCGGCAGAACGCAGGTTTTCCTGTCCGCGCTCCAGGAGGGCTTCTGGCCCTCGCGAATCGTTGGGAATTGCTCTCCGCCGCCCGTCCACGAAAAGCCGGCGCCCATGGGCACGTTGAAGGTGACCCGCAGTTCCTTGAGGCTCGGATCAACGTCCGTTGCGCCGTTGATTGGGGTGAGCCCAACGATCATCGGCTTGGTTGCTTTCCGTTTCAATTCGTCGCTGGCCCCTTTGGTCGTGAAGTAGATTGCGGAGGGACGCGCGGGCTCACCCTCGGCGCTGCGGAAGTTCTGGAAGCTGGTGGAGTTGATCCCAACGCGGTAATAGCGCCCGGCCTGCAGTTGCACAGGAAGCGCACAGGTGCGCTTGTTGATCCAGCGAGGCTTCTGCCCTTCCCGCCCTGGCGGATAGTCCGGACCCCCACCAGTCCAGGAAAAGCCTGCTGCCATGTCGCGGTCAAAGGTGACCGTGATCTCCTTCAGGGTGGGGTCCACCTCCGTGGCCCCGACTTCGGGTGTGGTCGACACGATGCGCGGCGGGCCGCCCGAAGCGCCCGAGGTGCTGTCCGCGGCCGTGCTTTTTTGCCCGTCGGTGAGCGTGAGCATGGCCAACGCCGCGAACACCGCCGACGCCACTGCTGGCCAACCTCGCGTTTCGCTGAATGATGCGATCATGCTGATTCTCCGTTTCATTTGACTTTTGTTTTCGAGTATTCCGACCAAGCCCGGCCCTGCCGCCGGGCGACTAAACCTTTCCAACAGCTTGATGATGGTTGCCCCATAGTCTCTCTTCTCCGGCTCCTGCATGCGCGACAGAGCCAAAGCGTCGCAAGCCAGCTCTCCATCGGCACGCATGCGGGCAAAGGCATACCAGACGAGGGGATTGAACCAATGCAGGATGAGAGGGACGATGCTTATCCAGTGGAGTGGAACATCGCCTCGCTTGAGGTGGGCCAATTCATGCAGAAAGACATGCCTGAGTTCAGGCAGGGAAAAGGTCTTGAGCAAACCTTGTGGCAGCAGCAGTCGCGGCCGGATGAACCCAAACAAGGCGGGACTCCGCACCAGCGCGGTCTCGACCAGGGTGAGCGGGGCTCTCACCGCCATGGTTTGTTTGCAGTCCTCCAACAGGTCGAGCACCTGCCCCTGAGTGACCGGCCGCTGCCGGCGGATGATCCACCCCATGCGGAACGAGGCCGCCAGCACGTAAGCAGGAATGGCCAGGGCCCCGGCAAGCCACAGCACCCCCAGGCTGCGCCACGCGGTTGAGCGGGAGACGCTGTGCGAATCGGCAGCCGCGCTATCCGGCGACTCGGGCCCGTATGGGCCCGGCCGTTCTCCCGCCACCATTCCCGCAATGCGCTCAGGACGGGCGTCCAGCCAGTTGAACATGCTGATCGAACTGGGAAACGACGCCGGCAGCAAGAGCCGGACGAGCACCAGCAGCCACAGCGCATGACGCCAGCGCGCCGTCAGCCGTTTGCCCAACAGCCACTGTGCCAGCAGCACGACAATAATCACCAGCGATGCCTGCCACGATGCCCGCCAGAGCCAATCCCCAAACCCCGGCGCCAGATTGAGGAAATCACGCATGTCAGGACTCCTTTTCATCCAGGATTCGTTTCAACCCCTGGATGTCGCTCCGGGTCAGTTTTTTGTTTTCCACAAAGTGCGCCAGCATGGGTTTTAGCGAACCGCCAAAGACGCGCGCCAGGAAGCTTTCGCTCACAGCGTCGACACATTGGGCTTCGGAGAGCAGGGGATAGTAGGAATAGGCGCGGCCATCTTTGCGGACCCTGAGAACGCCTTTACGAACGAGGCGGTTCAAGAAAGTCTTGATCGTCTTTGGATGCCAGGCGGCGTCGCTATTGACGAGGGCCTCGACGATCTGGCTCGCGGAACATGGGGCAAGGGCCCAGACGACCTTCATGACGGTCCATTCCGATTCGGAGATGCGGGGTGGCTTATTCATGCTGATAGCTTACAACTGTAAGCGTTAGAAGATTACATTTGTAGGCAATGGGTGTCAACACTTTTCTACTCGCTTTTCAGATTTTAGGTTGGAGTTCACATCGCCCAAACCGGTCTCCCTGTAAAGACAGACAATGCCAACACTCGTCCCGCCCGGGCGTCTGGAATTGGTCTGCAAAACGCGGGGCCAAAAAAAGCCGGCCCGGGAGGCGGTTCTTCAAGCTGTGGCGGCCGCACCAGGTTCGTCTCGCGCTCCTTGCGAAGCCGTTACTCTAGGCTACTCTCTTCTCGCCCGGGGCAGGAGTTTCCCGGGAATTATGCCAGCAGAGCTTCCGCTGATTGAACTAGCCGGGGTGAGCAAGCAGTATCAGGCGCCAGGCGGCGGTCATCCGCTGACCGTGCTCGATGCCGTGACGCTCAGCGTCCGTTCCGGAGAATCGCTCGCGGTTGTTGGTCCGTCAGGGTGCGGGAAAAGCACGTTGCTCCACATTATGGGGACGCTGGACCGGCCAAGCAGCGGCCACGTTCGAATTGCCGGCCGCGATGTGGGACAAATGGATCCCCCGGGACTTGCAGCGATCAGGAACCGGGATATCGGGTTCGTGTTCCAGGCGCATTATCTCCTGCCGCAATGCACGGTGTTGGAGAATGTGCTGATTCCAACGTTAGCCTCAGCCAGCCGCGTTCAGGAGAACTCTCAGGAACCTCCCGGGAAACGGGCGCTGCGCCTGCTGCGCCGGGTTGGACTTGGAGACCGGGTTGATCATTTGCCGGGACAGTTGTCGGGAGGAGAACGCCAGCGCGCGGCCGTGGTGCGCGCCCTGATTAACTCGCCGCGATTGCTGCTTGCCGACGAGCCAACCGGTTCGCTTGATGAAGCTGCGGCAGGCGAGTTGACCACACTGCTGCTGGAATTGAACCGTGAAGAGAAGGCAGCGCTGGTTGTGGTGACGCACTCGCGGGAGGTGGCCGGCCGCATGGGGCGGGTGCTGCGCCTCAAGCAGGGGCGGCTCGAACCCCAGGCGCCTGAGGCTTTCGTCCCATCGGAAGCTGCGCGGGGGTTATGACACTCTGGACTCTGCTCAACCGCAGCTTCCGGTTCCACGCGCGCGCGCATCTTGGCGTCATTGCCGGCGCGGCTGTGGGCGCCTCCACGCTGGTTGGCGCGTTGCTGGTAGGCGATTCGATGCGCGCCAGCCTGCTGCGCCGGTCCCTGGAGGCGATTGGCCCCTTCGACTTTGCCCTGGCCGGCGGGGATCGTTTTTTCCGCACCGGCCTGGTTTCCTCTTTTGCGGCTGAGCTGTCGAAGGCGGGCCAAGGTCCCGAGGTGAAAGGGCGTTCGCAGGCGGGTGGGCAGGGGCCGGGCGCCGCAGGGCTGCTTGTGTTGCCGGCAGTGGTCACGGGGAACGAAGGGCAGAGCCGGGCGAACCGCGTATTCGCGTTGGGATGCGATGGGGAGTTTTTCCGCCGCTTGAATGCCCGCCGGGGAGAGTTGTCCCCTGACGAAGCCCTGTTGAACTCGGCCTTGGCCGCGCAACTCCAAGTGCGGCCGGGAGACGAGGTGCTGGTTCGAGTCGCGAAACCGGGAGCGCTCTCCCGCGAAGTGACCCTGACGGAGCGAGACGACACGACCACCGCGCTCAGGCTGAGAGTCGCGGGTATTCTGCCGTCCGCCGAGGGAGGGAACTTCAGTCTGGCGCGCAGTCAGGTTTCGCCGTTCAACCTGTTTGTCCGCCGGGAAACACTGGGGGATGCCGTGGCCATGCCGGCCAAAGCGAATGTCCTCCTGGTCGCCGGGGTCGCCGCGCCGGAGACGCCGGAGACTCTTTCCGGTGCGCTCAAGCGCTGCTGGAGGGCCGCCGACGCAGCGCTTGAACTGCGGCACCTGACGAACACTTCCGCCGTCGAACTGCGCAGTTCCCGCGTGTTTCTTGAGCCGCCCGTCGTCGCCGCGGCGCAGCGCATCACCGGTCGGAGCGCGCGCCCTGTCCTGACCTACCTGGCGAATCTCGTGCAATCGGGCACGAACCGCACCCCCTATTCCTTCGTCACGGCGGCACAGGCGCCGCTCGTGCCTGAAGGCATGAAGGTTGACGAAATACTCGTGAACCAATGGCTGGCGGATGACTTGAAGGTCGGGCCGGGAGACAAGGTATCACTCACGTACTTTCTTCCCGAATCCGGGGCGAACCTGCAGGAGGCGACCAACGAGTTCACCGTCCGCGCCGTTGTCCCCATGGAACTGCCCTGGGCGGACCGCATGCTGATGCCGGATTTCCCCGGCATTGAGAAGGCTGAGTCCACCGGGGACTGGGAGGTTGGTTTCGAACTGGTCCACAAGATCCGCCCGAAAGACGAGGAGTATTGGAAGGAACGCAGGGGCACGCCCAAAGCGTTTGTGACCTACGAAGCGGGAAGGAAAATGTGGGCAAACCGTTTCGGTGAGGCAACCGCCCTGCGGTGGGACTCCGGGCCCGATGCAGAAGGCCGGATCCGTGAGCTTGAAACCGGGTTAATGGCAAGCCTGGAGCCCGCTCAACTCGGCCTGCAATTTGAGCCAATTCGAGCCCAGGCAATCGCGGGGGCCAGCCAATCGCAGGACTTCGGCCAACTCTTCCTGGGATTCAGCATGTTCCTCCTGGTTGCGGCCTTGCTGCTCGTGGCGTTGCTGTTCCAGTTCGGCCTCGAACGCAGAGCTTCCGATGTGGGCATTCTGTTGGGCATAGGGTTCCTGCCGTCACAGGTCAGGCGTTTGTTGTTCATGGAAGGGCTGGCGCTGGCCATGATCGGCGGGCTGTTGGGCATTGCCGGGGGCATGGGCTACGCCAGACTCATGTTGTGGGGGCTTGGCACCTTGTGGCGCGACGCCGTGGGCACTTCCGGTTTGTTGTTTCATGCGATGCCGTCGACGGTTGTGGCGGGCTATGCCGCGAGCGTTCTGGCCGCTGCGGTGACCGTTTTCCTGACTTTGCGCCGCCTCACACGGCAACCGGCGCTTGCGCTGTTGGGCCAGGTGGCGGGTGAACCGCCAACCGGGCCGGCTCAAAACAATCCCGCGCGTCCTCCGTGGTTCGCAATGGGCGCCGCGATGTGCGCCCTGGGATTGCTCGGCGGGACGCTCGCCAGCGGAGGATCCGCCAACCCGGGAGCGTTTTTTGGCGCTGGCGCGCTTCTCCTGATGGCTGGCTTTTCTGCCGCGAGT
>Ga0073934_10004201_pt1 | contig 24489 bp, 25 predicted proteins | sample LarsenN4metaG_FD_76834 | JGI IMG/M metagenome (GOLD analysis project Ga0073934, IMG submission 76834) | Hot spring sediment bacterial and archeal communities from British Columbia, Canada, to study Microbial Dark Matter (Phase II) - Larsen... ... | reverse complement strand
GACGCAAGATCGTTCCTGTTTTTCGTCGGAAGCGTGATGACGCTGATCAGACTGCCTGATAGCGGAACAGAGAATCCCGCCGATGTCGCCGTGACATTCGCTTCGCGGATAAGATCGGTCAGGGCTTCGGCGATCTTTTCTGGCGGAGGACTGACCGCCTGTCCGACTTCCAATCCACCGTAAGGCCCGAGGGCGATCTCGCCATAGGTCTCAAGAAGTGCCGTGCCGCGCTCGATCTTTACCTGAACGACCTTAATAGAGGAGGTGCCGATGTCTATGCCGGCGATCGAGCCCGTGCTTCGTGCGCCTCCGAACGATTGGAGCGCTTTTTGTATCGCGTCGGTAATCGCAGAGAGCGGAGATGCCATACCGTTATATGCCAAAATATACCACGTGCACCCTTATCTTCAGGCGATCATCGACGCTATATTCCCGGTTCGTGAAGACGTAGCGGCCGCGCGATCATTGGATGAAGCGACGCTCGCCCGCGCGTTTCATCCCCGCCTTGCCCGCGAAGCATGGATCGTCGCCCTGTTTCCGTACCGGGATGCCGATGTGCGCGCGTTCGTGCGTGCGACAAAGTTCTACGGCGAAACCACTGTTCTCCCCGTCGTCGGACAGATAAGCGCGGAATACCTACTCGAGACCTTAGAAGAGAAGCGGCGCATGTCCGGATGGGACGTGCCGCTTCTCGTGCCCATGCCGCTTTCGCCAAGACGGGAGAGGGAGCGCGGCTATAACCAGGTTGCGCGGTTTGCGGAAGCGATGCTCCCGCATCTTGAAGGAGCTGTTTCGTATGCGCCCCGCGCATTAGATCGGGAGCACCGGGAAAGCCAGGTCCGAAAAAAGCACGCTTCGCGCGCAGACAATATATATGGAGCGTTCTTTGTTCCTGATAGAGCGTCAATTGCGGAACGGCAGGTGATCCTGTTGGATGATGTTGTCGAATCAGGCGCGACCATGAAAGACGCCCGCCGGGCATTGACCGCGGCGGGCGTAACGGATGTGCTTGGAATCGCTATCGCGCACTAATCACCTGCCGGGTCTTTTTTCTTAGGAAGGAGGTCGTTCGCTGCAAGCTGCCGTTGAAGGACGAGGTATGCGCTTTCCATTTCTCCTAGTCCTGCCTGACCCCGCAATGCCACGGGCACTTTTCCAGCAATGTCGATAATAAGCGCGTGCATGTCTTCCACCCGCTGAACAGCTTCACCTACGTTTGCTTTCTTTTTCGCAGTCTGGATCTCATCAGAAATTGCAGCTATTACGTTCATTATCCGCGGCACAAGATCAGCCAGGCGGTGCACACGCTCATTGAGGATGCGGCCTCTCTCATCGTCGGTCAGATCCGTTCTCTCGTGTCCGCTCCCCATTTGGTCTGCCATATTTCTTATATTAGGCGACTATATCTTCGCTATACGCTCGCGCCCTTGGCGCGCAAGCAACAAAAAAGCCCCATTTACGGGGCTTTTTTGAAGAGGACGCTCTAGGCGAAGGACTTCCGGGAAAGCGGTGATTTCACGGGTTTCGTGTCTGCTCCGTTGCCGCACACCGTATTGATGAGGGCTGCGGTCACGAGATACGGATCCATGTTCGCCGCGGGCCGCCGATCCTCGAGGTACCCTGCTTTCGCATCCGCGGTGGCCATCGGGATCCGGATCGATGCTCCGCGATCGGATATGCCGTAGCGGAATTCGTTTATGGAGCAGGTTTCGTGCTTTCCGGTAAGACGCGCTTCGTTCCCCGCGCCATAGACGGCGATGTGTTCGAAGTGCTTTCGCTTCAGTTTTTCGCACGCAGCTTTGATGACTGCAAGACCGCCTTTCGCGCGCATCGCTTTCGTCGAAAAGTTCGTGTGGCATCCCGCTCCGTTCCAATCTCCCATCACCGGTTTTGGTGCAAGCGAGACCAATATGCCGTACTCCTCTGCGATCCGGTGCAAGAGCCACCGTCCGAGCCACAGCTGGTCGGACACTTCCAAAGGACCCAAGGGGCCGACCTGGAATTCCCACTGACCCGGCATCACTTCTGCATTGATACCTGACAATTTGATGCCCGCCTTGAGGCACGCTTCCATATGATCCTCGACCAACTCGCGCCCCGCGATGTTGTCACTTCCCACCGCGCAGTAATAGGGACCCTGCGGGCCGGGGAAACCCAGACTGGGGAATCCCAACGGTCGTCCTGCTTCAAACAATGTGTATTCCTGCTCGATACCGAACCACGGCTCCTGCTTCGCGTATTTTTTTGCAAGCGCGCGCAACGGTGCGCGTGTGTTCGTCGGATGCGGTTCGTTGTTCGCTTCGAATACTTCGCACATCACCAGAAGATGCGGCGAACCGCGAAGCGGATCGGGAATAAAAAATACCGGTTTCAACCGGCAATCACTGAACTTTCCTTCCGCCTGCTCCGTCGAGGATCCGTCGAACCCCCACTCCGGAATGTCTGATAATTTCGTAACTGGTCCGCTGATAATTTTAGTCTTGCTTCGAAGCTGGCTGGTGGGCTTCTGCCCGTCGAGCCAGATGTATTCGAGCATTACGCTTTTTAAAGTGGCCATAACCTAGTCTATCAGCAACCAGGGGCAAGAGAGAAAAGCGGCTCCTGTGGACTAAATGAGCTACACGCCAAGCAGTAATTTGAGCCCTAGAACCGCTCCCACGACAAGGAAAACGAGCCGGATGAAAGAGTTTCCTTTGAACTTTGCAAGCTTCGAGCCCAGGACTGCACCGAGAACCGAACCGGCGATTGCGGCGGCCATGACTGGCCAGTCGTAATACCCTTCTCGTATCAATAGGACGGCAGCAAACACGCACCAGAGGAAGGCGGATGCGAAGCAGTACCCGAGTGCCGAAACGAAATCGAATCCCTTCGTGAAAAAGCCTATGATCGCGAACAGTATGCCGTTTCCCGCACCAAAGATGCTTTCATAAAAACCCAAGAGCATCGCGCCTGGATACGCCAGCATCTGTTGCCATGTGGGGTATTGATGCGCCGCCTCGCGACCTACTTCTTTTTTAAAGTAGGTATAGATAACGAGCGCAAGTATCAGTGTTCCGACGATTAACTCGAGCACCTGCTCTTCGACCGCAAGCACGAAGAGCACTCCGAGATACGCCCCAATGAGACCGATGACGCTGAAGAGGATGAGGAACTTCCACTCTATCTTCCGGTCGTGAAGATAGTTGTATGCGGCCGGAAGTACCCAGAACGTGGAACTTACCTTCTGTACCGCGGTCGCAAGCGGAAATGGCATCCCAATAGAAAGAAATACCGGCAAGTTGATTATGGAAGCGCCGCCGCCGGACATCGCGCTTAAGAAGGTCGCGATGAGGGTCGTGAAGAAAACGATGAAAAGGGGCACTTCTTCAGATTATATCTGATGCGGAAACGGAAGGAAGCTAAGGATTCGCCTACAACTCTCGGCTCACCTGCGTTCGCCTTGGTCGCAGGCCGCCCCTCGCGGTTTTCCGTTTCGGAAAGCATCGCTGCGGTCTTCGAATCCCCACGCAAAACGCGCAGGCGTTTTGCTCCGCCTCCACAAAGCTTTCGCTTCGCGAATGTCTTTGCGGAGGCGGGAGGATTCGAACCTCCGGACCGGTTTCCCGGTCAACACATTAGCAGTGTGCTGCATTCGACCGCTCTGCCACGCCTCCAATGAGCTTCGCTCATCTTACAGGAGGGAGGCAGAGCGATCGAATGAGTTCGTCCTCCTATGGCCGGCCTTCCGGCATCGGCCATTCCCGCTTCGCGGGACCGGATGAAAACCTTCCCGGTTTTCATCCGCTCTGCCACGCCTCCGTAGACGGGTACTATAGCAAATAGCGCTTATACAAAGAAGGAGAACGCGATTATATCTTTCCGTGCTCCGCCAAGTAGGCGCGGATCGACCGCGAAGCGAATTTTTCGTCGACAACGAATCCAAGCGTCCCCGCGCACCGTATAACCTGCTGCAGCGTGATGCTTGGTTTCCGATTCGAAAGACTCTCTATCTCAAGGATTTTTTCTCTATCCTTAGGTTTAAGTTTTTTGCCGTTTATCTCGAAAATGCAGTCAACATCGAGACGTAAGGGCTCTTCCCCTTGCCTTTCATACATATACGACACCCGCTCTTTTTTAAATACCGCTTCTTTTTTAAGCTCGTCCGTTTCTCCGATAAAGCCCAATTCCCGCGCGGCATGTTGAAGCGCGTACAGCGCCTCTTCGAAAGACCCCGCCTCTTGCTCGTTTTCCAACTTCCTCTTAAGAAGGACCGGGCCGTCTTTTGAAAGAGACGCGGTTGCCCCGAATGGAGGGTTACACTTGAGCGCCCAGTAAAATTTAATGACGCCGTTCTCTTCTGTCTGCTTCACTCGCGCACTCACACCCGGAGGCAAGTCGCCGTTATAGAGCCACATGGTGATCACGCCATCGAATATGGGCCCGGTGAGGGCAACTTCTCCGGATTCAACCAACTCTCTGAATGACGGTTCTTTAAATGCCGCTTTCAGTTTTTTGTGCGAGATATCGGGAAACTTCATTTCTGCTTCGAATTTCCATCCGGCAGCGACGCTTTCAGGCGTCAATTGGAACATCTCTGAAGCGTGTAAACCGCTCGAGGGCGGGGCAAGTACTCTCGCCTCCTGCATATGCGCGCACTATATACTGATGACGATATGGATGCGAATTCCCCCATCGACGAACTGTCCCGCATCACGACCGCGCAGAAAAATGCCTTGAAAAAGCTGGGCATTCTAAGCATTCGGGACCTCCTCTATCACTTCCCCTCCCGGTACGAATCACCGGAAGATATCAAGCAGATTGCGGATACGAGGGCCGGCGACACCGCGATCTTTTATGGGGAATTCAGGAAGCTTGAGATAAAGAAATCGTTCCGCACCAAAGTCCCGATGGCAGAAGGCACGTTCGCGGACGAGTCCGGCACGCTTCGTGTCGCGTGGTTCCACCAGCCATACCTTGCAAAGATGATCCCGACCGGCACCTTGCTCCGCCTTCGCGGGAAAGTCATGGAGAGGAACGGACGGAAGTACGTCGCGAATCCCGATGTCGAAAAAGCCGCAGCCCTTCCCACGCTCGCACGGCCGGGACAGAAAAACAAAGACGGACTGTATCCCGTCTACCCGGAGTCGGCAGGAGTGACATCGCTGTGGTTCTATCACGCGATCAGGCGAGCGCGCGAGCAGGGCATCATCGAATCACTTACTGACCCGATACCCGACTCAATCCGAGCCGCCTATAACCTTCCGAAACTTTCGACTGCGCTCGTCTGGGTCCACGAACCGAAAAACCTGAAAAATGCTGAAGCAGCACGGAAACGGTTTGCCTTTGAAGAAGTGTTCCTTATTCAGATCGCGCGTGCTAAAGAGCGCGAAGAAAACAAAGCGAGGCGGGCATTCGAGATAGACGCGGACGAGAAGCGCGTCGCGGAGTTCGTAAAAACATTTCCTTTCACGCCGACTTCGGGACAGAAGAAAGCGATAGCGGGTATCCTTGCGAATTTCCTAGAACCGTATCCCATGGCACGGCTTTTGGAGGGCGACGTCGGGTCAGGGAAAACGGCGGTCGCGGCAGCGACCGCATACGCGATCGTCACGTCGCGCCCAAAGAACAAGGAAGGAAAGGCGCAGACGTTCGGCAACCTGCAGGTCGCGTACATGTGTCCGACTGAAATACTCGCAAAACAGCACTTCTTCACATTCACCTCGTTTTTCAAAAAATACCCGATACAGATAGGGCTCATCACCTCATCCGGCTGCTACAAATTCCCGTCCAAAGTAAATCCCTCGGGTGCAACGCCGATCTCCCGCACCCAGCTTCTGAAGTGGGTAAAAAACGGCGAGATTCCGATACTCATCGGCACGCACGCTCTTATCCAGAAATCGGTCGAATTCAAGCACTTGGCATACGTCATAATCGATGAGCAGCACCGCTTTGGCACGTTCCAGCGCCAGGCGATCGCGCTCAAGGGGAATGTCGCGCCGCATCTACTATCGATGACCGCAACCCCGATCCCCCGCACGCTCGCGCTCACTCTCTACGGCGATCTTGATCTTACGGTCTTAAGCAAGATGCCTGCCGGCAGAAAGCCGATACAGACGGAGATCGTGACGTCCGCAAAACGGAATGCGGCGTACGAAAAGATACGAACGCTATTGAAGGAGGGCCGCCAAGCATATGTTATCTGCCCGCGCATCGATGAACCGGATCCGGCAAAACAACTTGCGCTTCAGGCGCGCTCGGTCGCCTCCGAGCTCTCGCGCCTATCAAAGGAAGTATTTCCCCAATACGCCGTCGCGCCGCTCCATAGCAAGATGACACCCGGAGAAAAAGAAGAAACGATGACCCGATTCGAGAAGGGAGAGATAGATATCTTGGTGTCGACATCCGTCGTCGAGGTCGGTGTCAACGTGCCGAATGCGACGGTCATCATGATCGAAGGAGCAGAGCGCTTTGGCCTTGCGCAACTGCACCAGTTGCGCGGCCGCGTGATGCGCTCCACGCATCAGCCGTACTGCTTCCTCATGGTCGACAAATCCACGGATAACGCGCGGCTCAAAGCGATCGTATCAGCGAAGAACGGATTTGAACTTGCCGAGAAGGACCTCGAGATTCGTGGCGCGGGCGAGTTGTACGGACGCAAGCAATGGGGCATTTCCGACATCGGCATGGACGCCTTGAAGAATCTGAAGTTGGTGGAAGCCGCGCGCAAAGAAGCACAATCGCTCGTTGAAAAGGACCCGATGCTCAAAAAATACCCGCTCCTTTCAGAGCGGGCAGTTGAGAAAGCAACATCGCTTCACTTCGAATAGATAGTCGCTTTTATTCTCCCTTCCTCGTCTCGGACGTCGGCGTACCAAACGCGTTCCGCGTAAAAATATATAGGGTTGCGCGCTTTCATTCCCATTAAGAGGTGCCTACCCTTCAACGTCTCGCTGGTTATCTTTCCCATCAGGTGCTCCATATAGTCGGGATGACAGGACTTGCACATCGCGACGTTCTCCGCAGTACGTTCAAGCGTCTGACTACCGCAGTAATCGCACGGGTACCCCCTATGAAGGATTTCAAGAGCTTTTTCTGCTGTAAGCCCTGAAATGGCCCCACTTGTTCCGCTCTACCTTCTGCCATACAGCGCATCATACGTACGGCGCGAAGCGGGGCAAATTGATTTTTCATAAAAAAATGTTAAAATATTATTATGCCCATTGCTGCCGAGCGGAAACACACCACCGAAAGATTCGAAGTCGGCAAACTGTATACCCTACCGGATGGTACGCAGGTTATAGCCGAGAAAAGGAAGAAGGAAAAAAAAAGAGAAACGCTTAAGGCCGGAGAAACCGAAATCCACGAAGCGAAGCACGGAGTCGTGGCGTGGAAGCGCGGGAAGAAGGTCCTGTATATGACCGCAGTCCCTGGCGTAGATGAATACGGCAATCACTACCTTGGGCTTACGATCATGAACGGCTACGACCCGGTAGCAGCCGCGGCTCCGCACGCGCACGGACACGATGGAACCGCGGGAGACGCGGCTATGATGGCCGACCGCGGGCATGATATCGAGAGCATGGCGGGAGCAGCGAACGCCGTCATGGAAGAGTCACAAGAAGAGATCATCGCGATAGCGAACGCACTTACCCAAAAAGGATCCTTAAGCGGAGAAATGTTTGACACGATCATGCACCTGGTTCAAGAAAATAAGGAAGATGAATACGAGGTCATCGTGAAGATCTATCCATCGGAAGGCAGCGCCGAGGTCCGCAAACCTGTAGGGCTACCAAAAGCTGAAATCTTTATCACCGTGAGAGACATACCCATCCAACGGGAACACGACGTAATGGAAGAAGGAGATCTAGGCAAAGACAATACGCAAAGCGGCTTAAATATCGTATAGTTGAGGCTTCCGCCCTTAGCTCAGCTGGTTAGAGCACAGAGCTTATACCTCTGGGGTCCTTGGTTCGAATCCAAGAGGGCGGACTTGCAAAACGAGTCCAAGAACACAAAAAATAACCGTCCGAACTTTCGTTCGGACGGTTTCAAGTATCTATTCAATTGTTAGCGCCTGCGTACATCCGTGGCGAGATCCGCTTCAGGATAGGTACGCGACGTGCCGAATCCTGCCCACAAGCCAACCAAAGCGACGATCACATGGAAGAAGTGAAGCGCAGCGTTCGCCGTGAGGATTCCAAGCACGGTCGGGCCCTGGATCAATCCGATGACTGCAACCAATGCGTAGAAGACTCCGAGCACCTTAAACAGACCGCGTGAATTCTCGGGATTCGAGAGCGCAGCCCACAGTGCTGCAAGACCGGTCACGATGTAGACGATGTTGTTCATCGCCGAAGTTTGGAACATACCGAACAGCATTCCGTCAGCAGTGGTGATTCCCGGCACGAAGCCAAGGATACCCATCGCGAGGAACACGACGGCAAATACCCACGATATTGTTTGGATATTCATAACCGTTTCCAGATAAACCGGAAGACTTATCGAATAACCTAATTCGACCGTCGCGTATTATAGGAAATCGCTGTAAGGATACGGTGAAGCGAAAGTGATGCGCTGATGAACCTTGACGGGAATAGGTAGCGGGAGTATTACACTTCAATGGCTGGCGAAAACATATCTAACGGACCTGCGGAAACTTTTTTGAATATGCGATGCAACAAATGTTCGCACCAATGCCCGAACTGCATGTGCCGAAGAGGAATCTGCCCCGAATGCGGGTGCGACAACTCCGATAAACGATCCTAATGCTTTGGATTTTGTTTTCCATCCCAAGCGAGTCCTCCATAAAAATGAAAGCGTAAGACTCGGCCTAGCGGCCAGGAGCGCTCTTTCATTTTTAGGGAGGATGAAGCACCTCTCTATTTCTGATGCTCGATGTCTTTTTTCGCCTTAGGCGTGATGCCGTGCGCGATCAGTATCTGCTCGAATTCTTCCCGTTCGATCGTCTCGACTTCCATAAGGCGCGCCGCGATGACGTCGAGAAGCTTCCGATGTTTCGTGATAATGTCTTTTGCTTTCTTGTACGCCCCTTCGATTATCTTTTTCACTTCAGCGTCGATCTTTGCTGACACTTCGTTCGAGTACTCCTTCTCTGAAAGCCCGCGGCCGTAAAGCGTGCGCCCTCCTTCCCCTTCAAGCGCCAATGGACCGATCGTTTCGGACATGCCGTACTTCGTGACCATATCGCGCGCAAGCGCGGTCAATACCTGGAGGTCATTGCTGGGTCCCGTCGTCAGATCACCGAACACTTCCGTCTCGGCGACGTACCCGCCAAGCGATACCGCGATATCGTCGTGGAACTCGTTTCTCGACTGCATCTTCGTGTCCTCAAGCGGGAGCTTCAAGGTATAGCCCGCCGCACGGCCGCGAGAAATGATGGATATCTTGTGCACGGGATCTGCGTACGGAAGAACCGATGACACCAACGCGTGACCGGCTTCGTGGTATGCGGTGATCTCCTTTTCTTTCTTGTTGAGTACATGGCTCTTACGTTCGGGACCGAGCATCACTTTCTCGATCGAACGGATGAGGTCGAACTGTGATACCTGTTTGCGATTCTCGCGCGCGGCAAGGATCGCGCCCTCGTTCATCAGTGAGTACAGATCGGCACCGGAAAAGCCCGGGGTACGTTCCGCGATGGTGCGCAGATTCACGTCCTCAGCGAGCGGCTTCTTCCTCGCATGAATTTTCAGTATCGCTTCGCGGTCTTCGCGGTCTGGCAGATCGATCGTGACGCGCCTATCGAAGCGGCCGGGCCGAAGGAGCGCGGGATCAAGCACGTCCGGGCGGTTCGTCGCGGCCATCACGATGACTTTCTCGTTCGGCTCGAACCCGTCCATCTCAACGAGGATCTGGTTTAAGGTCTGCTCGCGCTCATCGTTGCCGCCACCCACTCCCGTGCCACGAATACGGCCGACTGCGTCGATTTCATCAACGAATATGATGGCGGGCGCCGCGTGTTTCGCCATATGAAAAAGGTCGCGTACGCGCGATGCGCCAACGCCGACGAACATTTCGACGAACTCGGAGCCGGATATAGAGAAAAACGGTACGCTCGCCTCGCCCGCAACCGCACGGCCCAAGAGCGTCTTTCCGGTCCCCGGCGCACCCATCAGAAGCACCCCTTTCGGGATGCGTGCCCCGATATCAAGGAATTTCTTCGGATTCTTAAGGAAGTCCACGATCTCCGTCAGCTCTTCTTTCGCCTCCTTTGCGCCCGCGACATCGGAGAATGTGACGCGCTGGCTGTGGTCCTTGGGATCGATCATGCGCGCCTTCGACTGGCCGAACGTGAACGCCTGCATGCCTGCGCCTTTGACCTGACGCGACAAGAACCAGATGAACACGCCGATCAGAAGGAGCGGAACGAGGATGGGAGCTAGAGAGAAGAACCAGTAGCGGAATCCTGACTCGTCTTTCACTTCGATAGAAACACCGCCGAGCGTTTCCGAACTGATGCCGTAGTTCGCCAACGTTTCAGAAAGCGCAGTGTCGGTTTCTTTTTTGCTCTTCTTCTTTACCCCGTCTTCATACGTGATGTCGAGGGTGTTGCCCTGAATGACGATCGAATCGACAAGTCCCCCGCGGATATCGGTTGCAAGAGTCGAAATCGTGATGTCCTCCGGCTTCTCGGTGCTGCTGAAAAAGAAGGAATAGAGCGAGAAGAGGATCAGGATCACGAGAAAAACCGACGTCGCGCTCCCCCAGAAGTCGTTTTTCGGAGGTTTGGCGATCCCTTTCGGAAGCCAATCAAGATTTTGTCGCGGCTTGCCTCCTTTTCCTGACCCAACCGGCTTTTTTGTGTTCCGCTCTTCTTTCATCATGTCGCGGTATTATATCTTAGAAGATCTTACGAACGAAGCGAGTTAGATCTTCTTAGACCCAGCTGTAACTTCGATAGACATACGAAAACAGCGAATGCGCCCGTAACGCGGAACATGCTTGCTATCGCTGTTGGCGCTACGGTTAAAGTTACTGCTGGGTAGTGAAAGATAGTATGAAGAGCGTCATAGAAAACAAGAAAGCCCGCATGGAGTTAGATGTGCTTGAGCGCTTCGAAGCCGGCATGGAACTTCGCGGGTATGAGGTGAAAGCGCTTCGCGCTGGTCGCGCGTCATTGGTGGGCAGTCGCGTGGTGATCCGAGGAGGAGAAGCGTACCTTATCGGTGCGACGATATCCGCGTATCAGGAAAAAAATACACCTGATGGTTACGACCCTGAGCGAACACGCCGGCTCATCCTTCACAAGAAAGAAATCGCCGAATTGGCATCATTTGAAGGCCAGCGCGGATTGACAACTGTCCCGATTATGGTGTATAATAAAAACAGGAGATTGAAAGTGGAAGTAGCTGTCGCCCGTCATAAGAAAAAGCACGACAAGCGCGAAACCTTGAAGAAGCGGGATACCGAACGTACGATCCGCCGCACATTGAAAGGAGAATACGATTAGCCAATCCCCGTCTGGGTTTCAGCGATGGAAACCAGTCGGGGGGTGACTTGATTCGACAATACGTCATGCTGACCGCATGCGAACCGGTGAATGCTGGAGATCACCTTAAACCTCGAGCGCCAAACGTGTGAGAACGTTTGTACCGAGCCCTTACGCTTTCGCTACGGTGAACGCGTAATCTCGATCGTCCCCGCCTTGTGCCGGGACGACGCCACAATTCTGACGTTCGATAAGAAACCTGTGGTGTCATAACATCGGACTCTAACTCTCCGCCTGCTCACCGGGGAGTTGAACTTACCGAGCTCGTCCGTACGCGCTTTCGTCACCTTTATAGCGTGCGGATCAAATACAAAAGCTGACTACGGTTCGTAGATTGCTTCAAAGTGGCGCATTGGACGGGAGCTCACTACTCCCCACCTCCACTACTTCGCTAAAGCTTCGTAGTGCAGGCACCCTATAGCTTCAGCGTCGCGGGTGCAGGCAAACAAAGCGGTAACCCTCCTCTACAGGAGGGTTTTTACATGGGAGCGAAGTAGTGCCCTCCGTAGCCTTGGCAGAGGAGGGCATATAATTTTTCTATGCATTATGTCTATATTCTTAAAAGCAAACGGGACGGAAGTTTTTACGTCGGATCGACGGAAAACTTAAAACAGCGACTTGCGTCACATAATCAATACTCTGTCCGATCAACGAAACATAAAGCTCCCTACGGTGTTGCCTGGTACTGCGCATTTTTGGAGAAACAAAGAGCGCTTGCCTTTGAACGATATCTCAAGTCTGGATCCGGAATAGCGTTCGCAAACAAAAGACTTAGATGACCTCAAGCCTAGCCTTCAGCTATTAGCGCCGCGAGGCGGTTTTCTTCTGCTCTTCTGAAATACGGCCGTTATGCTATACTCCCCTCACTAACCCAAGATCCGCTTGAAACCCCGCGTACGCATCAATAATGAGATCCGCGCAAAGGAGCTGCGCGTCATCAAAGAAGAAGGCGAGAACCTCGGCGTCGTCTCGTTCGAAGAGGCGCTGAAGGCGGCAAAAGACCTGGGTCTCGACCTTATCGAGATTTCGCCGAACGCCACCCCGCCCGTTGCGAAAATAATGGATTATGGTAAATTTCAGTATCTTGAGCAGAAAAAAGAGCGGGAAATAAGGGCGAAATCGCACGTTACCGAAACCAAGGCCGTCCAGATCGAGGTCGGTACGGGCGAAAACGACCTCCTGCGAAAGGCACGGCAATCCGCCGGCTGGCTCAAGGAAGGACACCGCGTCAGGATCGAATTGTTCCTCAAGGGCCGGTACAAGTACATGGACCCGGCGTTCCTGAAGGAGAGGCTCAAGCGCTTCGTACTCATGGTCCCCGAGGAGTACAAGATCGCCGAAGATATCCAGAAAGGACCGAAAGGATACACGACTATCATCGAGCGCGCGGGCAAGCCCGGGAAAAAGGAAGAAAAACCTCAGGCTGAACCTCCGAAATAAAAGCTTCGCATTTGTACGGACAAACACATAAATCATGAAACCGAACAAGTCATACAGCAAACGCATACGCGTAACGAAAACGGGCAAATTGGTCGCACGTAAGAGCGGCCAGGACCATTTCAATGCGAAAGAGTCGAGAAAAACCAAGACGAGGAAGAACCGCGCCGCATCGGTTTCGATGAAAGCAAAGGACCGCTCGCGTTTCCTTGCTGGCTCGTAAGATTTAGATACGTAACTGATTATTTATGGCACGCACCAAAGGAGGACCGAAGGCGATGAAGCGGAGGAGAAACATCCTCAAAGCCGCGAAGGGCTATCGCTTCGCACGGTCCAAGAAGAAGAAATCTGCGCTTGATGCACTGAAGCATGCGGGCAAGTACGCCTTCCGCGACCGCCGCGCCAAGAAACGCTCGATGCGCGGCCTTCATATCGTCCGCATCAATGCCGCACTCCGCGCGAACGGCTTCAAGAACTACAGCACGTTCATCGGCGCGTTGAAGAAAGCCAAGATCGAACTCGACCGCAAGGTACTGTCGGAAATCGCGGAAAAACACCCCGCCGCCTTCGAGCGCCTCTTGAAGAAAGTTGCTTAAACAAAGGCCCCTCTCAGGGGCCTTTTTAGTTATGCACCTCTCCTCTTTTGACCATATTGAGAGGAGTACACTGATGAGTATGGGTGAACGGAAGGAATTTCCGCTCCGCAGCGTCATCATTGCAGGTGCTGCTTTTGGTTTTGCTACGGCTTCGCCAGAGACAGCACACGCAGAAGACCCGCTGGGTGATATCAACGCGGGTATGAGCGAGTACCTAGAAGCAACCCGTTCCCGAGTCGGGGATGACACTAATTATTGGACCCAAGAGCGTAGAACCCAGCGGCTCAAATTAGAGGACGATTTCGAAACCGGACTGGGTAGGTACGTGCAGGAAAATATCTTCGACCAGACATTTGATATAGAACTCCCTGGAGAGCTTTCATTCAGCACCGAAGATGTACGAGGCGAACGAATCCGAGGTGACGGAGCCCGGGTTATCTTTACGTTCCGTATTCAACCTCCGCGACCTTAAAGCGGGATTTCGTATCTTTCCCCTTCTCTCGGCACATCAACCGGAAGCCCGAGGAGGCCTGAGATGCGTTGCGCTAAAAACGTGGCCGCTTCGGTCTCTCCGAGGATAACAAACACTCGCTTCGGTGCTGTCTCTTCTACGAATGACATCAGGTCATCCCTATCCGCATGTGCGGAAAAGCCGTCGGTTGAGAGTATCTTCGCTCTTACTTTCACCTTTTGTCGGTCTATCTCGACATGCTTCGCTCCGTCCTTGATGCGCCTGCCGAGAGAGCCCGGCACCTGGTAGCCAACAAGGAGCATCGTCGTTTTCGGATCAGGCAGATAACGTAACTCATGGCGGCGGATACGCCCGCCGTGGGACATGCCCGCGCCTGCGATTATGATCTTTACGCCGTCGGTGGAATCAATCGCGTTTGAATCTTGCATCCGCTCGGTCACATGAAGCGATGGGAACGCGAACGGATCATCCCCTTTCGCTAATCGCTCACGCACCTCCTGACGTAAGAAATCAGGGTGTGATCGGTACACGCCGGTCACTTTCGACGCCAACGGGGAGTCCATATATGTCGGGACGCGGGGTATGTCGCCCGCGGTCATCGCGCGATCAAGGGCTGCAAGGATTATCTGCGTGCGCTCGAGGGAAAAAGCAGGAATGAGAAGCGCCCCGCCTTTCCGGGCTGCGTCCCGGACCGCCTCGAACAATACCGCTTCGCTCGTGGTGATAGACCCGTGCGTGCGGTTCCCATAGACGCTTTCGGTGATTAGAATGTCCACGTTTTCCGGCACTTCCCTGTCAGGAACCAGCATGGTCGGAACGCGGCCCAGATCCCCCGTGAACGCTACGCGTTTCCCGAAGACGTCGATGACGACCACCGCTGAACCCAAGATATGACCGGCGTTATAGAGGGTGACGGTCGCAGGTCCGACGGTAACGGGCGCATGATACGAAACCGTTTCAATGACAGCTGCCGCACGTTCGACGTCTTCCTGTCCGTACGGCGCGGCATAGCCGCACGATTGCGCCTCAACCGCGATCAGTTTTACCGAATCCTCAAGCATGATCGGCATCAGTGCTCGGGTCGCGGACGTCGCATACGCTCTGCCAATGAAGCCCTCTTTCATCAAACGCGGGAAAAGGCCGATATGGTCTGCGTGCGCGTGCGTAAAGAAGATCGCGTCCACCGAAGCAGGCTCGTATGAAAACGCTTCGGTATTCACCGGATCGCAGAACTGAGTACCTTGCGACAACCCGCAATCGATCAAAATCCGCGTCGTCTTTCCACCCTCGGTAGCTTCAAGAAGAAAGTTGGAACCGGTCACCCTGCGAGCGCCGCGCGCGAACGTGACGGATAGTTCACTCATGAGCGAACCTTTTGAAAAACATGAACGCGCCTGCGCCGCCTGCCATATCCATCACGATATCCTGCGCGGTATCAAATAGCCACACGAGCACCGTGTATTGTGCATCGACGCGGATCAGAAGTTCGTATGCTTCCCACGCGATTCCCACTAGTAAGACAGCGACGAAAAGCGCAGGAATTGAAAAAAGTCGAAGCGGAATGCCGCGTGGCGGCTCGTATCGCACCCACCACAGGTACGCTAATCCCACTACGAAACCCCCAAGCGCATGCATCATGATGTCGAACCAGAAGAAGCGTGTGTACAGGAAATGTATGGCCCCCGCCCACGCAAGGAATCCCAGAATCGCAGCGGCACAGAGTACGAAGATCAGTAGGGAGAGGCGCATGCAGTTTCAAATATATCGGGCATTAAAGCATGTACTTTCTCCCCCAGACGGGCAAAAACCCGCCATCGCGGGTTTTTGTGCAGGGTTACCAAGGGGCATATAAACCTCAGGGGCGAGCCCCAGGTGGGTGCCCGCAAATCGTACGCGTCGGAACTAATCAAAGCTCAACCGGCGTATGAAAGATATGAGGCTCCCGAAGTTGTTGTATTCGAGGTTATATGCCCATATAACCCTACCACTATTGTACCAGGGCCAACTATGTAACTGAGATGAAGCTACTCCAAAATGCCGTCCAGATTGATGTCGTAGAGCATCCGCTCCTGGAGGTGCTTGTATTTGACGATCTCGCCGTCCGTGAACCACACTTTTATCTCCCTGTCTGCCTCCTCCGGCGATTCAGAGCAATGAACCAGGTTTCTGACAGCCCTCATCTGCACCGATGAGTGATCGTACGAATCGACGGTAAAGTCACCGCGGATAGTACCGACGTCGGATGTTTTCGGCTCAGTCGCGCCGACAAGCTTTTTCACGACTGCGACCGCTTCATTCCCCTCAACGACAAAGGCCAAAATAGGACCTGCGGTCATGAACGCGACGATGAGATCGATGATCTCGCGCCCGTACTCGATCGCCTCTTTCTCAACCGGAAGTCCGTGGGCTTTTCGATCGTCAACGACCCGCTGCCCTTTCGTCTTGAACCATGCTTCGTCTTTGTTGTAGTGCGCGACCAGCTGTTCGCGGTTCGCGACCAAAAATTTCATCGCCACGAACTTCAATCCGGTGCGCTCGATGCGGCGAAGTATCTCTCCCACCAAGGACCGCTGAACCCCGTCGGGTTTTATAAGGACAAGTGTCCGCTCTTCAGTGAACTTTGACGCCATATGCTTTGCCCCGTTGCGAATTTTGACGTTTGTATAGCGCGACCTCGGAATAATAAAAATTGGAAGTAAGTCGGCAGTGAAACGCTAACTAACCGCTTTCTGCAGATGTCCGGCGCAACGCCAAACTTCTGCAGACGGGGTTTGCGCGCACAATACCACGGGGCGTAATAAAAGACTATCTACCGCCCTCTTTCTGGGAATCGCGCATCTGGTTGTATTTTCTATTGATTTCCTCGTCAACCGCATCGCGGGCGCGGCCATACCGCTGATACGAAAGTTGTTTCATCGCGTCAACGGTCCGGGGATCGCCCATCCTAAACGGAATCGTTTCAATAGAAAACGGTGTCACTGGTTTTCCGCCGGCAAGCAATTTCACATACGCATGATAGTTATCCAATTTCACCATATCGTTCATGTCGAAAACCGGCGCGTACTGCTTTGCCAGGTATTCGGCATCGTTACTGCCCACTCGGAAAGTCGCCATCGTGCCGACGTTGCCGAACACCGAGTTCTTGATGGTCGGCGTCAGCTGCTCGATATACTGGTGCGCGATCGTCATCGACAGGCGGAACTTGCGGGCTTCCGACAGGATGGTCGCGATGGTGTCCGTCGTTACGTTCTGGAACTCGTCGATATACAGATAGAAATTCGGAGGATTGAGATGCAGATAATCCGTGCGCGCCAATGCCGTCATCATGATCTTTCCCACCATCACGAGACCCAGGAGGTTCGCGTTCAAATCTCCCAAGCGACCCTTCGACAGGTTCACGAGGAGGATCTTCTTGTTATCCATGATGTCTTTGAAGTTGAACGCGCTTCTCTGCTGGCCGACGATGGGCCGCATGATCTCGTTTGCGATGAAGATGTCGAACTTCGACGTGATGTACGGCACCACGTTCCGCAGGTCGCCTTCGCCGCGCACGTTCTCGGCGATATCCTCCCAGAAGTGGTTCACGACAGCGTTTCTCGAGCGGGAAAGCTTCAGCGCCCTGAAATCATCATCCGCAAGCACCCGGGAGATATCCATCAGGGTCGACCCGGTTTCAGGATCTTCAAGGACGAGCAGGGTAGCGTTTCTAAAGTACTGCTCGAAGATCGGCCCGAACGCTTCCGGCACGTCACCGTACAGTTTCTTGAATATCTTGAACATCTCATCCACGACGAACGTCTTCTGTTCAGGGAATCGGGGATCATATTCGAGCATGTTGAGACCCATCGGTCGTGGCGTATACGCGGGGTCGAAATAGATGACGTCGTCATACCGCTCTTTCGGGATCCGTGAAAGTATCTCCTGCACATCGACGCCGTGCGGATCGATGAAACATACTCCTTCCCCGTTCTCGATATCCTGGATGATCATATGCTTCAGGAAGTTCGTCTTACCGGTACCGGTCTGTCCGATCGTGTACATGTGCCGTAAGCGGTCTTCCGGAGGGAAATGGATCAGTGTCTCGATGTTCGAATAGCGGTTCTTTCCTATGGTGATGCCGGCTTGCGGTAATCCCGGCGCAGCCGGCGCCAATTTTGCGCTTGATGTCTTCGCTTCACGCGATGCGGTACCGCCCGCAATGGTCCAGTGGAACATTGTCGACAGCTCGTAGAGGTTCATCGGCATCACGGGGCTGTGCTCGATCATCGGTGTCGGGACCTTCCGGGTGAACTCCCACCACGCTTGCTCAAGGATGTCTTCGTGCGCGTCACGGTCGAACGTGCGGAAGATGAATTTGCGCAACAGTTCGCGCTTCTCTTTCTTTGAGTGAGGGTGATGAAAGACGATCTGATTTCCCTTCGCCGATTCGTACTGGCCGAAGGTGTGCTGCAACTCTTCCAATATATGCTCGGCCCGTTCGTGCGTGCGTGCGGAGGCAACGAGGCGGATGTTGACGCCGGCGATCACGCTATACAGTTTCTTCCCGACTGCGTCGACCGCTATCTGATCCACATGCTTCTCAGCATGTGCGTCCCCGCCTCCGCTACTTTTGGTCATATCCTTTAGTTCCTTGCCGGCTCCGACAAGCGCCTGCCGCCACAGCGGATGCGGTTCTTCGTACTGGTGCTTCACGAATATCTCGTGTGCGTGTTTTTTGCCTTCATTCAATTCATCAAGGAGCTTCCTCATGCGCTTGTTATGGTAGTCCCCTGCTGCGGCGATCGATATCTGTATCGCGGCTCCCTCCCCTTCCTGGGCGATCTTCGAGAACGCGGCAAGCGTGATGTTCAACGGATCATACGTGAACTCGTCGATTACTTTTATCGGGAGCGGCGCGGGACGCTTGTATATCGCGTACGACGTTTCGGTCACGCCGAACTGATTGAAAGGGTTATAGTCGTCTTTCTTTTCCGCAACTCGAGCACGAGGGAATATGGCGAATATCTGTTTTTCAAAGAAGTCACGTTTTCGTCGCGGAATCGCGATATAAAACACCGCTTCTTCCGTCTCATGCGACACCGCGATTTCCACCGTGAAATGTTCGCGGTGTATCTTCTTCCGGCGCTGATAATCCGCCATGAAGTGAACGTCCGGAAGCTTCAACGCCGGTAGGACCGCCTGATAGAACTGCTCCATCTGAATGATGATGTCTTTCAAAGACCCGCCTGCCTGACCGGCGGTTGATTGCGGCACAGCGACTTCAAGCAATACGAAGTCGAGGGCATTCGCGAGCGGGTCGTCATCCTCAAGACCCGGTATATCGTGGCCTTCCTTCCGATATTGGACCAAGAGGCGGTGAAAATCGTCCTCTAGGTGGGGGTTATTGATCCGGTCTAGTTCCTTTATCGCGGCATGAAAGCCCTTGGTGCGAAGGATGCCCAGAAGCTCCTCCATGTCTTTATCGTTCGAATCGGGGGTGAGCTCAAGGATGATGCCGCGCTCGTCATCGGCTTCCTGCGGTAGGTGCGAGTCCTCGGCAGCAGGCACCATCGGCGTCTCGACAGGTGGTCGCGGCTCATTGCGATATCCGCCACCCGCACCGCCGGAACGCGCTTGTTCGCGCATCTTTGCCATCTGACGCTCAGGCGACAGCTTGGCTTCGCCCATCTTCGCATCAGGTCCTTTTGCTCCAGAAAAACCGGCCATTCACACAGTATAACGTAAACGCTCGGACCGCATTTTCTGAACACCGCTTCGCTCGTCCAGCGACTCGCTCGCTTATCCTCGACGCGGTCCCGCTTTGCGGACCATGCACCCGCGTCTGCGGCAGTATTCAGAAAATGCGGACACTCGCTGTGAAAAAGTCGGAAAACTATTTTTCTCCGAGAATCGATTTAAAAGTACCCTCGGTAATCCTTTTTACCACCTCCTCGGGGGAAAAAACTTTTGCGTTCATGGCGACGTATACTCCGGGTGCCAGGTGTTCCGCTTGAGCCATCGCATATCCCAAGTTAAACGTGCCGTCAGAGGGGGAAAATCCTTTAATAGGAATCAGTGAGCCGGTAAGGATGATGGTTTTATCGATGACTTTTAAGTTGGCTTGAAGGAATCGCGCGGTATCGGGCATCGTGTACGTGCCGTGCGTAACAATAATTTTTGAATATTTACTCTGCTGAATCGTCTCAAGTATGTTCGCCAAGTCATGTTTCGAAAGATTCCTGCTGTCCTTCATGCACACCGTACTAAACACGAGAGGCGTGGAGGGTTTAATCAATCCCATAACTTCGGGAAGGATTGACTCACCGCTGGTCACAACATTGTCCTTCGTTCCATCGTAAAAGGAATCGATCGTTCCCCCTGTTATGACAAACTCGATGCCCGGCTTTGCCATGATTATTGCTTTAACGTAAACGGAGGGTACTCGTCACGAAGACCGAACAGGTAGCCGTTGACGCGCATCTGCCAGCGGAGCGCGGAAACTACGAACCCGTGCATCTCACGCGGATATTTCCCGGTAAACAAAACGACGATCTGTCCCGCAAATGCGACCAGGAGCGCCGCGATCATAAGGAAATACAGCACGATGATGTGCGGCAGCGCTAAGAGCAGTTTCGGGAAGAAAAAGAAGAGCGTCGCGAGCGCTAAAAGGCGCGACGATTTCTCCGGCGGAGGAATAATCAGATCAATAGGGTGATTAGTATCCATATGTCTTCAGTATACTTTTTTACCCGTTCAGATACCGGAGCATCTCTTCATGCACCAGCCCGTTTGAAGCTACGAACCCGTTGATATCGCGATCGTAGCGCTGTTCTTCTCCGGAAAGGCTGGTAACCCTGCCTCCGGCCTCCTCGACGATTATCTTTACCGCCGCCGCATCCCAGGGATTGTTATACGAATACAAGGCGGCGGCAAATTCGCCCGTCGCCACAAGCATCCCCGCGTACACACATGAGTACAGATGTGGCATCGGAACCCCTTTTTCTATAAGACGATTTTTCAATGGAGCGACCTTCGGCTTGACGCTCATCTCGACGTACGTGCGAGGGGAAAGTTCAGCTTCCTTCGAGACGGAAATCGCTCCTCCGTTAAGGAATGCACCTTTTCCCTTCTCCGCCCACAACAGGCGGTCCATGATCGGGTCATAGATGACACCGAGAATCGGTGCGCCGTCTTTGACCAAAGCGAGGGAAAAAGCGAATGTCGGGTATCCGTGGGAAAACGGTACTGTGCCGTCAACCGGGTCGCAGACCCAGGTGAATTCGCTCTCTTTTATATTGCTTCCCTCCTCGCCGATATACGAGTGGTCCGGAAATTCCCGTTCGATCGCTTCAAGCACCAGTTGGTTTATGGCAAGATCTGTTTTAGTGACCGGCGTTTCATCATCCTTCCATTCTTTCTTCATCCCTAATGAAAAATTCTGGCGCATGATCGCGCCAGCCTCCTTCGCCAGGTTTTTTGTAAATTCAAGCGTATCCACGCCCGCAGTATAGCGTATTCGCTCTTATTGTCCCTGACCGCCTTGGCCTCCGGGAAGCTGTGGCGTTTCGACGTTGATCTGAAGCTCGTTGCCGCCTCCGGCGCCTCCGCCAAACATACCTTGCGAATACGCGACCCACGCGACAACCGCGATAAGAACGAGTACGACGACCGCAATGATCGCGCCCATGCCCGAACTAGATGATTCGTTTGCCATAGGCCCCACCTATACCACCCCGCCGATTAAGGCGGCGTTAAGAAAAAAGTGCCATCGGCGCTTTTACAATCAATCTGTATCCAGTTTGCGGTAACAACTTGCAATTTGAGATTTGAGTCTCTCTACTACTTCGGGAGTGTACCTCATCATTTTAAAATAGGCATCCGTTGTTTCCCGAGCTGCGATGCGGGCTTCTTCTGCGGTAGCATAGTCAGAAGAAGGCTCAAGACTGAGACCTCTTTGCGTCCTTTCCTTGATAACGAGCGCGCGCTCTGCGAGACGACTCGATAGCGTTAAATTGAGCTACACGGAAGTTAAAGAGTTGCGCCTCTGTCCATACCATAAGTGCTTTGTACTCCTGTATTACTCTTTTGTCAAAATCTCCGGCTTTCCTTTTGTAATCAAAATTGTGTGCTCGAAATGCGCCGCACGAGAACCATCCTTTGTTACGAACGTGTAGCCATCTGGCATCAACTTCACTTTCGGCGTACCCAGGGTTAGCATCGGCTCGATCGCAAGCACCATTCCAGGGACAAGCTCAGGACCGGTGCCAGCGTCACCCACGTTCGGTACGTACGGCTCTTCATGGACTGCGTGTCCTACACCATGCCCGCCCAGTTCATACACGATGCCGAACCCGCGTTCAACTCCTACTTTTTCGATCGCTGCACTGATGTCACCGATATGCGCACCCCCCTTTGCGGCGGCTATCCCCGCCATCATCGCTTCCCTTGTCGCGGTCAATAGTTCCTTCGCTTCCGCGTCTCCCTTCCCTGCGATAACGGAAATCGCGTGGTCGGTGATAAGCCCCTCATGGACGATGCCGCAATCGAGTGAAACGATGTCCCCCTCTGCTATCGTGCGAGGGTCCTCATTCGCGATACCGTGCACCACTTCTTCGTTTATAGAAATACAGATTGCAGCGGGAAACGGGCGCTTCGCGCCTGAGGGTGTATACCCCTCAAACGCCGGCGTATCGCCGTATTCTGCCATCAACTTACGCGCGATGTCATCAAGATGTTTCGTATCAACGCCCGGTTTCACCTCCTTCGCCACCTCCTTCACGATGCGTGCCAGGCGCTTTCCTCCTTCACGGAGGAACTCTATCTCTTTGGGGTTTTTGATCAGGCTCATTTATTCAAAACCGATTCCGCGGTCGCCATCACGCTTGCGTGGATCTCCTCCGGCGTTCCTTCTCCTTTGATATCGACGCATTTCCCTATCGAGTGGAAGTATTGGATCGCGGGATGTGTCAGCCGTGCATATTCCGACAAACGGTTCCTGATAACGCTCTCGTCCATGTCTGTCGCGTCGCGCTTCCTTGCAAGCGACCGCCGTACGACCTCGTCTTCGGATACTTCAAGGTTCAGCACGGTGTACGAGCGGCCGAGCCACGCACATACCTTTTCTATCGTTTCCGCCTGCTCGCGATCGCGGCCTGAACCTTCGAAAACCGCTCCTTTGTCTTCCGGAAGGTTGAATACGTAGTTTTCGAACATGAAATCCGCAACCCACGTCGGCATCAACAGGCCTTTTTCATAGTCGGCCTTTATCTTATTCCCAAGCTGGGATCCTGACGCGATTATTTCGCGGAATTTCATGCCGGTCGAGAACATGTCATACCCCAACTTCTCCGCAAGCAGGCGGCCCTGCGTTTCCTTGCCTGACCCCGGACGCCCTACCAAAAAGAAAAGATGCTTCATGTGTAAGAAGGATATACCTATGCGGCTCCCTGCACAATCGTGCGGATCACGTCTTCAAAATCCTTTTTCGCCCGCTCTACCTCGCCCGTCTTGTTCAGGATGACCGTGTCGGCCTCGTCCATGAAACTCATCTCATCATCGTAATGGGCTTTCCGTTTCAGGAGCTCCTCGTCCGAGATCGGCGCACGTGCCTTGATGCGCGCTTCGACCTCATCCCACGATCCTGCATTTATAAAAACGATATACAAACGCTCTTTATCCATGCGTTCGCGTATCTGGCGCGCGCCCTGAACTTCCAATTCCTTAAGTACCACTTTCCCCGCCTCCACATGGGACATCACTTCGGACCGGAGCGTGCCGTACAAATTCCCGCCGTATTCCGCCCATTCCAGAAACTCATCACTGTTCACCTTTTCGCGGAACTCGTCGGTCGAGAGGAAGTAGCGGTACGTCGCATCTTCGTTCGGCCGGGGCGCTCGCGTGACGCATGACTTCGCATACACCACTTCCGGGAAAAGAGGCTTCACATGGTCGATAAGCGTGTTTTTTCCGGATCCGGACGTACCGACGACTAAGACGAACTTGCCCTTCATGTAAGCCAGGGTATCAGAAAAAACCGATATCGGATTAATACTCGCGCAGCGATATCTGGGCGTCGATCTTTCGCACGAGATCGAGTACCACGGAGACGACGATCAGAAGCGCGGTTCCGCCGATCGCAAGCGCGGGAAGGTTCGTGATCGCCTGCATCACCAGAGGAAGGACGGCGATAAGACCGAGGAACAGCGCGCCGACCATGGTGATCCTTGTGATGATCTTCGCCAAGTGTTCGGACGTCTGGGTGCCGGGTCGGACGCCAGGAACGAACGCGCCGTTCTTCTGAAGGTTCGTCGCCATCGCGTTCGGATCGAACGTGATCGCGGTGTAGAAGTACGTGAAAAGGAACACCAAAAGGAAGTACGAAATGCCGTAGAGCCACGGACCGCCGCTCCAGGTCACAAGCGAGGTCGCGGTCGATGCAAGCCACGGGATCGAAGATTGCGCGAGGAAGTTGAGGATCAAGGACGGGAAGAGGAGGATAGAGAGTGCAAAGATGATAG
>Ga0073934_10004200_pt1 | contig 24494 bp, 20 predicted proteins | sample LarsenN4metaG_FD_76834 | JGI IMG/M metagenome (GOLD analysis project Ga0073934, IMG submission 76834) | Hot spring sediment bacterial and archeal communities from British Columbia, Canada, to study Microbial Dark Matter (Phase II) - Larsen... ... | reverse complement strand
TGCTGCCCGAGTACCAGATCTCGATGGGGTCGTTCTGCAACCCGCCGCGGCCGAAGTTGTCGTTCTGCATGTTGCCGGCGGTTTCGGTGAAGCCTTGGGCGTAGAGGCGGTCGTGGCCGTTTTGGTTCATGTGCCAGAAGATGTTGGTGGCGCCGGCGGCCACGTCGTTGTGGCTGGGGAACTGGCGGGCGAAGCCGATGGGTCCGACGGTGGATTCCGGCGTCGTGAAAGTGGTGAAAACCGTCGTGTTCTTACTGTCCCCCGTGGAGGCGTCGAAGAGGTCCCGCTGGGGGGTGATACCGGCCAGGCCGTCGGTGGCCTGCACGCCCCCGGTGGGATAGGAGAGCCGGATGGCGCCCGCCGGCAGGCCCAGGGGATTGCCGGTGCCGTAGACGCAGATGGCGAAGTTGTTGGTGTTGGCGACGCCGAATTCGGGGACGTTGTTCCAGCGGGCGCAGAGGTAGGTGGGAGTGGAGGGGTTGTCCAAAGACACTCCCACGTTGCCGCCGGCGGCAGGGTTGAGGTCGTCCCACAGGCCCATGATGCGCGGGGTCCCATTGAGCATGTCGGCGACGTTCTCTTCCAAGAAGGTGCTGCCGGAGGTCATGGTGACAAAACCGTTGCTGCCCACGCAGACGGTGGAGACCGAGGAGCCGAAGTAGACAAAGCCCGTGGGGGCGGGCCCGCAGGCATAGTCGTCGTCCTCGAGGAAGAGATTCTCCGTCGAGGAGGCGAGAGAGAAGGGCGGGAAGGTCATGTCATAGCCGCCGTTGATGTTGGGGACGAACTGGATGGTTTTGTTGACGTCGAGGTTGAAGGTCTGCGCGCCGCTGTTCAGGTAGTTGTCGGTGAAGGTGAAGGAGAAGTTGTTGGCGCCGGTGCCGTCGTTGCCGCCCAGCAGGGGAAAGGCGTTGTTGCCCTGATGGGTGGATTGCGTGGAGTCGACGAAAGTGTTGGGCGAAGCGGTGGCGTCGCCGACGAAGGATTGGAGCACCTGCCCGGCGAAGTCCGGGTGCCGGAGGAAGACCAGCCCCTGCGGGGTGGGGACGAAAAACTTGACCTGGTTGGTCCGGGCGAGCAGCGCCCCGTCTTCCGCGTCCACGACCAGCTCGTAGTATTCCATCGGCGCCTTCAGCAGGTAGACCTGCCAGGCGGGCCGGCCCTGGGTGGCGGTCAGCGGGAAGACCACGCGGCTGGCCAGCACTTCGCGACGAAGCCGCGTAGCGGCGAGTGTGGTCTTCTGCTCGGGCCCGCTCTCGGTCGAGACGACAATGGGATTGAACTCGCCGGTATCCTTTCCGCGCGAGGTCACCCAGCCCCCCGTCGGCTTGCTAATCGCCGACGAGCTCGGGCGTGTCCCACTTTCACTCCGCGGCTTGGAGCGGAGCGGCCCGACGTAGCTGGCGGCGGCCAGCGTGGCTTCCACCGCCGAGAATTTCGCCTCCCCGGCGACCTGCAAGTCGGGGAAGAGCCGGCCGCCGGTCGACAGCACGGCGTTGTCCGCCGTCAAGCTCACCTTGTAGTCAGCGCCGTAAATCGGCACGCCGTCTACGGTCTGGCGGAAGGTGATGTAGCGCCCGCGGGGCGAGTTGATCTGGCGCGCCACGGTGAGCGCGTCGACCGCGGCGTCGCTCAAGCCGAACAGGGCCGGGTGGCTCCGCAGAAACTCCCGCGCCACCGCTTGCGGGTCGCTGCCCGGCTGCGGGGCGGTCAACGTCCCGGTCGTGCGCCGGAGCGTGCGGGGCGTTCCCGTGGGATTCCACTCCACCTTCGCCTCCGCGCCGAAGGCGGCGAGCACACCCGCAGCGTCTCCCGCCCGGCGAGCCGCGTGTCCGGCGCCTCTGGCCAGGCCCTTGGCGCTCCGCTGTTGGCGGAGCAGGGCCGCTTCTTCGCCGAGGCCCGGATGATTGAAGCTGGTGCCGGCGGCGTAGCCGAGGCGAATGTCATAGTCGGGCAGCGGCGCATAGGCTGCATCCGGCGTCCGCACCGCCCACAGCCACAGCGGCAGCAGGATCAGCCCCGTGAAGGCGCCCAGGATGTGCAGGATTCTCCGATGAGCAAAGCGACGCGCAGGCATGACGAACCTCCCGCCCCCACTTAGGTGAATCAGGCAATTAAACCGCTCCGGCTGTCCTTTGTCAAACTTTTTCTGCGCACCCAGGTGATTCAGCAGGACTTGGTGTCATCCCGAGCGGAGCGCGGGATCTGCATTTGACGACGAACTGCAGGTCCCTCACCGCCAGGGCGCGCAAGGGTTCGGGATGACAAACAAGGACGCAACGCTGCGGCGTGGTTGCCGCCCGCGCCGCCCTGCGGTAGGATGGAGGTTCAGGCTGTCTCGTTCGGGCGAACCGATGGCGCTTTTCAGCGGAAACAAGAAATTGACCCAGGAGCAGGTGCTCGACGCCTTGCGCACCGTGCAGGAGCCCGAGCTCGGCCGCGACATCGTTTCGCTCAACATGGTCAAAGACCTGGCGGTCGACGACGGCCGCGTCTGGCTCACCATCAACCTCACCACCCCGGCCTGCCCGCTCAAAGACAAGATGGAGGGCGACGTGCGCGCCGCGCTCGGCAGGCTCGAAGGCTTCCAGGAGGTCACCGTCAAGTGGTCGGCCACCGTGCCGCAGGGGCGCGGGGTCGAGGGCCGCGCCGGCGTCCCCGGCGTCAAGAACATCATCGCGGTGGCCAGCGGCAAGGGCGGCGTGGGCAAGACCACGGTGGCGGTGAACCTGGCCGTCGCCCTGGCGCGCCTGGGCGCCAAGGTGGGCCTGCTCGACGCCGACGTCTACGGCCCCAACGTCCCCACCATGCTCGGCGTCAACGACCAACCCGCCGCCCGCGGCGAGACCATCCTCCCGCTCGCAGGCTACGGCGTCAGCGTGATGTCGATGGGCTTCCTGAATCCCGAGCGCAAGCCGCTCATCTGGCGCGGGCCCATGCTCCACCAGGTGTTGCAGCAGTTTTTGCGCCGGGTGGAGTGGGGCGAGCTCGACTACCTGGTGATTGACTTGCCGCCCGGCACCGGCGACGTCCAGCTCTCGCTCATCCAGACGGTGGCGCTGACCGGCGCCGTCGTCGTCACCACCCCTTCGGTCGTCGCCCTCGACGACGTCCACAAAGCCATCGAGATGTTCCGCCAGGTGAAGGTCGTCATCCTCGGCGTGGTCGAGAACATGAGCTACTTCCTCTGCCCGCACTGCGGCCAGCGCACCGACGTCTTCAGCTCCGGCGAGGGCAAGGCCATGGCCGCGAAGTTCCAGGTGCCCTTCCTGGGCGAGATTCCGCTCGACTCGAGCATCCGGCTGCACGGCGACACCGGGAAGCCCGTCGTCAGCTTCGGCGAAGAGGCGCCCGAGGCCAAGCCCTTCTACGCCCTGGCCCGCCAGGTGGCTGCCGCCGCCAGCGTCGCCGCCCTGCGCGAGCCCGCCGCCCCCCTCGTCCAAATCCAGTAGCCACCGAAACCAGCATAGTTACTGTTGGTGGCACCGGCGTCTCGCCGGTGTCCACAGGCCAGAGGCCTGTGCCACCCAGAAGAGGAAGGGCCGGAGAGGAATCTGCTCTTGCGTCTCTTCGAAAGGCTCCTGTGAGCGGGCGCGGGTCAAGCCGCTGCCTTGCGCGGCCTGCGGGCGTGTGCTACTTTTCCGCCCTTGAACAAAAGAGCCTGTCATCCCGAGCGCAGCGAGGGACCTGCTTTTTCCTGAAGCACCTGTGGTGAGCGTAGTCGAACCATGATTCTTCCCTACAACGGCCGGAGGCCGCAGATTCCCGCGAGCGCCTACGTGGCCGACTCGGCCGACCTCATCGGCGACGTCACCCTGGGCGACGACGCCAGCGTCTGGTTCCGCGCCGTGCTGCGCGGCGACGTCCACTCCATCCGCGTCGGGGCGCGCTCGAACGTCCAGGACGGCTCCGTGCTCCACGGGATGAAGGACAAGTACGCGGTGATTGTGGGCGACGAGGTGACCGTGGGGCACAACGTCACGCTCCACGGCTGCACGATTGAGAACCTCTGCCTCATTGGCATGGGCTCGATCATTCTGAACGACGCGCGGGTGGGCGAAGGCTCCATCATCGCCGCCGGCTCGCTCGTCACCGAAGGCACGGTGGTGCCGCCGCGCTCGCTCTTTATGGGCCGCCCGGCGAAGCTGGTGCGCGCGCTTACCGACGACGACCTGGCCCTCATCCGCCGCTACGCCGCCAACTACGTCGGCTACAAAGACGCCTATCTGGCGGCCGCCCGGCGTTAGAATGGCCCCTCTGTCATTCCGAGCGGGCTGTGGCCGGTAAGTTTGTCATCCCGAGCGAGCCCGCAGGGCGAGTCGAGGGATCTCTTCTTGACGCAACAAAGGCAATACTATGTTTACATCCTGGCCAGTTGGTCAAAAAGCTTGTACATCGGGGTAACCAACAATCTGCTCCGGCGGGTGCTGGAACACAAACAACGGGTGGTCAAGGGCTTCGCCAAGAGGTACCGCATCCACCGTCTCGTGTATTATGAGGCGTGCAGCGAAGTGCGAATCGCACTCCAGCGGGAGAAGCAGATCAAGAGCTGGCGCCGCGAGAAGGAAGTGGGCTTGGTCAAGACGACGAACCCGGAGTGGAAAGACCTGGCGGCGAGTTGGTTGCGCAGTTGGGCGGTGAGTGGGCAGGGAAGAGATCCCTCGCCCCGACTGCCTGCCAGGGCGGGCTCTCGGGGCTCGGGATGACACCTGGCGCGTGATGCGTACTCGTCTTGTCATTCCGAGCGCAGCGAGGAATCTCTTCGTGAACAAGTGGCGATGAGACGTTGCTTCCAGGCCACGAAGGGCACGGGGGTTCTCTTGCCGTCTTTGCGTTTTGTTGTCATTCCGAGCGCAGCGAGGAATCTCTTCTCTTAGCCATGAAGCGCAGATTCCAGGCCGTCAAAGGCACGCGGGATATACTCCCGCCCGAATCCGCCCTCTGGAACCGGGTCGAGCAGACCGCCCGCCAGGTCTTCGCCGCCTACAACTTCCACGAAATCCGCCTGCCCTGCTTGGAAGAGACCGAGCTCTTCGCCCGCTCCGTCGGCGCCGACACCGACATCGTCCAGAAAGAGATGTATTCCTTCGAAGACCGCGACAGCACCTCCATCTCGCTGCGCCCCGAGGCCACCGCCTCGGTCGTGCGCGCCCACCTCGAGCACGGGATGCACACCCGGCCGGGATTGACCAAGCTCTACTACATCGGGCCGATGTTCCGCCGCGAGCGCCCGCAGAAAGGGCGCTTCCGGCAGTTCTACCAGATCGGCGCGGAAGTCCTCGGCGGCTCGGACGCTCCGGCGATTGACGCCGAAGTCATCGAGCTGGTGATGGTCTTCATCGAAAAGTGCGGGCTCAAAGGCTGCGCGCTCACCATCAATTCTATCGGCTGCCCGGAGTGCCGCCCCAAGTACGTCGCCCGCCTGCGGGAGGAGCTGGAACAAGTCCGCGACCGGCTCGGCCCCGACTCCCAGCGCCGCATCGAAACCAATCCGCTGCGGGTGCTCGACTCCAAAGTCGAGGGCGAGCAGCCCGTCATCGTCGAGCTTCCCTCCATCCTCGACCATTTGTGCGACGCCTGCCGCGAGCACTTTTCCGAAGTGCAGCAGGAACTGAAGGAGCGAAACCTCAAGTTTGAAATCAATCACCGCCTCGTGCGCGGCCTCGACTACTACACCCGCACCACCTTTGAAATCACCGCGCCCGGCCTGGGCGCGCAGGACGCCATCTGCGGCGGCGGGCGTTACGACGGCCTGTCGGAGCTCCTCGGCGGGCCGCCCACCAAGGGCATCGGCTGGGCGCTCGGCACCGACCGGCTCCTGCTGGCCCTCGAAGCCGCCGGCGCGAAGGCTGAAGAAAAGCTCGACGGCTTCATCATCTGGCTCGGCCCGGGGCGCGCCCCGGCCCGCGCCCTGGCGCGGCGGCTGCGCGACCACGGCGCGGCCGTGGAGCTGCTGTACGAAGAGATGAAGCTCGGCAAGGCGCTCGAGCGCGCCGACCGCCTCGGCGCCCGCTTCGCCGTCATCGTCGGCGAGGACGAAGTGAAGCAGAAAAAATTCACCCTGCGCGACCTCGCCGCCGGCACGCAAAAAGCTTTGTCGGAAGACCAACTGCTGCGAGAATTGAAACCGCCTCCGCACTCATAGTTGAATCCGGCGGTTGGTGCTGGTCGCCGGTCGCTGGGCGCTGGTCGCTACTATGAAGCTTGACCCGCTGGGAGAGTTGAGGGCCACGCGGCAGTGCGGCGAACTGCGTGCCGCCGACGCCGGCCAGCCCGTCATCCTGCTCGGCTGGGTGCAGCGTCGCCGCGACCTCGGCCACCTTATCTTCCTCGACGTTCGCGACCGCACCGGCCTCGCCCAGGTCGTCGCCAACCAAGAGAAGCAGCCCGCCGCGCACGCCAGGGCCGACCAGTGCCGCGCCGAGTTTGTGGTCGGCGTCGTCGGCACCGTGGCCAAGCGCGAGAAGCCCAACCCGGCGCTGTCGAGCGGCGAGGTGGAAGTCGTCGCCGAAAAACTCTTCATCCTCAACGAGGCGCGCACGCCGCCGTTCTCCCTCGAGGCCGACACCACCGCCAGCGAAGAGACCCGGCTGCGCCACCGCTACCTCGACCTGCGCCGGCCGCAACTGCTGCGCAACCTGCGCACCCGTCACCGCGTCGCCCTCGCCATCCGCCGCTTCCTCGACCGCGAAGACTTCTACGAGATCGAAACGCCGTTCTTGACGCGCTCGACCCCCGAAGGCGCGCGCGACTACCTCGTCCCCAGCCGCGTCCACCCCGGCCACTTCTACGCGCTGCCGCAGTCGCCCCAGCTCTTCAAGCAGCTCCTGATGATCGCCGGCTTCGAGCGCTACTACCAGCTCGTGCGCTGCTTCCGCGACGAAGACCTGCGCGCCGACCGCCAGCCCGAGTTCACCCAGCTCGACCTCGAGATGGCTTTCGTCGCGCCCGACGCCGTCTTCCGCGTCGTCGAGGGCGCGATGAAGTTCGCCTTCGCCGCCGCCAACATCTCGGTGATGCCGCCCTTCCCGCGCTTGACCTACGCCGAGGCGCTGGCGCGCTTCGGCACCGACAAGCCCGACACCCGCTTCGGGCTGGAGCTGGCCGAAGTCTCCGCCGTCTTCAAGGCCGCGCGCGAGTCGCTGAAGATTGAAATCCCTGTGCACGCCTTCGTCGTGCCCGGCGCCGCCGAAACTTCGCGCAAGCAGCTCGATGGTTTCGCCGAGTTCGTCAAAGCGCAGGGCGGCCGCGCGCTTTACTACGCCAAGGTCGGGGAGAAGGGCGTCGAGTCGCCGCTCGAAAAAACTTTGAGCAGTCGCGGACTGGAGTGGTTGCAGGAGGCGACCAAAGCCGCGCCCGGCGACCTGATTCTCATCGTGCCCTCCGACCCGGCGCATCCCGAGGCCTCGGGAGCCGGCGCGCCCCATGCTCCCACTACCACCGTCATCGGCGCGCTGCGCTCGCACGTCGCCCAACAACTGAACCTCATTCCTGCCGGCAAGTGGAACTTCCTCTGGGTGACCGACTTTCCTTTGTTCGAGTGGAGTCCGGCGGAGACGCGCTGGGTCAGCTCGCACCACCCCTTCACCGCGCCCGCCGACGAAGATTTGGAAAAGCTCGAGTCCGACCCGGGCCGCGTGCGCTCGAAAGCGTACGACCTGGTTCTAAACGGCTGGGAGCTCGGCTCCGGCTCCATCCGCATCCACCGGCAGGACGTCCAGCAACGCATCTTCCGCGTGCTGGGCCTCTCGGACGAAGAGGCGAAGGAGCGTTTCGGGTTTTTCTTGGAAGCCTTGACCTACGGCACGCCGCCCCATGGCGGCATCGCCCTAGGGCTCGACCGCGTCGTCGCCCTCATCTGCGGCGAAAAGTCGTTGCGCGAGGTCATCGCCTTCCCCAAGACCGCCCAGGCGCAGGACCTCATGGCCGACGCCCCCGCGAGCGTCTCCGAAGCGCAGCTCGACGACCTCGGCCTGCTCTTTACCGGGGAGATTAAGCACGAGTGCCCCAACCCGAATTGTCGCGCGAGGGTACTAACTTGGAGTGGCGCGGAGGCCGGAGCTGGAATTCCATTGAGATGCTTGTTTTGTGATAGCTCGATTCCGTGGGTTCTGGGCTCCCCCTATTCCGTCGCCGCTAGGCATCCGGCCACCGGCGAATGGCGCGTGCGGAAGGGATAAGTCAATGACAGCAGGAAGTTGTTTGTCAGGGCACGGCTTCAGCCGTGCCGAAAAGGTTGAGAAAGGAAGGCGGCTTTAGCCGCTGAGGGCATGGCTATTCCCAAGCGCAGAGCCCGAGCCCCCGGCACTTATCTTGTGACTTCGCGTACATGGGAGAGCCGGGCTTTGTTTGTCAAAGAATCGGCTTGTCGAGTTTTCTTGGAAACACTTATGTATTACCGTGGCGAAGAAGCCTACCAGCTTCACGCTTTCGTCTTGATGCCTGAACATTTTCATGTCCTCATCACTCCGGCCTCGAATGTGACGCTAGAGCGGGCGGTGCAGTACATCAAAGGAGGCTCTGCGCGGAAGATGGGCGAAGAACTCCGCCTGCGCTTTCCGGTGTGGCAACGAGGATTCAGCGATCACCGCATCCGCGATGCCGAGGACTATCAAGCCCACGTGCGGTACATCGAAGAAAACCCTGTGAAAGAGAGGCTGGTGGAACACGCGAGTGAGTACGCGTGGTCCTCGGCATCGGGCAAGTTTCAGTTGGACGAACGCCCTCAGGGGCTGAAGCCCCGGGTGGAGGTAGCGCAGTATCGGCACGGCTAAAGCCGTGCCCTGACACAGGGGCTAAAGCCCCGGGTAGAGGGAGCATTGCAACGGCACGGCTAAAGCCGTGCCCTGACAAAGCCGTGCCCTGACGAGAGCTGCGTGATGCCACACATCCGAATCCTCCCTGACAACCTCGTTAACAAGATCGCCGCGGGGGAGGTGATCGAGCGCCCCGCCTCGGTGGTGAAGGAGCTGCTCGAGAACGCGCTCGATGCCGGGGCGAAGCGGATTCGGGTGGAAGTCGAGGCGGGCGGCCGGCGGCTCATCCGCGTCGCCGACGACGGCTGCGGGATGTCGCACGACGACGCCCTGCTCGCCTTCGAGCGCCACGCCACTTCGAAGCTCCGCACCGCCGATGACCTGCTTGCCATCGCCACGCTCGGCTTCCGCGGCGAAGCGCTGCCTTCGATTGCGAGCGTCGCGCGCGTCGTGCTCGAAACGCGGCCGGCGGAGCAGACGAGCGGCACGCGCATCGAAATCCACGGCGGACGGATGCTGGCGGCGAAGGACGTCGGCTGCCCGCCCGGCACGCAGGTCGAAGTCCGCAGCCTGTTCTACAACGTCCCGGCGCGGCGGAAGTTCCTGCGCTCGGAGACGACCGAGCTCGGCCACATCGCTTCGCTCGTCACCCACTACGCGCTGGCGCACCCGGAAATCAGCTTCGCGCTGAAGTCGGGCGCGCACACCATCCTCGACGCCGCGCCCGCCGCTGGTCTGCCCGAGCGGCTCTACCAGGTGCTCGGCCGGGCCACACTCGAAGAGCTGATTGACCTCGGACGGGTCCGCGCGCCGCTGCCGATTACGCGCCCCGACACCTGGTTCCAGGCCGAGCCCGCCGAGCCCGAGCCGCCCGGCGACATCGTCGCGCAAGGGTTCGTGTCGCGCCCCGAAGTGCAGAAGGCGTCCTCGAACACCATCTACATCTTCATCAACCGGCGGCTGGTGCGCGACCGCATATTGCTCAACGCGCTGCGCGAGGCCTACCGGCACGTGCTGCCGGCGCGCGCCTACCCGATGGTCTTGCTGTTCCTGGAGCTGCCGGCGAAGGAAGTGGACGTCAACGTCCACCCGCAAAAGATCGAGGTGCGCTTCCGCCACCAGGGGTTCGTCTACGACTTTGTGCACCAGGCGGCGAAGCAGGCGTTGAGCGCGGCGCGGCCGGTGGCGCGGTTTGCACCCGCTGCCACGCCCGGTGGCACCGGCTTGTCCCGAGCGGAGTCGAGGGACGTCTCGCCGGTGGTTCCTGAAGCGGTTCGGCTCGAAGCCGAAGCCCCGCCCATCGAGAGCTTCGAGCTGGAGCCTGCACGGCTGCCGCCGCTGGCACAACGGCTGCCCTTCTCTTCCACCGGCCCCTCGACTCCGCTCGGGACAAGCGAGACGCCGGTGCCACAAGGAATGCCGGCGCCGCGCTCGGCAGCGGCTAGTGCCGTGGCGGTGGCGGCGCCGACGGCGACAGAGCTCGCCGGGCTGAAGCCGCTCGGGCAAGTCTCGGCGAGCTTCATCGTGGCGGTGAACGCCTCGGGCCTGTGGCTGGTGGATCAGCACGTGGCGCACGAGCGGGTGCTGTTTGAAAGCCACCGGCGGGCGCGCCGGGCGGGGGCGGTTGAAGGCCAACGGCTGCTGACGCCGGTGCTGGTCGAGCTCACACCCGAGCAGGGAGTCCTCTGGGAGCGGCTGCGCGCCGAGCTTGAAGCCAACGGCTTCGAGATGGACGCGATGGGCGCGCGCTCGGTGGCGGTGCGGGCGGCGCCCGCCGGCATTGCCGCCGGCGGCATCGAGCGGCTGCTGCGGGAAATCTTCGACACGGTGGAGCGCGAAGCGCGGCAGGAGTCACTCGACGCGCTCCAGCAGAAGATCGCCGCCTCGGTCGCCTGCCACGCCGCCATCAAGGTGAACATGCCGCTGACGGCGGACAAGATGGAGTGGCTGCTCGGGGAGCTCGGCCGCACCGAAAACCCGGCCACCTGCCCGCACGGCCGGCCCATCGTGCTGCACTACTCCTTGCGCGACATCCAGCGCGCCTTCAAGCGGATTTGACCGTGGGCGACAAGCGCATCGTCATCGCCATTGACGGGCCCTCGGGGGCGGGGAAGTCGACGGTGGCGCGCGCGGTGGCGGAGCGCCTCGGGTACCTCTACGTCGACAGCGGCGCCATGTACCGCGCCGTCGGCCTGGCGGCGCTCGAGCGCGGGCTCGACCCGCACGACGCCGAGAGAGTCGCGGCCTGCGCCGCGCCGCTCGAAATCAGCCTGGAGAAAGCGGCGGCGGGCGCGCCCGAGGCGGGCGCGCGCGTGCGGGTGGACGGCCGGGACGTGACCGAAGCCATCCGCCAGCCGTGCGTGGCCCAGGCAGCCTCGGTGGTGGCGACCATTCCACAAGTGCGCGAGCTGCTGGTCGCCCAGCAGCAGCGCATCGGCGCCGGCGGCGGCATCGTGATGGAGGGCCGCGACATCGGCACGGTGGTCTTTCCGCGGGCCGAGCTCAAGGTCTTTGTCACCGCCTCGGTCGACGAGCGCGCCCGGCGGCGCTACGAGCAGCAGCGCGAGCAGGGGATCGACAGCTCGCCCGAAAAGACGCGGCAGGAAGTGGCCGAGCGCGACCACCGCGACCGCACTCGCAAGGTCTCGCCGCTCGTGCAGGCCCCGGACGCGGTGTATCTCGAAAGCACGGCGCTCACCGCCGAGGACGTGGTGGACGTGATTGTCCGCCTGGCGGAGAAGAAAGTCGAAGAGTCGAAGGGTCGAAGAGTCTAAGAGTCGAAACGCCTACCCGCGCGCCGCAAAGCGGGGGTCTCCCCTAAGAGATCTGTCATTCTGAGCGGAGCAAAGAATCTCAATCGGAGTAAGCGGCCAGGTTGAGATTCTTCGTCGCCCCGCCCCGCATTACCACATTGTCATTCCGAGCGAAGCGAGGAACCTGCTTGTGCGTGGATGCGAGCTAGGCCGGGGGGCGGGGCTCCTCAGAATGACAAACGGAGCACGGGTCGCGAACCGCGGCTCTTAGCTGCCGCCGCCGGACATGGAGGCGAGGAACTCGGCGTTCGACTTGGTCTTGGAGAGCTTGTCGATGATGAGCTCCATGGCCTCGACGGGGGAGAGCGGGTTCAGGACCTTGCGCAGGATCCAGACGCGGGTCAGCTCGTCCTTCGGCATCAGCAGCTCTTCCTTGCGGGTGCCGGAGCGGTTGATGTCGATGCAGGGGAAGACGCGCTTGTCCATCAGGCGGCGGTCGAGCAGGACTTCCAGGTTGCCGGTGCCTTTGAACTCCTCGAAGATGACGTCGTCCATGCGCGAGCCGGTGTCGACCAGGGCGGTGGCGACGATGGTGAGGCTGCCGCCTTCCTCGACGTTGCGAGCGGCGCCGAAGAAGCGCTTGGGCCGTTGCAGCGCCGTGGACTCCAGACCGCCGGAAAGGACTTTGCCCGAGGGCGGCACCACCTGGTTGTAGGCGCGGGCCAGGCGGGTGATGGAGTCGAGCAGGATGACGACGTCGCGCTTGTGCTCCACCAGGCGCTTGGCTTTCTCGATGACCATCTCGGCCACCTGCACGTGCCGCTGCGGGGGCTCGTCAAAAGTGGAGCTGATGACCTCGGCCGCTTTGACGTTGCGCTGCATGTCGGTGACTTCTTCGGGGCGCTCGTCAATCAGCAGGATGATGGTCATCACCTCGGGGTGGTTGGCGGCGATGGAGTTGGCGATGGCCTGGAGCATCATGGTCTTGCCGGCGCGCGGCGGGGAGACGATGAGGCCGCGCTGGCCCTTGCCGAGCGGGCAGAGCAGGTCCAGCGCCCGGCCGACGATGTTCTCCTTGATGGTCTCGAGCTTGAGCCGCTCCAGCGGGTAGAGGGGCGTCAGGTTGTCGAAGAAGATCTTGGTGCGGGCCACCTCCGGGTCCTCGAAGTTGACCGCGTCCACCTTGATGAGGGCGAAGTAGCGCTCGCCGTCCTTGGGGGGGCGCACCTGGCCGCTCACGGTGTCGCCGGTGCGCAGGTCGAACTTGCGGATCTGCGAGGGCGAGACGTAGATGTCGTCCGGGCCCGGCAGGTAGTTGTAGTCCGGCGCGCGCAGGAAGCCGAAGCCGTCGGGCAGGCACTCCAGCACGCCCTCGGAGAAGATGTAGCCTTCCTTCTCGGCTTGCGCCCGCAGGATCTGGAAGATGAGGTCCTGCTTGCGCAGGCCGCTGGCGCCGGGGATGTTCAAGTCGCGCCCGATGCGGCTCAACTCGGTGATGTTCTTGTTCTTCAGGTCCGCGATGTTCATCACGGGCTCCTGGGGTTGTGATTCCTGGTTGGTCTTGGTCTTGGTCAACGTGCTACCTCCGGTTGGGTTTGTCTGTTCGAGCCGGCCCGCGGGGCGGAAGCGGCTCGGGGTGTTTGGCGGTTTCGATGAGTCCGTCGCTAGGGAAGGGTTCCGGCTCGGATTGGGACCGGCGGCACCAACGGGAAAACCGGAGTGCGTCCCGGCTTTCCTTGTTTCTTTTAGATGTTTCCGCTCCTGTTCGGGTTATCCGGCCCTGGGGGCCGAAGTCGGTGGCCCGGGGTGGCCGGGCTAATTCGTAATCCGGTCCTGGTCGGCCTCGCTGCCGAGATCGTACGTGGGCCGCGCCTCGCCCGGGCGGAGGTCGACCGGCTGGATGGCCAGCGGCCGCTCCAGCGTGAGGGCGAGCACCTCGTCCATGGTGTCGACGAACTTGATGGCCAGGGTCTCCTGGACGTATTCAGGGATGTCGGCCAGGTCCTTCTCGTTGTCGCGCGGCATGACGACGGTGCGGATGCCGGTGCGGTGGGCGGCCAGCAGCTTCTCCTTGACGCCGCCGATGGGCAGGATTTTCCCGCGCAAGGTGATTTCGCCGGTCATGGCCACGTCGGAGCGCACGGGGATTTTGGTCAGGGCGCTGACGATGGCGGTGGCGAGGGTGATGCCGGCCGAGGGGCCGTCCTTGGGGATGGCGCCTTCGGGCACGTGCACGTGGACGTCGATGCGCCGGTAGAAGTCGGGGGGCAGGCCGAAGCTGGCGGCGCGCGAGCGCACGTAGCTCATGGCGGCCTGGGCGGACTCCTGCATGACGTCGCCGAGTTTGCCGGTCAGGGTGAGCTTGCCCTTGCCTTCCATCAGGGTGGCCTCGGTGCCGAGCAGCTGCCCGCCCACTTCCGTCCAGGCCAGGCCCTGGGCCAGGCCGACTTCGTTCTTCTTCTCCTTGGTGGTGTCGCGGAACTTGATCACGCCCAGGAAGTCCTTGACGTTGTCGGGCGTCAGAGCGAGGCTGAACTTCTTGCCTTCCTTCACCACGCGGCGGGCCACCTTGCGGCAGATGTTGGCGATCTCCCGCTCCAGGTTCCGCACGCCGGCTTCGCGGGTGTAGAACTCGATGATGTGCTGGAGGGCCTCGTCGCTGAAGCTGATGTTCGCTTCGCTCAAGCCGGTGGCCTTGCGCTGCTTCTTGACCAGGAAGCGCTTGGCGATTTCCAGCTTCTCCTTGTCGGTGTAGCCCGGCAGGCGCAGCACTTCCATGCGGTCTTGCAGCGGCTGGGGGATGGTGTGCAGCACGTTGGCCGTGCAGATGAACATCACCTTCGACAGGTTGTACTCCACGTCCAGGTAGTGGTCCGTGAAGGAATGGTTCAGCTCGGGGTCGAGGACTTCCATCAGGGCGGCGCTGGGGTCGCCGCGGAAGTCCATCGACATCTTGTCCACCTCGTCCAGCATGAAGACGGGGTTGACGGTGGCGGCCTTGCGCATCATCTGGATGATCTGGCCGGGCAGGGCCCCGATGTAGGTGCGGCGGTGGCCGCGGATTTCGGCTTCGTCGCGCACGCCGCCCAGGGACATGCGCACGAACTTGCGCCCGGTGGCGCGGGCGATGGACATGCCGAGCGAGGTCTTGCCCGTGCCCGGCGGGCCCACGAAGCAGAGGATGCTGCCGCGGGGGTTGTGCATCAGCCGGCGCACCGCCAGGAACTCCAGGATGCGCTCCTTGATCTTTTCCAGCCCGTAGTGGTCGTTCTCGAGGATGTGCTCCGCCTTGGCCATGTCGCGGATTTCGCGGCTGCGCACCTTCCAGGGCACGGCCAGCAGCCAGTCGATGTAGTTGCGGCTGACGGTGGACTCGGCCGACATGGGCGGCATCATCTCCAGGCGCTTCAGCTCCTGCAGGGCCTTTTCCTGGACGTCCTTGGACATGCCGCAGGTCTCGATCTTCTTCTTGAGTTCGTCGAGCTCGCTCTTCTCGCCGCGGCCGAGCTCCTTCTGGATGGCCTTCATCTTTTCGTTCAGGTAGAACTCTTTCTGGGCGCGCTCCATCTGGCGCTTGACGCGGGACTGGATGCTGCGGTCGACGTTGAGCTTTTCCAGCTCGAAGTCGAGCAGGTCGCCCAGCCGGGTCAGGCGGTCGAGCGTGTCGGGGAGCTCGAGCAGCTCCTGTTTTTCCTCGATGGTGAGCTGGAGGTTGGCGGCGATAGTGTCAGCCAGGCGCGAGGGGTCGTCGCCCTTCACGGAGTTGATCACCGTGTCGTAGTTCAGGTTCTGGCTCACCTTGACGTACTGCTCGAAAAGCTGGTTCACCCGCTGCACCGCCGCCTCCAGCGGCGGCCCCGGCGTCACCTTCACCGGCAGCACCCGCACGGTGGCGCGAAGGAAGTTCTCCTCGGTCTCCACTTTGACGATGCGGGCCCGCTCGGCGCCCTCCACCAGCACGCGGATGTTGCCGTCGGGCAGCTTGACGCTCTGCACGATGTTGGCGATGGTGCCGACCTGGTGGATCTGGTGGGGCTTGGGGTCGTCAATGGAGGCGTCGTGCTGGGTGGCGAGGAAAATCTTCTTGTCCCCGGCCAGCGCCTCTTCCAGGGCGCGCACGGAGCTCTCCCGGCCCACGATGAACGGCGTCATCATGTGCGGGAAGATGACGACGTCCCGGATGGGCATCATCGGGATGCGCTTGCCCTCCAGCTTTTCTTTCTCCTTTTCCTTGTCCCGGTTGAACATGGGCCCCCCTGCTTACCCGGCCTTCTCCAGCCAATCCACGGCGATTTCGTGCCGCTCCACCATCTCCTTCGTCACCACGAACTCCCGCACCTTGCGGTGCGAGGGCAGGTGGTACATCAATTCTAGCATCAAATCCTCGAGAATCATGCGCAGGCCGCGCGCGCCCATCTTGCGCTGCTGCGCCAGCCGGGCGATGGTCTCCAGCGCCTCCGGGGCGAACTCCAGCCGCACGTTCTCGTACTCGAAGAGCCGCTGGTACTGCCGGACCAGGGCGTTCTTCGGCTCGGTCAGGATGCGCACCAGCGCGGGGATGTCCAGGTCGCTCAACACCCCCACCACCGCCAGCCGGCCCACGAACTCGGGGATGAGCCCGTACTTGATCAGGTCAATCGGCTGCACCTGCTCGAGCAGGGCGATGTCGCGCCGCGGCGCGGGGGTATCGGGCGCGGCCGGGCTCGGGGTCAGGAAGCCCATGGAGCGCTGGCCCACGCGCCGCTCGATGAGCTTCTCCAGGCCCACAAACGCCCCGCCGCAGAGGAAGAGGATGTTGGTGGTGTCGACCGGGGTGAACTCCTGGTGCGGGTGTTTGCGCCCGCCCTGCGGGGGCACGTTGGCCACCGTCCCCTCCAGGATTTTCAGCAGCGCCTGCTGCACGCCTTCGCCGGAGACGTCGCGGGTGATGGAGGGGTTCTCGTCCTTCTTGGCGATCTTGTCGATTTCGTCGATGTAGATGATGCCCTGCTGGGCGCGGGCCACGTCGCCCCCGGCCGACTGCAGCAGCTTCAGGATGATGTTCTCGACGTCTTCGCCCACGTAGCCGGCTTCGGTCAGGGTGGTGGCGTCGGCGATGGCGAAGGGGACGTCGAGCATGCGCGCCAGCGTCTGCGCCAGCAGCGTCTTGCCCGTGCCGGTGGGCCCGATGAGCAGGATGTTCGACTTGGTCAGCTCCACGTCGTCCGTCTGCTTGTGCAGGTGGATGCGCTTGTAGTGGTTGTAGACCGCCACCGCCAGCCGCTTCTTGGTCTTTTCCTGCCCGATGACGTACTGGTCGAGGAACACCTTGCTGTCGGCCGGCTTGGGCAGCCGCGGGGGCAGGGTGGCGTCCGACCGCCGCTCGCGCTTTTCCTCTTCCAGGATGCTCTGGCAGACGCCGATGCACTCGTTGCAGATGTAGGCCCGGCCGGCTTCCCCCGGCGAGGCGATCAGGCGCTCGACCGCGGCCTGGGTCTTGTGGCAGAACGAGCAGCGCAAGCTTTCGTCACCCCAGCGGCGCACCCTGTGTCTCCTCCTGCTCCTTTAGATGATCCTAGCGGCGCTTCTGGTGGATGATTTCGTCCACTACGCCGTAGGCCTTGGCCTCGTCGGTGTTCATGATGAAGTCGCGGTTGACGTCCTTCTCGATCCGCTCCAGCGGCTGCCCGGTGTGCTTCACCAGCAGCTGGTTGATGGCCGCCCGCATGCGCAGGATTTCCCGGGCGTGGATGTCGATGTCGGTGGCCTGGCCCGACAGCCCGCTCATGGCCGGCTCGTGCAGCAGCACGCGGGAGTTGGGCAGGGCGTAGCGCTTGCCCTTGGTCCCGGCCGCCAGCAGCAGGGCGGCGATGGAGGCCGCCTGGCCGATGCAGTAGGTGGCCACGTTCGGGCGGACGAACTGCATGGTGTCGTAGATGGCCATGCCGGCCGTGATCACCCCGCCCGGGGAGTTGATGTAGAGCGCAATGTCTTTCTCCGGGTCTTCGGCGTCGAGGAAGAGCAGCTGGGCGGTAATGAGGTTCGCCACCTGGTCGTCAATGGGCGTGCCGATGAAGACGATGTTGTCCCGCAGCAGGCGGGAGTAGATGTCGTAGGCGCGCTCCCCCCGGCTGGTCTGCTCGATGACCATGGGCACGAGCGTGCTGTAACTTCCGGAGTCGTCAGGGTCGCGGGGCATTGTTGTTTGTCGTCGGAATTCTATCCCCGGTTCGGCGCTGTGAACCGGGCGTGAGAGCGGAGGAACTCAATCACCTTCTCACTGCGGACGGCGGATTCAATCCTACCCAGCCCGCCCTCTTTTGTCAAGCGGGCGCGCAGGGTTTGGGGGTTCTGGCCGGCCTCGCATGCCAGGCGCTCGAGCTCGCGGGCGATGTCCTCTTCCGCGGCTTCGAGCTTTTCCGCCTGGGCGATGCGCTCGACCAGCAGCCGCAGCTTGACGTCCTGCGCGGCCCCGGCGCGCTGCTCCCGCCGGAGCCGGCCCCAGTCCACCGGTACCCGCCGCGGGTCGATCCCCTGGGCCAGCAGCGTCCGCGCCTGCCGCTCCAGGCGCTGGTCGAGCTGCCGCTCCACCAGCGCCTCCGGGACGGGGAAGTCGTGCCGGGCCAGCAGCGCTTCGAGCAGGCGGCGCTCGGTCAACTGCCTCTCCCGCTCGCCGCGCGCCCGCTCCAGGCCCTCTCGCAGCTTGGCTTTCAAGTCGGCCAGCGTCTTCACATCGCTCACCTGTTCGGCGAAAGCGTCGTTGAGCTCGGGCAGCACGCGGCGCTTGAGCTCCTTGACATGGGCGGTGAAGGCCACGGTGCGCCCGGCCAGGTTGGCTTCGGGGTAGTCGGCCGGATAGGCCACGCTGAATTGCCGCTCCTCGCCCGCGCGCGCCCCGCGCAGGCCGTCGCTGAAGGCCGCGAGCGTCCCTTCGCCGGCCACTTCCACGTGGACGTCCTCGAGCGTAATCGGGTCGCGCTTCTCCGCGGGCTGGGTGACGACGCCGAGGAGCGAGGCCACCACCGTGTCGCCGTCCTGGGACGCGCGATCGGTGACCGCCTCGAAAGTGGCGGCGCGCTGCCGCAGCGCCTCGAGCTCCCGCCCGAGGTCTTCCTCCGTCAACTCGATCCGCGCCGGCTCCACCTCCAGACCCTTGTACTCGCCCAGACGGATTTCCGGCAGCACCTCGAAGGTGGCCTTGTAGCGCAGCGGCTTGGCGGGCTCGAACGTAAGCTCGGCGATGGACGGGTCGCCCACCGGCGCGAGGTTCTGCTCCTTGAACGCGTTTTCGAGCGAGGCGGGAATCAAGTGGTGAAGCACCTCGCTCTTGATGTCGTCCCAGAAGCGCCGCCGCACCAGCTCCGCCGGGGCCTTGCCGGGGCGGAAGCCGGGCAGGCGCGCCTGGCGGGCGAACTCGCGGGTGACGCGCTCGGTTTCCCGCTCCACGGTCTCGGCCGGGATCTCGATCTCGAGCTCCCGCTGGCAGGTGTTGGTCTCGGCGGCCACAGTCCTCTCTTTGGCGCTGTCGGGAATCTTTCAGAGTAGCAGAGGCGGCGCGGCTTGGCAATCCGCCGCCCGGCGGCTGATGAGCCAATTTCGTCCAGCCCAGTGGCCCCTGCCACTGGGTCCGACGGCAGCAGCCACCAGACTCGGAGAAACAACTACGCACCGGGCCCCCAGGCCCCTGCCTGGGGGATACTTCGGGAAGGGTTCGCCTTGTCACGCCCCGCACTGGGACAGCGTCTCCGGCGTATAATCCGCGCATGGGACGGCTGGCACCGGCCGCGAGCATCCTGCTCGTGGCCCTCATCCTCGGGATAACCCTGGGCGCCATCTTCCTCCAATTGATGAGCTACTCGCTGGCCATGAAGGACACCCGGGAGTTCTGGATCTGGGTAGGGGAGTGGATCGGCGCGGACCTCGCCCTGACCGCCTTCCTCTGCCGCAAGGAGATTGCGGCGCTCGTCAAGCGCCGGCCGCCGGCGGGCTAGCTGGCAGGTGCGCCCTGGCGGGTGATGTCGGCGATGAGCAGCTCCAGGCGCTTGCGGTTGGCCTGGGTGACGTGGGTGAACTCGATGCCGACGCCCGGGTGGCCGTTGTCGCCGGTGTAGCGCACCACCCCGTCAACGTCCACCGGCGGGGAAGAGCTGACGGTGACGTGCACCGCCGTGCCCACGGGCAGCTTCTCGCCCTCCACGTACAGCCCGCTCACGCTCAAGTTGCCCGCCTCTTTCACCTTGATGGCTTTCTTCTCCACGCGGAGCTCGACCGGCTTGTGCAGCACCATGCGGGGATACTCGCGAAGGGAGGGACCTTCCACGGGGCACCTCTCGTTCAAAATATTGAACCCGGGTGCGAGCCATCGTACAAGGGTGGTACAGAATGTCAAGCGGATGTTCACTCTATTGAACAAAATGTGCTACCCTCTCTCGCATGCCCGCCCGCGACGAGAGTCCTTCCACCGCCGTCGACCGCGCCCTCGGCATGCTCGAGGCTCTGGCCGAAGCGGCCGGCGGGCTGACCAATTCCGAGTTGAGCCGCCGCCTGGGCGTCCCCAAGAGCTCGGCCAGCTACCTGCTGCGGGCGCTCGAGCGCCGCGGCTACGTCCGGCGCGACCCGGGGAGCGGCCGCTACCGCCCGGGCCTCAAGGTCTTGAGCCTCAACCGCGAGGTGCTCACCGGCCTGGGCATCCGCGACGCCGCCCAGCCCGTCCTGCGGCAGCTCGTCGAGCGCATCGGGCTCACCGCCCATCTGGCCGTGCTCGACCAGGGCCAGGCCGTCTACATCGAGAAGGTGGACGCGCCGGGCTTCATCAAGATGGACACCTGGGTGGGCCGGCGCATGGATCTGCACTCGACCAGCGTGGGCAAGGCCCTGGTGGCGCACCTGCCGGCGCCCGAGGTCGAGAGCCTGTTCCGCGAGCGCGGCCTGCGCAAGCGCACCCCGAAGACCCTCACCAGCCTGCCGCGCCTCCTGAAGGAGCTTGAGAAAGTCCGCGCCCAGGGCTACGCCGTGGATGACGAAGAAAACAACCTGGGGGCGCGCTGCGTGGGCGCCCCGGTCGTCGGGCCGGACAGACAGGTGCAGGCGGCGGTCGGCGTCAGCGGCACCACCGGCCAGATCAACCGCGACACCCTCGCCCGCATCGCCGAGCTCGTCCAGGAAGCCGCCCGCAAAATCTCCCGCCAGCTAAGCTAGCCTGCCTTCTTTGCTATACTCTCCTTTGGCCGCGGAAGTGGCGGAATTGGCAGACGCACAGGATTTAGGATCCTGTGGCCGCAAGGCCGTGTGGGTTCGACTCCCACCTTCCGCATTCCTCTCTTCTAAAACAGCCCACCACTTCGCCCCGCTCGTTGACGTCAATGCGGACGGTGGCGGGAGCTACTTCTTTTCCGGCGGGCCGACGTTGGCCGGCATCTCGCCGGTGAGCGATTCGAGGAAAGCCAGCAGGTCCTCGCGTTCCTTTCCGGTGAGGAAGTCGAGCGCGTGGACTTCCTTGTCGAGCTGCGGGTTGGAGGTGCCGCCGCCGACGTAGAAATCAATCACGTCCTTCAAGGTCTTGAGGCTGCCGTCGTGCATGTAAGGTGCGGTGAGCGCGATGTTGCGCAGCGAGGGCGTCTTGAAGGCGCCCTTGTCGGCCTCTTGCTTGGTGACGTCGTAGCGCCCGAGGTCTTTCATGACCGGCTCGCCCGACTTCGAAAAAGTCACCCCCACGCCCAGGTTGTGGAACTTGTTGTCGGCGAAGAACGCGTCTTTCTCGCCGATGGTGTGGCAGGCGGTGCAGTTGCCCTTCTTCGGGTCGCGGAAGACTTCCAGGCCGCGCCGGGCCGACGGGCTCAAGGCCTTCTTGTCGCCGCCGTAGAAGTAGCGGTCGAAGGGGGAGTTGCCGCTGATGACGGTGCGTTCGAAGCTGGCGATGGCCTTGGTCGCCATCCCGATGGTGATGCGGTCGCTGCCGAAGGCTTTCTTGAACGCCTCGCGGTAGCTCGGGTCGGCGTTGAGCTTCTGCTCGACACCCGCCAGCGTGTGCGCCATCTCCACCGGGTTCTGCATCGGCCCGGCCGCCTGCTCTTCGAGGCTGGGGGCGCGCCCGTCCCAGAACTGCGTGGTGTAGTAAGCGGCGTTGAAGACGGTGGGGGCGTTGCGCCCGCCCTTCTGGCCCTGCACGCCTTCGGAGAACTGCTTGCCGTCGGAAAAGCCGAAGTCGGGGTGGTGACAGGTGGCGCAGGCGATGGTGTTGTCGACCGAAAGCTGGGGGTCGTAGTAGAGCCGCCGGCCGAGCGCGATGGTCTCGGCGGTGGGCGGGTTGTCGGCCGGCACAGGCACGGGCGGCAGGCCGAGCGGGGCGGCGATCGCGACCGCCGCGCCCACGGGCTTGGCGGGCGGAGGCGGTGCCTGCTCTTGCTGGGCGCGGTAGTACCAGTACCCCGCCAGAGCGAGCACGACGATGAGGATGAGGACAAAGACCAGGCGCGAGCTCATGGGAATCTCCTTCCGGCTGCCGGGGGCTGCCAGACTTTAGAATTATTCTATTCAGGGGCGGTTGTCAAGGGGGCAGGCTGTGACCGCGGTCACACCGCCAGCCTAGAGGAACGCGCGGCCGAGCGAGCTGATGAAGTCGATCCCGGGAATAACCTTCTGGCTCAAGCGCTCGTCGTTGGTGATGAATAGCTCGACAGCCGCGGTGGAAGCGCAGGAGAGTTGGATGGCGTCGGCAGGTTTGATGGTCCGGTCTTGGCGGATAGTTGCATAAACAAGCGCCGCGTCCCGGTCGAAAGGCACCAGCACGGCCGCAGCCTCGAGCGCTTGCCTGTACTGTTCGCGGAGCTCCTGGTGCCCTGTTTCGGTCGGCTTCACCAAGACCTCTCCGAGCGTGAGGGTGGAGGTATAGAGTTGATCCTGGCGTTCCAGCATCCGCCGGCGCAGACCGGCCACGCGGGCCGAGAGCTCTCCGTAGTCTTCGATGAGATAGATGAAGAGGTTCGTGTCCCAAAAGATCCGACTCATTCCCAGCCCTCGCGGAGCCGGTTGACGTAGGCGTCCGGCTCCTCGCCGGCCCACATCTGCTTGCCTAGGCCGCGCAAAGCGAGAATCGGGTCGGTCCTTGCCGGCGCAGGGGAAACGGGAGAGTACTTGGAGAGATACCAATCTTGGAGGTGACGGTACGCCGCCGGCATATTTTCTCGCTGCGGCATTCTCTTTCCGCCCTCTCGGGCGGGGTGGCAGGGGTCGTTCAAGCGCACGAGGCGCCGCGTGAGCTGCCCGGTAGCAAAAAGCATGCAGTATCGGGCCGGACTCGGGGGGCGGTTGGCCACACAGTGTTGGAGTGCGTGAACATACACCCCCCGCCGGAGCCGTCCAAAGATGTTTTCTCTTTCGGCCCGGTCAACAATCTCCTTTACGGTGAAGTCCGCTCGGGTAGGGTTTTCCGTGTGGAGAAGGGCAGTGACAATCCATACTTCGTCAGCGACCTTCACAGCCATGAGCGCAGGGGCCTGGCGGGTCAGAGCCTTCATTGGTACGCCTCCCTAATTACATTGTGTACCTAGTATACTTTGAGGGAAGCCAGCTGTCAAGAAGAAAAGTGACCGACCGCTAGCGCAGCGCGGTACCTTTGGTTTCCGGCAGCAGCGCCGCCAGACCCGCTGCCACGAGGAAGGCCGCCGAGGTCACAAGAAACGCTCCGCTCAAGCCGTACCGCAGCGCCAACGCCCCGGTGAGCCAGGGCGCGAACGCGCTCACTGCCCGGCCGAGGTTGTAGCTCATGCCCATGGCGGTGCCGCGGATCTCGGTGGGGAAGAGCTCGCTGGCGATGGCCCCGAAGCCGCTGAAGTAGCCGGTGCCGAAAAAGGCTACAAGCGGCAGGACGATCAGCAGCGCGGTGGGAGAGGTGAGCGAGGCAAAAACCGGCACGAGCAGCGCCGCAACGAGGAGATACGCGATGTAGCTGCGGCGGCGCCCGGCGGCGTCGGCGGCATAGCCGAAGAGCACGTAGCCCAGCCACTTGCCCGCGCCCATCACCACCAGCCACAGCGTCGTCTGGGTGATGGTCAGGCCGCGCCCGCCCTCGCTCGCCGGGAGCGAGAGAAAAGCGGGGATCCAGGTGAAGAGGCCCCAGTAGCCGAAGAGCGCGGCCGTGTTCATCAACGTGGCGATGAGGCCGTGACGGCGGACGTCCGGCTGCCATAGGCGTGCGAGCGGCACCCGCTCGGGCTTGCGCGCCCGCCAAATCTCCGGCTCGCGCACCCGCCGCCGCACCCAGAAGACGAGCAGAGCCGGCAGCACCCCGACCAGGAAGACTGCGCGCCAGGCGGGCAACTCCCATCCATGCGGAAGCGCAACCGTGCCCAGGCCGAGGAGCAACCCCGCGGTGACCGCCGCCAGGCCTTCCCCGATCGCCCAGCTCGACTGCATCAGCCCGAGGGCTTTGCCGCGGTGCTCGGCGCGCCAGCTTTCGGCCACGAGCGCCGCTCCGGTCGTCCACTCCCCGCCCATCCCCAGGCCGAGGACGAAGCGGAAGAGTCCGAGCTGGACGATCGACTGCGCCAGCCCGCAGGCGCCGCTTGCCAGCGAGTAGACCAGGATGCTGCCCATCAGGGCGCGCGCGCGGCCCACGCGGTCGGCGAGGAACCCGAAGAGCACGCCGCCGGCCGCCGAGGCCAGCAGCGTGAGCGAGTTCAGCAGGCCGGCGGTGGCCTTGTCCATCCCGAAGTGCGCGATGAGGTGGGTGAGCACCAGGGCGTAGAGCATCACGTCGAAGGAATCGAGCAGCCAGCCCAGGCTGCCGGCCAGCAGCGTCCGGCGCTCGTGGGGCGTGGCGCCGCGCAGCCAGTCGAGCCATCGCGGAGGGGAGTCCATCGGCTTCGGCCCTTATACCCGAACCCCGCCGCCGGGAAAAGCCCGGGGGACTTGTGTTTTTCCCCCGGGAGTGTTATGAGCGTGCGGCAGGTTGCCCGGTTGGCTGGAGTCAAATCTCTTTGCCTCGGGAGGACCCCGATGGGTCAAT
>Ga0073934_10004198_pt1 | contig 24500 bp, 22 predicted proteins | sample LarsenN4metaG_FD_76834 | JGI IMG/M metagenome (GOLD analysis project Ga0073934, IMG submission 76834) | Hot spring sediment bacterial and archeal communities from British Columbia, Canada, to study Microbial Dark Matter (Phase II) - Larsen... ... | reverse complement strand
GCGGGTCTGGCTGGGAGCGAGTGCGGGGGGAGTTACGGCAATCCTGGTGGATTCGTTGCTCAATTTTCAATTTGCCGTCCCGCCGACCCTCATTCTCCTCTTTACGCTGCTGGCTCTGCCTTTCCTGCTCAAGGCTGATGACGTTGTTGCAGCCGGAGCACCGGAAGGGAATTCGCGAGCGAGATTGAGCTTGCGGATTTTCGGCAGTGGTCTGGTGCTCGGCTTGGCGGCATTCCTTGCTCTGGGCATCGCGCGGCGCGCCGCGGGAGACCGCGCCTTGGCGCTCGGACTGGAGCAGGAACGCAAGGGGGACATTACTCGCGCCGAGCAGCATTTCCGAGAAGGAATAGAGCGAACCCCGGCAGACGGCCGCCTGCACTACGGTCTGGCGCGCGCTCTCTACGTGCGAGGTCAACACGTCGAGGCGCTAACCGAAGTTCTTCGGGCGGAAGGCACGGTGGCAGACTCGCACCTGGAGGTCCTGCGCGCGCGCATCCTGGATCAAATGGGGTATGCGATGCCGGCGCTCGCAGCGTATCGCCACGCCCTCTGGCTGAACCCGACCTTGAAGTCCGTGCCTGCGGACATTGACCGGCTCCGGAGCGGCCACCTTTAGGCGGCCACATTTCACGCCGACCTGGGCGTCGCCGCAACTCCCCGCCTCAGCCTACTGAGAGCTGCATGATAGGGTGACGTGGTCTTCTGGGACGGCGCCCTGCGAGGGCCGAATCCATGGGCGGTGATAGACTGCTAGCACACCCCCACTCGCACTCTATTTTGCAGACCTCAATAGAGGCAGCCGCTACTTCCCGCTCAGGATCCTCCAAACCGTCCCGCCGAAGATGTTGTCCTGCGCCGCTTTCGGCACCTGGCAGGCCTCGAGCATTTTCCGGTGGCGTTCGAGCGAGCGGTCGAATTCCTCCAGTTCGCCGTTGAAGACATCCGAAGCAAAGACGATTTTCTCGAAGGCGTGTGGCGCGCCCGCCGGCGTGTGGGGGCTTGTGACGCCGGACCACCAGAAGATGCTCTTCCAGAAAGTAGGATCGTCTTGCTTCTTGATGAGCGACGAGCCGGAAAGATCGAAATACAGATTGGGGTTCCAGCGCGCAATTTCCGCCGCCCAGGCGTAATCGGGATTGCCGAGGTGCGCGCCGATCAATGTCAGCTTGGGGAAACGCCGCGCGATGCCATCGAGCGTGGTGACGCGCATGCGATCTACGCTGATGTCGCTCGCCACCTCGGGGTTCATGCGGTTCACGATGCCGGTGTGGAAGAGCAGAATCATCCGGTACTTTTCGGCGCGTTCGTAGATGGGCCAGTAGCGGCGGTCGTCGAAGTTATAGAGCGGCGAGGTGATCTCGCCCAGGCCACGGCAGCCGGCCTCGTGAAAGCGGTCCACGAGCGACATCGCCCCCGGGTCATCAAGCTGCAACTCGCCGAGGCAGACCAACCGGTTGGGATGCTCTTTGATGAATGCGGTGACGCTCCCGAGATCTTTCGGCGCGGTGACAAGCAGGGCCATGCCGTCCACCGCGTCGAGCTTGGCGACGAGCTTCGTCAGATATGCGGGGTCGCCGTTGTGATGGTGATGCGCATCAATGATCTTGGGCCGTGCCGGCTGCGCCGCCAGACCGACGGGCAGAATTGTGAGAGCCAGGAGGAAAACCAACCGACTATTGCGCTCCATATCGACCTTCCTAGAGTGTTTTTCTTTCGCGCAAGATAATGCCACAAAACCGCCGCGAGCGCGATGCGTCAACACATTCCTGCCGCGGACATTCGGTCAGCGCAGGTGGCGAGGGCAACGCCGGCTGAGGTTTGCGAACCGGGATGCAAGACTCCCCCGCGTCAGACGGTATGTGATACTAGAATGCATGACGCCAACAACGCTAATGCCCGGGACCATGACACTGATTCTCGGAAGTCGAGGCCGCCTTGCGGGCGGGTGGTGAGATTGAAATCACCAAACCCCGCAGGGTGATTGGGCGGCTGCTGCCGGTGCGCCCAATGCGCCGGAAGAAGCGGCCGGATTTTCTCGAGGGGCTGAAAAAGGTTTATGGGAACAAGTTAAGGAACTGACCGCCGCCGGGCTCCGGGCCGCGCATAAGGTGTTTCGAAGCGACCTTGAGAGTGGCGTCTTCTCGGTCGTCACGCTGCCGGGGGGTAGTTTTCGAGCACCCTCGGCGTCCGTCGCGCAAACGCTCCGCCCGGCGTGGAACGCGCCCTCGCGCGCGCTGGGGGCCACAAGGTCACGCCGGGATGAAAAGGAGTTCGCGTGGTTTCGGCGGGACCCTCTGCTTCACACCTTCCCCTCGCGTAATCAATAAGTTACATCCTTCAGCCGAGCCAAATCGCGTTGATTTCCGAACTCAAGCTCGAGTTGGAGGCCCGCAGCTTTCGCCCCGGCTTCGCTTTCATAGCCTTGGCGGCTGTGTTAGACTGAGGCGTGAACCCACCGGTTTTACAACCCTGGGTGAGTTCCCATGAAGCGCTACGGCGAACATCGCTTCCCCGGCAAGCTTTTCGTTGTCGAGGGGATTGATGGCTCTGGCAAATCGACGCAACTCATGCTGCTCCATCAGTGGCTGCAGGCGGAGGGTTACGGCACGGTCTTCAGCGAATGGAACTCTTCGCCGCTCGTGAAGGACACCACGCGCCGGGGCAAGAAGAAGCAGATGTTGACGCCCGCGACGTTCTCCTTGATCCACGCCACGGATTTCGCCGATCGCATGGAGCACAATATCATTCCGCTGCTTAAGGCCGGGGCGGTGGTGCTGTGCGACCGTTACATTTACACCGCCTTTGCCCGCGATGTGGTGCGCGGGATGGACCCCAAGTGGGTGCGCGAGCTCTATGGCTTCGCCGTCAAGCCCACGACGGCGTTCTACTTCCGTGTGCCGCTTGACGTGGCGATGAAGCGCATCCTGGACGGCCGGACCGGCCTGAAGTTCTATGAGGCGGGAATGGACCTGGGACTGAGCGAAGACGAAGAAGAGAGTTTTGCCATCTTCCAGGAGCGCATCCTGGAAGAGTACGAGAAGATGGTTCCGGAGTTCGACCTGACCGTGATCGACGCCACGTTGCCCATTGAAGAGCAGCAAGTCATCATGCGGCAGGTGGTCAAAGCCAAGCTGGCGCAAGCGAAGCGGTTGAGGGTGGCGCCATGAGAGAAACTTACGGCACGACCCTGCCCGGGATGAGGCTGGGGGAGCTGACGGGCAAGCTCATTGTGATCGAAGGCACGGACGGCGTCGGCCGCACCACGCAGATCAACCTCCTCAAACCCTGGCTGGAACAGCAGGGCCGGGCGGTGCTGGAGACCGGGGTCTCGCGCTCGTCGCTGGCGGGGAAGGGCATCAAGCAGGCCAAGGAAGGCCACACGCTGGGCCGCATCACCCTCACCCTATTCTACGGGACGGATTTTGCCGACCGGCTGGAACATGAGATTGTGCCCGCGCTGCGCGCCGGATTTGTGGTGCTGACCGATCGCTACATTTACTCGTTGATGGCGCGCGCCATGGTGCGCGGGATTGATCCTGCCTGGGTGCGCAATGTGTACAGCTTTGCCCTCAAGCCCGATGCGGTTTTTTACTTGCGCATCGGGGTGGATGATCTGATTCCGCGGGTGGTGTTCAGCCGCGGGTTTGATTACTGGGAATCCGGGATGGACCTGCATCCCAGCGAAGACATGTACGAGAGCTTCCGCAAGTATCAGGGCGCGCTACTCAGTCAATTCGATGTGCTGGCGGAACAGTATGGGTTTGACATCGTAGACGCCTCCATGGATATTCGCTCGGTCTCGGCGCGCTTGAAGGCGGGCGTGGCGCGGGTGCTGAGCGGCGAGCCGCCCGAACCCCTGTTCTCCATTCCCAAGCCCAAGGAAGCCGTCGAACCCGCGACCGAAGCCAAAGTGATCCAGATGCCCGCCCCCGCCAAAGCCGCCGGGGCCGATTGAGATCGCCGATCTTAAATTGGGAATTGTTGAAGCTCTTTGTTATTGTCAACAGCGAATTCTCAATTGCGGCTCTGCGAGCAAGCCCGCCACCCACTCCTTCACACGCTGGTACCCCGGCGTATCGCCGGTCATCTGAAAGTATTTCTCCCTGAACCTCTCCTTGCCGGCCCGATTCCTCAGGATGAGTTTTCCCACGCCCATGGCAATTTCCAGGTGCTCGCGCAGATACGCCGGCCGGGCGAGCATTTCGACCATCATCTGTTCCAGCACCTCCAGGTCGTGCCAGTTGCCCAGGTGTTCCTGCAGGCCGCGCAGCCAGGCGAGCGTTGCGGCGCTTCCCGCGACGTCGAACTCGTGGATGACTTCGATGAGATAACGCAGACGCTTGGCGGCGATGCGTACGCCGTGGATGACGGCGGCCTCGGGGTCACGATGCGACTGCACCACCTGGGCTTCAAAGGCCTGCCAGAGGGGCTGGAGTGAACTGGCGACACGCTCCTGCAGTGGCGGGGCCGTCGGCAGCCCCCCTTCGCGGCGCGGGTGAGCCGGGCGATCGCCATGCGGATGGCCATTCGGCGCAAGGACATCCTTGAGTCGCACGTAGAAAGCCGCCAGGTTCAGCTTGCTCAGCTTGCGGGCAGACTTCTCAAAGTTTTGAGAGCGGCGCTGCCGCAGGTAGTGGCGAACGGCTTCCCAGCTCTCGCGCCGCGTGGCGCGCTTGCTCGAAAGAGTCTTGTCCACGCGCGCCAGTTGCACATCGCAGTTGCGGACTTCTCCGAGCAAGCGTCGGGCGCCGCGAATCCGACGCCGGAGCTTGCGAATTTCTCCGGGCCGCGGGGTCGGGTAGAGCAGGTCGAGAACCTGCTGGAGTCTGCGGCTCGCCACCCGGATGTCGTGAATGGCGTCGGCGTCGTCGCCCCGGAGCACTCGGGGTTCGAGCGACATGAAGCGGTCGAGTTGCTTCAGCGCCAGCTTGCGCACCTTCTTCCAGGAGTCACGCGGCGCGTACTCCGTGGGCGTTTCCGCCGGTGTCGCCGGCTCAGGGACTTCAACGGTTGGGCTGGCGTCGTCGAGCAGGGCAGAGGCATCGACGGATGACTCAGGGGTTTTGGCGGCTTCTTTCATGGGAAATACTTCAGGAGAACTTCGATCGGCGAGGGCGGCGCGTCCCCCTCCGGAGAGGTTCTGCCTGGTCGGGCTTGACGGGAGAGAGTGTACCGCGACGGGCGCCCGGTTACAACATCCGCGGTAAGTGGGCTTCTCGATGGGACGCCGGTCTGATATGCGGAACACCTGATCTGCTCAATCCTCAATCTCCAGTCGGCAATTCCGATCAGGCCATCCTTCGCAACAGCCTGGGCGTAAGCCACCAGACGAGCTGGCCGGGGGACTTGGGCGGGAACTCGAGAAAGGTAATCAGGCAACAGCCGCCCTTCTTGAAGCCGAAATGGGTGTGGCGGCCGGCGCCGATCAGCCGCGCGACCAGCTCGCTCAAGTCGGGTTCGTGGCCCACCACGAGCACGCGCTTGCGATTCGAGTGTTTGGCCAGAAACGAAATCAGCGACTCAGGCGAGCCGCCGGGACCTAAGGCATCGCAGAGATCGAGCGGAGGGCGCGTACCCAGTTCTTCGGCCACAATCTCCGCCGTCTCGCGCGCGCGCACCAGGGGACTGGAGACAATCCAATCCAGATCGAAGCCCAGCTTGATGAGCCCCGCCATGATCTGCTTCATCTTTTTCTTTCCCTCGACAGTGAGGGGGCGCTTGCTGTCATCGGAGAATCCGGCGCTCCCCCGATCCACGGCGATGCCGTGCCGCATGACGTAGAGCTCGTAGCCCGCCGTGGGGACCGGCTTGGCACCCTCAGAAACTCTTGGCGTCATAGGTCACTGCCTGCGTCGAGGCCTGCGCGGCCTGGGGCGGCTTCATTCTGCCGGTGGAACCGCTTCGGCCCACAGGCTTTCAAACTCATTTTGGTAGAGCGCGATCTCGTCCGCATTGGCAAGGATGAGCAAGCTTTCGAAGTTCTGCTCCTCGGATTCGATCGTCCAGTTGTAGCTTCCGGTCAGGGCCGTGTGGCCGTCAAAGATGGCGAACTTGTGATGCATCTTGCTGCCCGGGCCCTGGCGGCCGTAGAGCAGCCGGAAAGGAACCGTGCCCACGGCAAACAACTCCCGCGTCGCCCGGGACTCCTCATACTTGTTCCGGTCCAGCACCACCCTGACGCGGACCCCTCGACGCGCGGCCGCGGCAAGCCCCTCGACAAGCCGTTGTTGGTTGAACCTGTACAGCGCGGCATCGATGGAATGCTTGGCGGCGCGAATCAGATTTTCGATTCTGACTACCACGGATCCGCTGCGCGACAGAATCAATTCGATATTCATATCCTTGGTAGAGAGGCGCCGATTCTATGGCCAGTCGGGCGAATTTTCAAGCCGCGAAGCCCCGCCGGCGGGGGCCGGCCAGGGTGGTCCTTCCGTCCCTACCGCGCCAGCAGGTAGAAGCACCCGCCGGCCTTGGCGGCACTCGGCACGATGAAGTCCCCCACACGGTACCCTGCGGCGAAATACCGCTGGAAGATCCGGCGGGTTTGCATCCGCCACCGAAGGCTGAGCTCGGGGTCCTGGGCGCGCATCGCGTCAGTGTCCGGAGGGATCTCGACGAGGAGGCGGGGGGCGCGGAGGTTTAAATGGAGGTTTGTGTTTTCCAGCCAGCCTTGGGGATTCACCCGCGTGTCGTTGACGCGTTCGATGTCCGCCGCCGTCCGCTGCGCCGCGCCCTGGCGGAGCCGGCGCGCCACGGCCGGCGACGCGATTCGCCAGTCCACCACCAAGCGGTCGCTCGGCAAGCCCTTCTCGATGGCGCTGGGAAATCGCCCGTAACAATCCACGATATATTCCTCTATGGACGCTCCCAGTCGGGCGATATTGAAATAAGCGTTGCGACTCTGCAGGGGATCGTAGGTCCAGCAGATGGATTTGATTCCCTGTGCGAGGGCGATCCTGCGGTGCAGGAGTTTCATGCGCAAGCCCAAACCGATGTCCCGAAAGCCCTCGCGCACCGCCATCATGTGCGACCAGTGAATCAGCCGGCCTTTGCGGCGAGCCAGGAACGCGTAAAGGAATCCGACCAGCTCCCTGCCAACGAACGCACCCAGGACAGCGCCTCCGTATTTTTGCGTTACGGCCAGCACCTCGCCACTGGCGCCGATGGTTCCCCACACCTCCTGCTGGATGCGCTCGCATTCGCGGAACTCTTCCAGCGTGTTCAATGGCCGTGCTTCCGCTTTCTTCATGAAGGCTCCCCGCGGACCGGGAGAAGGCTGGAATCCTACCACCGTTGTCGAGCGCGGTGAAGCACAGTGGTCGGTGCCGTCAGCGGCTGCAGATGCTCAGGAGGGTGGGCTGTAGCACCCGAATTTCCGGGTCGCCTCAATCATGGCGCGATAGTTGGCGGGATTCACGGAGGAGTGAATGGAATTGGAAGAAGACATGATGAATCCGCCGCCGGGCGCCGCTTGGGCAATGCAATCCTTCACGGCGGCTTCGACTTCCTCCACTGTGCCGTGGGGCAGCAGGTGGCCGCAGTCGATGTTGCCGATCAGGCAGACACGGTCTCCATACCTGCGCTTGACGTCGCCGATATTCATTCCAGCCAGGGGCTCAATGGGGTTCAAGCCATCGATGCCGGTTGCCACAATCTGGTCGAGGATGGGCCAGAGGTTTCCGTCCGAGTGCTTGATGGCTTTACCGCCTTCTTCGTGGATGGCATCGACCATGCGCTGGAGCCGGGGGATAACGAATTCCCGCGCGACGGCGGGCGAGAAAAATGGCCCGCGATTGCCGGCGTAATCGTCCGCGATCACAATGGCGTCGGCACCGGCGCGCACGGCATTGCGCGCCACACGCAGACTTATCGCCAGCACCCTCTCCATGAGTTCATGCGCCAAGGTCGGATCGAGCAGGAAGTCCATTAAGAGGTTCTCGAATCCCCGCAGGAATACCGACCACATGAATGCGGCGCGATGGCGGAAGATGACCGCCCGCTTCCCTTTGAACCGCGCCACCAGCTCGGGCAGCTTCCCCAACCGCTGGGGTGCATCGGGGTCGGGCGGCGTGTACCTCTTCAGGTCATCTTTGCTTTGAATCGGCCCGCCCAGTGGGTGATCGATCATCTCCGGACTGGGCTTAAAGACCACTCCCCATTCGTCCACGTAGCTGCCGTCGGCAAACTCCCGAACCTTGTCGAACTGAAAAGCCGCGCTGACGCCGTGGAAGTCCATGGCATCTTCAAAGTCGGCTTGGTCGCGTGCCTGCGGGCAAATGGCCTGAAAGACCTTGGGGCTGATCGACCACTCGACAATCGGCACACGGTCCGGTTGCTTTCGGTCCAGGGCCGTCATGAAACGCTCGAAGCAGTTCATGCCGCAAACCGTCCCCACGGAGCGGGAGACCCAGGGCGCACCCCGTGCGCCGTTACTTCATGCCGCCTGAGCCGTGACGCGGATATCGGGAATTACCTTGACCGTGCTGGTGATGGAATTCGAGATAAAGCAAGCCTTGTGGGCGTCGTCGAGAATGGCGCGGGCGCGCTCCAGGTCCTCTGACGATCGGACTTCAAGCCGCGGGTGGAGGGTGACTTCCGTGTAGCGGTATTTTCCCTCCGCGCTTTCAATCAGTCCCTCGACGCGACTTTCGTAGCTCGCCAACTCCAGCCGCTTGTTCTGTGCGAAGGCGACAAAGGTCAGCAGCGTGCAAAGGTTGACGGAGGCCAGAAACAGGTCTTCCGGCGTCCAGAAGCCCGCCTCTCCCTTGAACTCCGGCGGGGAGGATGTTTCCAAATCCGGTTTTCCCGCCGCGGAAAGGATGGCGCGACGGCCGGTCGTCCATCGGAGATGATTCTCAAATCGAAAGGACTTGTAGACCTTCTTGGGTTCCATTGTGACCTCCTGGTGAAGGGCCGCATGACAATGCGCTTCGACCTTTCACCATCCGGGCCAGAGTTCTGGCGCCAGCCGGGGCGATTCAGGTGCCGCCAATAGGCGGAACAAGTTGGCGCCGCAGCCGGCGCAGCGCCGCGCGGATTTCTCCTCCGGAGGGAAGCGAGATGGCCCTCCTCCGGCACTGCTCCGCGCAACTCGTGCATCCCGGCACGCAATTACTTGGATGCGCCACGATGGGCCTGCGGCTCACGGGGTCCCACTCGAAAACCTCGTGCGGGCAGAAAACCAGACAGTCCAGATCTTTCACGCAACATTCGTAATTGATCTTGGGAAACCACGGGAGCCTCTCCCGGGGGATTCCGGCGTAACGCATCAAGTGCTCCTTCTCAGCTTTCCTACCCACTCAACCCGGTCAAATGGCTTGCTCATCCGCACGAACTTACCCGGCTTTCGCTGGCTCTTGTTCCTTGAGGAGGGTTTCTACCGTCTCGCTCAGGCGGGCCAGAATTCCCTCGTTAGTTGTCCCGCGTATATCGAGCGGAACAAAGCGCTTCTCATCGCAAACGGTGTTGCGAAAGATCTTCTTGAAGAGCTTGAACTGCGCTTCCGGCGCACAGGCGCCGCCAACCACGTAGGCTTCGGGGTCTTTCGCCGCTTCGCGCAGGATGTCGGTCAACACGGCATTTCCGCCCTGGCCGCAAAGCTGGGGATGGACGATCGCATATTGCACATCGAGCTCGGATTCCGCCATAAACGGGAAAGTATTCATGTCCGAGTCTTTGAACGACGGACAAAGCCCTTTGCAATTGCAGAGCACCACTTTGATCTTCATTGCGTCCTCCGGAATCGGTCAGGCCGCTCGCGAGTCGAACGGCTCAACTTCAGCCACCGCCATCCCGGATTTCAGCCGCCCGGCTGAGGCCAGTTCGTGCAACATCCGCAAATCCGACTGAAGCGTGCGCGAATCCTGCACCGCCGCATGGAGTAAGGCTCGCAGTGCGTGGCCTAGCGCATCGTCATGCGCCAGCGAATAATAGACACGCGCCCCCTCCCGCCGGTGCTTGACCAATTCTGCCCGCCGCAGGTACGCCAAATGGCGCGAGATGAACGGCTGGCTGAGTCCCATAACGGACTGCAAGTCCCACACACAGAGCTCGCCATGCGACAAAATGTTCACAATGCGCAGGCGATTCTCATCGGCCAACGCCTTGAAAACCTTCGCGGCTTGGGGCATTTCGCTCTCCGCATATATGGCTAAGCATATGTGTTGCCAACCCGCGCGCTGCAGTGGTGGCCACCGGACGAGCTGCCCGGGCTCCTATGAGGGGAGGCCAGCGTGATGGCCACCCGGTTCGTGGCTTGTGAGCTCTGGGCAGGTGGCAAATCTCAAATTTGAGGTCCAAGGTTCGAGAGAGGTTTGTTTTGGGGCTACGGATTCGCGTCTTGCCAAGCGGGAGAGTGTGAAGTATTCTGCGCGCTCTCTGATTACGTCTTGCAGGTACCGTCCAACATGAGCGAAGCAGGAAACCCCGCGAAAAAAGAAATGGCAACAACCGCTGCGCCACCGCAACTGCAGCGCAAACTCGGCATCCTGAACGCCACGTCCATCAACATGTCGAATATGATCGGTATCGGGCCGTTCATCACGGTGCCGCCGATACTCGCGACGCTCGGTGGGCCACAGGCGCTCATCAGTTGGTTTGTGGGTGCGCTTGTGGCGATTGCGGACGGGCTCGTGGTTTCGGAGCTGGGCGCTTCGCTCGCCGGCTCCGGCGGCCCCTATGTGTTCCTGAGAGACACCTACGGCCGGCAGCGCTGGGGCCGCCTGATGTCGTGGATGTTCATCTGGCAATTCCTCTTCAGCGGGACTTTGGAGATCGCTTCCGGCAGCATCGGCATGGTGCAGTACCTGACGTTTCTTTGGAAGGATCTGGCCAACCATCCCTGGGGTATCAAGTTCCTGGCGGCTGGCATCTCGACGCTCGTGATGCTGTCGCTCTACCGGAAGATCCAGGACATCGCCAGGCTCATGTTGGTTCTCTGGACGGCCACACTCGTCACCACCGGCTGGGTAATCCTGAGCGGGCTGGTCAAGATGAACCCCGCGCTGGCGTTTGATTTCCCGGCCGCGGCGTTCGATTTGAATTGGGCGTTTCTGGTGGGTTTGGGCAACGGGACGGTCCTGGTGATTTACAACTACCTGGGTTACTACCAGGTTTGTTACCTGGGGGGAGAGGTGAAGCAGCCGGAGCGAACAATCCCCGCCGCCGTCATCCTCTCTATCCTGGGCGTGACCGTGATCGACTTCCTGCTTTCCTTCAGCTTCGTCTCGGTCGTTCCCTGGCGGGAGATGGTGCAGGAGGGATCGCCCGCCTACAATGCAGTGGCCTCGGTTTTCATGAGCCGGATTTACGGAGGATGGGCGGCGGTGGCGATCTCCGTCATGATCCTGTTCACGGCGTTTGCGTCAGTATTTGCCCTGATGCTCGGCTATTCCCGCGTACCCTATGCGGCGGCCCAAGACGGCGTCTTCTTCCGGTGGTTTGGCGTCCTTCATCCCAAAGGAGGATTCCCGCACCGCTCGCTGGTTCTGGTTGGCGTTCTTTGCATCGTTGCCAGCTTCTTCGGGCTGGTACAAATCATCACCGGGTTGATCCTGGCCCGAATTCTGGTGGTGTTTGTGGGCCAGATCATCGGGCTCTTCATCCTGCGAAAATACCGTCCCGAAGTACCTCGCCCGTTCAAGATGTGGCTCTACCCGGTTCCGGGTATCCTCGCCCTGATCGGCTGGCTCTACGCATTTGTCAGCCCGGCCGCGTCCCCCGGGGGATGGAAGTTCATGGTTTATGCGTTTGGCACGATTGCCGCCGGTCTGGCGGCTTTCCTCTTCCTGGCCTGGAAGAAGCGCGAGTGGCCGTTTGCAGCCGGTGCCACCCACTGAAGGCGCGGGGGAGCCTGCGGCTCCTGCATCCCTGCTCCGAGTGCGAGAGTTCTGGGCATGAGCCTGCCCCAAGATGTTAGTTGCAACTGCCGCTAACGGTTGCTACAATTCGCAAAGCTGCGGAGGGGGAGCGGGAGGTCGTTATTCCTCTCCTGGTGCCGTCCAGGATCTCCGAAGATCCCCGCACAGTAGCTCGCGGGCCACGAGACTCCTTCGAAAGGTAACCGCCATGGGTGTTAGTCCCTTTGCCAAAACGGGCTCCTCTTCGCCGGCGAAGGCGAACCGCCGCCGCAGCACGCGCATAGATTACGAGACCCCTGTCATCCTGAGTGGCCGCGACGCATCGGGCCAGACGTTTCGCGAGCAGACCACCACATTGGTGGTGAACCTCCATGGCGCCAAAGTCCGGACCACACGACAAGTTTTGGTGGGGATGCTGGTTACCGTGGAGAGTGTGAGGACCGGCAAGACCGCCAAGGCCGTGTGCGTCAACACATACGAGCCGGAAGCGGGGAAGCCCTTTCACGAGATCGCCCTTCAGTGTGTTCAGCCGGGAAACCTCTGGGGGGTGCCGAATCCTCCCGCGGACTGGGCCGAGGTTGAGGCGGAACTGGGGGGCCAGGGGCAAGGGCCGCAGGCTGCGCGGGCATCGGTAATTCCGTTTAAGCCCGCGGCGGCTCCAGCGCCACCTCCCCCACTGCCGGCGACTGCGCTGCCCGTTGCGCCGGGGAGCCTGGTCCCGGTCGAGGCCCAGCTGGCCGAGTTCGAAGAGCGGGCCGCCCGCATGATGGAGTCCCTGTTGGAAGCGCTGCGCGTGCAGACCAGCGTGACGGTGCGTGACTTCCTGGCGGCCGGCGAGGAACGCCTGACCAGGTTGGCCTCGGATGCCGAAACGCGCGTTCGTGAGCGGACGGGTCAAGCCCTGACGGAGCTGAAGGCCAACCTGGAGACGCTGCGCACGGAGGCGATGGGCGAGATGATGCAGAACGCACTACTGGAATTCCAGCAGCGCCTCAGCGAGCAGTCATCCGCGCTGGAAGGCGAGATAGCGGAGCGAGCCCGCCTCGTTTCGGTGCGAGCGGAGGAACGTCTAGCCCAGGCGGCGTCGAGGAGTGAGGCGCTGGCCGACTCGAAGTGGATGGAGCTCGAACAGCGCATGCGCGCTCTTGCAACCGAGACTGAGAATCGCATCCGCCAGCAGATCGAACAGGTCATGTCCGACAAAGGTCCAGTCATCCCGGCCATGCAGGAGCGCGCGGAAGCCCTCTCGGCTCGCCTTGAAACACGCCTGACGCAAAACACCTCCAAGACGCTCACGGAGTTTGATGCTGCCCTCGCGACGTTTCGCAACCGGCTGGGGGAATTGACCGCGAAGGCCGATGCGCAATTCAGTGAACGCACCGAGAAGGCTTTCGCAGATTTCGAGGCGTCCCTGGCCAGCTTCCGCTCCGATCTTGAAGATGAATTGACCGTACGTCGCGAAGAGGCCGTCCAGGCCGTTGAGCAAGCCCTGCGTTCGCGTCTGGCGGCGATGCTTTCCGGTCTCACGGGTGCATCGCCCGAATCCCGGCCTGCCCCGACCCCCAAGGAGGCCGGGAATAAGTAGACAACACAAGACCTTCCCGGCGGGCCGCCCTTCCCATCCGCGCGCGAGCGTGCGGCCACTGCCAGTCCTGAGATGGCGCGCGCTCCTTCGAGCCGAGATTCTTTCTGATATAATTACCAAGGCAGGTTTATGCCTCCGTCGCACACGTCCTGGGAGCCGAGTTCCGGCGCGGTGGGGCGGAAGGGATGGTGGAGTGAGTCGCATCGAACCCTTCCGAGGGAAAGACTAGACGCGGCGATGCTGCCTGCCGCCGAAACTTCCGGCCAGGACTCAGGCTGAAGGAAGGGGACAATACGCTTTATTCTTTTCTGCGAAAGGAAGTCTTAGGGTAGGCCAATGGCCACAACTCGCGTCGCACCCCAAGAAGCGGAAATCCTGCCGCCGCCACCCACCGTCGTCAACGATCTCAGCATCCAGGTCGCGACGGTTAACGGCTCCGGCAGTCAGACCGCCAACACCGTTCTGCTTCGCTCCATTTTTCAGATGGGTATACCGGTTTCAGGCAAGAATCTGTTTCCCTCGAACATCGCGGGATTGCCCACCTGGTTCACGATTCGCGCCTCGAAGTACGGTTACATCGGCCGGAAGAAAGAAATCGATTTTCTGGTGGCCATGAATCCCGAAACCGCCGAGGAAGATGTGCGGGAGCTGCGCCCCGGTGCGGCGGTGGTCTATGACGAGCGCCTGAATCTGAACCGACTGCGCACGGATCTTACTTTCTATCCTGTGCCCTTCGATCAGCTTGTGGCGCCGGTCTGCCCGGATGCCAAGCTGCGCAAGCTGGTCCGCAACATGATCTACGACGGCGTGTTGGCCAAGCTGCTCGGCATCGAGATGGAAGAAATTCAGAAGGCCTTGGACAAGCAGTTCCGCAAGAAAGCCAAAGCCGCCGCACTCAACTGGAACGCCGCCAAGGCGGGCTACGAATTCGCCGAGAAGAATCTGCGGAAGAGCGACCGTTTTGCTCTCCAGCGGATGGACGCGACCCGGGGCAAGATCATTATCGACGGCAACGCTGCCGCGGCCCTGGGGGCTATGTTTGCGGGCGTTACGGTGGTCACGTGGTATCCGATCACGCCCTCTTCCACGCTCTGCGAGACGCTCATCGAGTATTTGAAGCGTTACCGCATCGACCCCGAGACGAAGAAAGCCACGTTCGCCGTCGTGCAGGCGGAAGACGAACTGGCCGCCATCGGCATGGTGCTGGGCGCAGGGTGGGCGGGCGCGCGCTCCATGACCGCCACCTCCGGTCCGGGCATCTCCCTGATGGCCGAATTCACCGGATTTGGCTACTATGCGGAGATTCCGGCCGTGATTTTCGACGTTCAGCGCGTCGGACCCTCGACCGGGCTGCCGACGCGCACCGCGCAGGGCGACATCCTTTCCATCGCCTATCTTTCGCACGGCGACACCCAGCATCCCATGCTCTTTCCCTGTTCGGTGGAGGAGTGCTTCACGATGGCGATCGAGGCGTTCGACCTTGCCGAAGAACTGCAAACGCCGGTCTTCGTGATGAGCGATCTCGATCTCGGGATGAACAACTGGATGTCGGATCCCTTCCCCTACCCGCCGAAGCCGATTTCGCGCGGCAAGGTGCTGAGCAGGGAAGACATCGAGCGCTTGGGACATTTCGAGCGCTACCGCGATGTGGATGGGGACGGCGTCGGCTACCGGACACTGCCGGGAACCGACCATGCGGCGGCAGGCTATTTTACCCGCGGCAGCGGCCACAACGAGAAGGCGCAGTATAGCGAGCGGCCGGACGACTACGTGAACAACATGCAGCGGCTGGCACGAAAATTCGCAACGGCCAGAAACCGCGTTCCCGCCCCGGTGATTCAGGAGGCGGAGGGCGCGGAAATCGGCCTCATCGCCTACGGCTCCAGCCACTGGGCTGTGGTGGAAGCCCTCGACCAGTTGAGGGACGAATACGATATCGCTGCCAGTTACCTGCGCGTGCGCGGTTTCCCGTTCAACGACGACGTGAGAAACTTCATTCGCCGCCACCGGCGCATCTACGTCGTGGATCAGAATCGCGACGGGCAGATGGCCCAGTTACTCCGGGTCGACGTCGATGCCGAGGAGGTGCCCAAGCTGCACAGCGTCCTGCACTTTTCGGGACTCCCCATCGACGCGCGGAGCGTCACCGACTCGATCGTTTCCCAGGAAGGGGTGAAGTAAGATGGCCACGACTGCCTTACCGTCGGCACCGCCCAAGAAAGTCAACCGTATCGGCCTGGACATCTCGGCTTACAAGGGCAGCAAGAGCACGCTCTGCGCCGGCTGCGGCCATAACGCCATCACCGAGCGCATTATTGAGGCGTTCTACGAACTCGGGGTCGAGCCGCACCGCGTGGCCAAACTCTCGGGCATCGGATGCTCCTCGAAGAGCCCGGCGTACTTCCTGGGATCGGCCTACGGCTTAAACGCTGTCCACGGGCGCATGGCGGCAGTCGCCACAGGTACAATGCTTGCTAATCGCACCCTGCTCGCCATCGGCGTCTCGGGCGACGGGGACACCGTTTCTATCGGCGCGGGCGGTTTCGTCCACCTGATGCGCCGCAACCTGCCGTTGGTCTACATCATCGAAGACAACGGCGTGTATGGCCTCACCAAAGGCCAGTTTTCCGCCACTGCCGACTTGGGTTCGAAACTGAAGACCGGCGTGGTTAACGATCTTCCCCCCATCGACACCTGCGCGCTGGCCATCATGCTGGGCGCAACCTATGTGGCGCGCTCCTTTTCCGGCGACAAACGACAATTGCTCGCGCTGCTCCAGGGCGCCATCGCCCACCGGGGCACGTCGATGCTCGATGTGATCTCACCCTGTGTCACCTTCAACGATCACGAGGGTTCGACCAAGAGCTACAGTTATGTCAAAGATCACGACGAACCGCTTTCTGACGTCAGCTTCATCCCCTTTTTCCAGGATATTTCGGTGGATTATCCGGCCGGGACTGCGACCGAAATCACCCTGCACGACGGCTCACGCATGATCTTGAAAAAACTCGGAACCGACTACGATCCCACCAACAAGAGCGATGCTCTGCGCATCCTCACTGAGGCGCACGACAAAAACGAAATTGTCACCGGGTTGTTCTACGTGAATACCGAGCGGGAGAATTTCCTCGACCTGCTCAACGTCGTCGATGAGCCGCTCGCCACACTGCCGGAATCGCGCGTCCGCCCACCCAAACAGGTCCTCGACGAAATCATGGAAGAACTTCGGTAGGGGCGAGTTGCGAGTCGGCCTCCGGCCTTTTCGCAGGATGGCCCCCACCGTCTCGGGCCCGCGATCGCGAATCGAGTCTCCCTTGGTTTGCCGACCCGCCGGGTCGGTGCCCGCCTTGAATTGGCTTTGCGATTCGTCGGGGATTCTTGCCGCAAAGACCCACGGCGAGGGCGAGCCCTCGCCGTGGCTACCACTCTAAAGGCATCGCAAGAAGGCCACCAGGTCTCGCATTTCCTGGTCGGTGAGCCGCAGGCCCAGAACAAGATTGAAAAAGGCCACCGTATCATCCAGGGTCAGCAGGCGGCCATCGTGGAGGTAAGGTGGGGAGTCCTTGATGCCGCGCAGAACGAAGGTCTTGATCGGCCCGTCGGCACTGGCCATGCGTCCGCTGATCAGCCGCGGCTTGTAGAACCGCTCGGTCTGGAGGTTGTGCATCGAGTTGTCGGTGTAATAGGGAGCCGGATGGCAACTGGCACAGTTGGCCTTGCCGAAGAACAGTTGCTCTCCGCGCATTTCGGATTCCGTGGCTTTCTTCGGATCGATTCGGCCGTACACATTCAGCTTGGGCGCCGGCGGGAAATCGAGCAGTGCTTGGAATTCCGCCATGGCATGCACCTGGCTGCCGCGTTCCAGGATGTTGACCCCCTTCTTGGTGGCGATTACAGGATCACCGTCGAAGTAGGCGGCGCGCTGCTCAAACTCGGTGAAGTCCTCGACACTCTTCAACGCGCGCTGCGAGCCGAACAACCGCTGCACGTTGACTCCTCGCAACGAGGGTGTGTCAATGCGATGGCGAAATTGCTGCGGTCGGATGTCCCCCACCAGGTGGGTGGCCGTGTTGGTATGTCCGTTGACATGACAATCAAAGCAGGCCACGCCCCGGCTGGGCTGCTCCGAGCGCCGGTCTTCAGTCTGGTTGAACTGCTGCTGGGGGAACGCGGTCACCAGCAGGCGCAGACCTTCAAGCTGCTTGGGGTTAAGAATGCCGTTGAACAGTTCGTAGTAATTGTTGAGGGTGACCAGCTTGCCCTGCGAGACGTCGCCGAGGTCGGGGCGAGTGGTCAAAAAGATCGCCGGCGGAAAGTCCGGCAGCAGATGGTCCGGCAGGTCATAGTCCAGGTCAAAGCGGGTAAGGTCGCGCCCCTCCTGCCGTTTAATCTCATCGATGTGGAACTGAGGAAAGAGCATCCCCCCTTCGGCGTGGTTAGGGTGGGGAAGGGGGAGGAACCCCTTAGGGAAGAGATCCTTTTCCCGTATTTCCTCGGGGCTCATTGCGGCCAGCTTCTCCCAAGTCATGCCTGCGGGCAGCTTGGCGCGGATCCCTTCTTGCACCGGCTTCCCCCGTGACATGGTGACGCCGGGAGCCGGGCGGTTACTCAGGTCGTACCGCTCGTTGAGCAAGTCCATGTGCTGCTTCATGACGGCGGGCTTGGCCGCTTTCATCCGTGCCATGATCGTGGCGAAGTCCTCGCCAATGACGACCGGAGCGTAGCTGGAGGGTTTCTGGCTGGCCTGTTGAGCGAAAAGTAGGCCCACCACTGCCAGCATCGCCCCGATCAGAACTAGAGGCTTGGTTGAGTTGGTCGGAACGCGCATCGTTACCTCCTTCTCCCTTTGAGCTTGGGGGTCGGTGCAGATCGAGGTCGAGGAGTGCCGGCTGGCGGCATGCGACGCAAGGTGCGCCGGCAGTCCTCACAGAGGCCGCGAAACTGCACGGAAAAGTCAGATGTCCTGAACCCGGTCTTTCGCGGGTCAGGAAGCGGAAGGGTATCCAGGGCTGGGTTGATGAAATCAATCATCTTCCCACAGTCCAGGCACACCAGGTGATGATGCTGGCCCTTATATGGTTCGTATCGAGCTGAGGCGCAGGGATGACAGACCTTGCGGGCCATACCCACCTCCACAAGCGTTTGTAGAACCCGGTAGACGGTGGCGCGAGACAGCCCCGGAACGCGGTGGCGGAGGGCTTCATAGATCTCGTCGGCAGTGGGATGTCCTCCCTGCTCGATCAGAGTTTCCAGAACCTTCCGCCGCTGGATGGTTACGGCAAGGCCCCTTTCATGACACTGCCGTACGAACTCCTCGAGCATGTCTTGTTGCGTCTGCATGCCAGGCTTAGGAAATTATCCTAAATGATAAATGTTGTCAAGACCTTTCGCCGCCGAACACCACGATAAGAACTGCGACGTCGAAGGAGAGCGTGTGACGGGAGTACCCAGGCGTAGCAGTGCAGGCCGCTAAGGGTGTGAGGGCACAGACCTGCTGCTACTTCGGCGCGCGCCGTTCCAGGTAGTCGAGCAGCACGTTGGCCATCACCTTCACCCCGACTACCAGGCTTTCCTCGTCCACATCGAACTCGGGGGTGTGAATCCACGCCGTGATGCCTTGGGCCTTGTTGCCCACGCCGAGCATGTAGTAGAAGCCCGGGACGACCTTCTGGAAATAAGAAAAGTCCTCCGACCCCGTCTTGGCAGGATAAGTGACGACGTTTGCCTCGCCCAAGACTTTGCGCATGACGGGAAGCGTCTCTTCGACCAGCTTGGGGTCGTTGCTGGTTACCGCTGCGCCCTCGCGATAGCTCATCTCGAAGGTCGCGCCATGGGCGGAAGTGACGCCCCCCAGGACCTGCCGCATCAGCTCCTCCACCCGGCGACGGACAGTCTCATCCAATGTGCGCACCGTCCCCTCCAGCCGCACCTCGTCGGCGAGGATGTTGAAGCGGTTTCCGCCCTGGATAATCCCAACGGACAGCACCATCGGCTCAATGGGACTAATGCGCCGGCTGCGGATGGTCTGAAGGGCTGCCACGACCTCAGCCGCCACCGGGACGGGATCTATGCCCTCGTGAGGATAGGCGCCGTGGACCTTCTTGCCGCGAATGACGATGGTGAACCGATCGGCAGCGGCCATCACCGGTCCCGACTTGTAGCCGATCTTTCCCGCTTCGATGTCCGGCATCACGTGCAGGCCGAAGATGGCCTGCGGCGGCGGGTTCTCGAGCGCGCCTTCTTTGATCATCAGCTGCGCCCCGCCTTCTTCGCCCTCCGGCGGCCCTTCTTCGGCAGGCTGAAAAATAAACTTGACCGCCCCGTGGATCAGGTCGCGATGGCTCGCAAGAACTTGCGCGACGCCGAGCGCCACGGTCATGTGGACGTCGTGGCCGCAGGCGTGCATGACTCCGGGGTTCTGCGATTTATAGGGAACGTCACGCGTTTCTAGAATCGGCAGTGCGTCCATGTCGGCCCGCACCGCCACCACGGGCCCGGGCTGCGCACCTTTAAGCAGCGCCACGATGCCATGCCTTGCCACGCCCGTCTTGACTTGGTCGAATCCCATCGTGGAAAGCCGCTGAGCAATCACTTGGGCGGTGCGCGCTTCGCGATTCGACAGCTCCGGGTGCATATGGAAATCGCGCCGCCATTCGAGGAGTTGTGGGCGGAGCTCCTCCGCGGCACGGGCGATGGCTTGCTCCCTCCGAGCGATTGGCGCCCCCGGGGCAACGGTCAGAGCCTGCGGCGCGGCGGCCGCGCCCGCCCACAGAGTGAGGAAGGAAACCGCCAAAACCCCAGGGCCTGTTCGATTCATGATCCTGCTTCTCCGATTTGGATTTGAATCACAGAAATGCCGACAAGAAGGTGATCGCCATTCGTACTGATGAGAATTGCAAAATATAGTGACAGTTTTTTCTGTAGCGCCGCTCTATGAGCGGCGAAAGACGCGGGTCACAGACCCGCGCTCGAGCGACGGTTGTCACTGTGTTTTGTAAACATCTATAGATCATCCTGCCATTCCCCAGCACCCGCTTGCTCGCAGGCGCTGTTGCATGCGTGCGCCACGGACGGCCAGGCGCTATTTCTCGATCGGAAATTCTCTTGCCGACCACTCGCGCCAGCCCCCGGCGAGTGAGAACACTCGTGGATAACCCATCTTCTGGAGGTTGTCCGCGGCCAGTGCCGAACGATATCCGCCGCCACAATAGAGAACGATTTCGGCGTTCGGATCGGGCACCGCCTTTTCAATGTCGCGCTCGAGAACACCTTTGCAGATGTGCCTCGCGCGCGGCAGACGCCCAGCGGCGTATTCCTCGCTTTCGCGCACGTCGATCAGGTGGAAGGCCTCGTCCATTTCGAGTTTCTTCAACAAATCGGGACCGTTGATCTCGCGCGTGCGTGTCTTGGCATCGTCCACGATGGCCAGAAAGCGCGGGGAGTGTTGCATGGTTGTCTCAAGACCTCCGGGTCGGCAGGATAGCAATTCGAAGATTCATTCCAAACGGGAACGGTCATTGCCCTGCCGGCTGACCTGGGACGGACGATCTTCTAATCTACGGCACCCAGTCTGCAATGAAAATATTGATTTCGCGCGGCTGCTTGGCGTTCCGATTCGACGCGAACACGAGCCTCTTCCCGTCCGGGGAAAACATGGGGAACGAATTGAAGCCGCCCGTGAACGTGATTCGTTCAGGCTGGCCGCCGTCGCGCCGGACGGCGTAGAGCTCGATCTGACTCGTTCCCGGATTCTCGTAGTTTGAGGCGAAGATGATCCGCTGGCTGTCCAGAAAAAAGAACGGCGCGAAGCTCGCCCCGCCGAGGCGCGTAATCTGCTTCCGCGCGGAGCCGTCAGCGCGCATCACGTACAACTCCATCTTCATTGGCTCGACGAGCTCCTGGCTCAGCAATTCCCTGTAACGGATTATTTCCGCAGGCTCGCTTGGATGGTGCGCGCGGTAGACAATCCAGCGGCCGTCGGGCGAGTAGAATGGCCCGCCATCATAGCCGAGCTCGTGGGTCAATCGCCGGACGCCGCTCCCATCGGAATGCATCGAGTAGATGTCGAGATCGCCGTCGCGGGAGGACGTGAAAACGATCTTCTTCCCGTCGCGCGATACCGTGGCCTCGGCATTGTAACCGGGGCCGGCCGTGAGTTGCTTCACGATTTCACCGGAGTCCGTCGCGGAGAACAATTGAAAGGAAGAATACACGCCCCAGACGTAGCCCTTGGAATAATCGGGCCGCGGCGGGCACTCATCGCCGGCCAGATGGGTGGATGAATAGAGGATGTGCTTGCCGTCCTTGAAAAAGTAGCCGCAGGTCGTCTTGCCTTTTCCCGTCGAGACGAGGCGAACACCCGAGCCATCCACATTCATGATGAATATCTGATCGCATTTGTACGGGTCCCGCGTCGATTGAAATATCAATCGCTTGCCGTCGGGGCTGAAGTAAGCCTCGGCGTTGGTCCCGCCAAAGGTAAGCTGTTGGACATGGCGCAGATGCACTTCGCGCGGGTCCCGATGCGGGTCGTCGGGCGTCCCCTGAACCACCGGGCCGCCGCCCGCCAGGCCCGTCGTTTTCTGCTGAAGGGAAATGCCCGCCCCGCCCACGGAAAGGACAAGTAAACCGCCGAGGAAGAGAACGGGCGTATTCAAGCTAGAGCCTCGAACTTCGCGAGAGGTTTCGTGAAGTTGCATTATTCTGCGTTGACCTCAATCCCCAAGTGGATTTATGAGTCCTGTGCCCTTCACTTCCCGGGACACTCCAGGGCCAGTTTGAAGCCGTCCACGCCGCCGCCCGGGGCCACATCAATGCGATGCTCTTGTTTCGTACAACCCTTGCGCCTGAGCGTCACAAAGTTCCGTCCCGGGATCAGTTCGAGCGCCGCAGTGCCATCCCGCTCGGTTTCTCCCTTGGATGTATCGAGCACCTTGCCGGATGACCAGAGCGTTTCATACCTGACTTTTGCAAGCGGGTTTTCCTGACCGTCGGTCACCAGGATGAGCACCGGCTTGTGCAGGATGCCGCGCGGCTCGTAGATCTCCGGCGGATAGAGAACAAATTCGATCGAGCCGGCGGGCGCGTCGGGCGTCAGCGTGACGTGCCGAAACACCGTAGTGTCCTCATCGAAATTCGGGCGGCGGACCGTGACCCAGTACGTGCCGAGCGGCAAGGCATCGAAAAAGAACCGGCCTTCTGATCCGGTCGCCGTCTGATCCGCGGGCCGTTCGTCTTGATCGCTGAGCGTGACGATCACGTCCGCCAGCGGCCGGCCCTGCGCGTTCACGACCGTGCCGCTGACGGTTCCTTCGCCCGCCGGAGGCTTCAGATCGATCTCGATAACGTTGCTTGCCGTCTCTCCTTGCCACAGCACGGCGTTCGTTTCTCGGGCCACTTCCTCCGTGTTGGAGTACTGGGCGGAGTAAACCACCGACAACCGGTAGCGCCCCCAGACGGAAGTATTCTTCCCTTCGCCCGCGCGGGCGGGCAGGAGTTTCAGCGTGACCTTTTCCGTCGTATCACCTTCGGGAGGGAGCCGCACGAGTCGCGGCCGCGGAAGGCCGGCGTTCTCGAACACGGCGCCCTCGGCCGCCAGGCGGATGGCTTTCGGATCCGTCACTTCGAGGGGCTGCAGCCGAACCTGCAGCGATGCGCCCTCCTTGGCGCCGTTGCGAACGCGCCGATATAACCACAGCGTCCGTGGGCTGGCATTGTGGAAGTGCAGCGTGGCGCGAGCAGGGAAGGGCGCTACGATGGACGGCTGCTCGACCGACATCAGGAGTCGCAAGTCGTTCGCCGCACGACCTTCAGTGGGGCTCGTTGAGAGCAGAAAGGCAAGGGTTCCGAAAGCGAAGCCCATAGTCATCTGGCCGCCACTCGCCGATGCTTCACTTGCGCACTTCCAGCGTCACCTCGCGCGTCAGACGCTCGCCACTGCGCAGCACGGTGACCTTCACCTTATCCCCCGGCTTGTGCGCGCGGAGCGCATAGGTGAAATCGTAAAGGTTTTCAATCTTCTTATCGCCGAACTCGACGAGTACATCGCCGGCCTTGAACCCGGCCTTGGCGGCGGGGCTGCCTTCGCGGACGTCCGCGAATTTGACGCCATGCTCGCTTTCGCCCATATCCGGGATGGAGCCGAAGTAAGGGCCGTAGCCCCCGCCCCCGCCTGCCATGCCCCGCCCCGCCGGCTCGGCCACGCGGACGTAAAGGGGCTTCTCCCTGACGTTATCGAGCTCCCGCACGATGTTCGCGACCAGCTGCGCCACTTGGGCGCCGCTCCTGGAATCGATCTTGTCCCACGTGTCGGAGGGCTTGTGATAGTCGGAATGGAGCCCCGAAAAGAAGAACAGCACCGGCACTTGCCGCACGGTGAACGACATGTGATCGCTCGCGCCGTAGCCGGAAGCCGAGTAACTGAGCTCAAAGCCCGTGGCGCGATTGGCTTGCTCAACGATCCTCTTGAAATCGGGCGAGGTGCCGGTGCCCCCGATATAGAGCTTGTTTTTCGACACGCGGCCGATCATGTCCAGGTTCAGCATGGCAATCGTCTGGTCCATCGGAATGGCCGGATGTTGGGTGTAGTAGCTGGATCCCAGCAACCCGCTCTCTTCCCCGGCAAACGCGACGAATAATACGGACCGCTCGAGCTCGCTCGGCCGTCGCGCCAGTCCATAGGCAAGTTCCAGGAGTCCGCTCGTGCCGGAAGCATTGTCATCCGCGCCGTAGTGGATCTGCCCGATTTTGCTCGGCGCCAGCGAGTGCTCATCGCCGTGGCCGAGATGGTCGTAGTGCGCGCCGATGACGATGGCTTGATGGCGCAGTTTCGGATCGCTTCCGCGCAGCAACCCCACGACGTTGGCCACCCGGCGGCGAATGCGCTGGATATCGACCGTGAGGGCAATCCGCCGCGCCGGGTCCAGCGCGAACGAATGCTGGGAGAGGTCCTTGTCGATGGCCTGGCGGAGCTGATCGAGCGTCTTCCCCGAAGGTTTAAGCCATTCGTCCACCACCGCGGCCTTCACCTGCAGGCAGGCGAGTTTCATCTCCTCGGG